>Ga0208044_1000531_pt1 | contig 27140 bp, 25 predicted proteins | sample Sb_taG_8_FD_187712 | JGI IMG/M metagenome (GOLD analysis project Ga0208044, IMG submission 187712) | Peat soil microbial communities from Weissenstadt, Germany - Sb_50d_c_BC metaG (SPAdes) (version 2) | ecosystem: Environmental > Terrestrial > Soil > Wetlands > Peat | place: Germany...
CAGGAGCCCCGCCCGTCACCAAGACGACATGCCGCAAGCCCGCAAAAACCCCTGACACCTCACCCCGCCCGCCACCGTTACCCCACCGCCACCATCCCGAAATATGCGCCAGAGCCGTCCGGGCAGCAACGATGTTCCATCGTGGCTGCTAAACCTGGGGGCCAGGGCCGCGCGCGGAGTGATCAGGGCTTGACGCGCATGGCAGAAGAGCTACGCAACAGCCTCCATGATCCACGGATATTCCGCGAAACCCGGATGTTCCAAGATCTTTGTGTTCGGGTGGGCACCCACGGAGCGCTCAGGCATCATCTCACTTATGAGTTCGCTGCACTGTGAGCTTCGCCCGGGGAACGAGCACGCGGACGGAGGGGCGCAGCGCATCAGTGCCGCGCGATCCGTTCGACAGGGCCAAACCACTTCGGAGTCGCGACGTTTTCTGTGTCCTCTGTGGCCCGGGTGGCGGGGTTTTGCGGCGTGACTAACGTCCTCTAGGCAGCGGGAATGCGCGGAAAGGCATCCCCGGGAAGGTTACTTCACTAGTCTTAGAGCCGTCGGGTCCATATCGGTGCCGAAAATCCGGCCGCTGCGCCGAGGGAAGGACGGTGGGGCCGTGGATCGCTGCGCGCTGTTCGTTGACGCTAGTTACGTGCTCACGGATGGTGCCATGGCCGTGCACGGGACGCGCCGCGGCGAGTCGGTCTCCTGGGACTACGAGGGACTTCTGCAGCTGCTGTCCAGCTTGGCCAGGGAACGGTCTGGCCTGCCGCTGCTCCGCTGCTACTGGTACGAGGCTACGGTGGACGGCCGCCGCACCGCCGAGCAGGACGCGCTGGCCGACGTGCCGGGCATCAAGCTCCGCATCGCGAAGATCCGCCCTGGTCGGCGTGAGGGCGTGGAAACCGAGATTCACCGCGACCTGACCACGCTGGCCCGCAACAACGCGATCAGCGACGCCCTCGTGGTCAGCGCGGAAGAGGATCTGGCCCAGGTCATCGCCGACGTCCAGGACCTCGGCATGCGGGTCACGCTGGTACACATCGCGGTGGACGGGAACTGGACCATCTCGCGGGCGCTCCGCCAGGAGTCCGACGACATCATCGAGATCGGCGGCGACCATCTGCGGCCCTACGTCGAGCTGATCGCCGGAGCCGAGCCCCCCCACGCGGACGAGGACAGCGACCTCGCAGCGGCCAGGCCGCTGGCCAACGGGCACTCGACCGCGGGCGCGGCGTCCTACCAGCAGGCGCCCGCCGCGTCCGGGAACCACGCGCCGCCCGCCATCTACACCGCGCCGGTCGTGGCCGAGTACCAGCGGCCCGCGCTGCAGCTGCCGCGGGTGGCGACACGCGACGCACGCGAGTCCCGCGACGGCCGTGACGCGCGTGACGGCCGTGACGCGCGCGATGGGCGCGATGGCCGGGACGCACGCGATGGGCGTGACGCGCGCGATGGGCGTGACGGCCGGGACGCACGCGACGCACGGGAGTCCCGCGACGACCGGGCCCGCGACGAGCGGCCCGCGCCGCCTGCCGTCAACGGCGACGCGCCGCCACCCGCCCGCCAGGACATCCCCGCCCGCCAGGACATCCCGGCCCGGCCCGACATCTACGCCCCGCCGGTGACCAACGCGCGGAGCCGGCCGGACCGGCAGGAACCGGCGCCGCAGAACCCGGCCGCCCGCGCCCGCGCCGCCGAAGAGGCCGCCAATTACTCTCCCGGCCCAGGACCGGGTCCGGGGTCCGGGCCTGGCGCGCAGGGCACGCCCGAGGCGGGACCGGTGGCGTCCGGGCTCGCCGGGGCGCCGGGCCTGCCTGGCGTCTCCGGGGCCGAGGCCGGCCAGTCCTCTCCCGGGCAGCTGCGGCGCCTGCCTTCCTCGCGTAACGCGGCGAACCAGGGCCAGCCCGGGCCGATGGGCGGCACCGGCCATTCTGGGGTTTCCGGGCATTCTGGGGTTTCCGGGTCCACCCCGATGCCGGGCCAGCACGGCGGCCAAGGCCAGGGATTGGCCCGCAGCGCCCCCTACAGCGGGCCGCAGCCGATCGTGAATCCGGCCAACTCCGGCTACCAGAACGCGGGTTCTCCGGTTTCTGGCGGTTCTGGGGTCGGGGTCTCGCTGTCCGACGCCGTGCAGGCAGCGCACGAGGAGGGCCAGGAGTTCGGCGGTTCGGTGGCCAGGGACGCCCCGGCGCTATGGCTGGAGGCGGTGCTGGCCAGGAAGCCGCGCATGCCCTCCGACCTCGAGGCCCGGCTGCTGCAGGGCTCGGCGCTGCCGATCGATTTCTTGCTGCACGACGAGGTCAGGCACGCACTGCGCCGGGGTTTCTGGGACGCACTCGAGCGTACCCGCCGGTAAAACGAAGGACGCCCGGATTGTCCACGGCATCGGTGGGTAGGGTGTTGAACGTGGTCGCGCTGTCCGGGGAGCTGTTTGACACCATCGAGGTGAATGCAGCGCGCACGGGCAACCACAAGCGGGCCGCGGTCCGGATGAGCCGGCTGGCTGTCCAGGCCACGCCGAGCGGCATGTCCCGGGCCGAGGCGCATGTGCGGGCGGGCGAGCAGTGGCTGCTCGCCGACGATCCCGAGGCGGCGGTGGAAGAGTTCCGCCAGGCGATCGCGGACGCCGGGCCGACCTTCGACGACCCGAGAGTTCCGCTGGCCCGCGCGATGTTCGCGCTGGGCAGCGCGGCCGACGCCGACGCGCTGATCCGCGAACTGCGGGAATCCGACGCCAGGAACCTTCCGCGCACCTGTGACCTGGTGGCCGAACTGCTCACCGAGCAGGGCGACCTAGCAGGCGCGCTCGACTGGGCCACGGCCGGGGTCGATGCCTGCATGCGCGGGGACGACCGCGACGAGCTGCAGTTGCTGCTCCGGCTGCGGTACCGGCTCCGCGTCGACCTCGGCATGCCAGAAGACGACTACGACAAGATGCTCGACAACAGAGAGGCCGGGCCTGCGGCAGGAGTCTGAATCCTGCCGGCAGAACCCGGCCCTTGGCGTCAACGTCAGCCAGATCGCGTCAGCTAGGTCGGCGCTCGCCGCGCGTGACGCTCAGCGCGTCCCTGGCCTCGTCCACGTCGACCCGCACCTCGTCACCGTCGAGGATGTCCCCGGCCAGCAGGGCCTTGGCGAGTTGGTCGCCCACGGCGGACTGGACGAGGCGGCGCAGCGGCCGGGCCCCGTACACCGGGTCGAAGCCGGTCAGCGCGAGCCATTCCCGCGCCGCCGGCGTCACGGTCAGCGTCAGCCTCCGGCCGGCCAGCCGTGCGGCCAGGCGCTCGACCTGCAGGTCGACGATCTGGGTGAGCTCACTGGTCGACAGCGCGTCGAAGACGATCACGTCGTCGAGCCGGTTCAGGAACTCGGGCTTGAACGCGGCCCGGACCGCGGCCATCACCGCGTCCCGCTTGGCCGTCTCGTCCCCGAACGCGGGATCGGCGATGAACTGCGATCCCAGGTTCGAGGTCAGCACCAGGATGGTGTTCCTGAAGTCCACCGTGCGGCCCTGGCCGTCGGTGAGCCGTCCGTCGTCGAGCACCTGCAGCAGGACGTCGAAGACCTCCGGGTGCGCCTTCTCCACCTCGTCGAGCAGCACCACGCAGTACGGCCTGCGGCGGACCGTCTCGGTGAGCTGGCCGCCCTCCTCGTAGCCCACGTAGCCGGGCGGGGCGCCGATCAGCCTGGCGACCGAGTGCTTCTCGCCGTACTCGCTCATGTCGATCCGGATCATGGCCCGCTCGTCGTCGAACAGGAACTCGGCGAGCGCCTTGGCCAGCTCGGTCTTGCCGACGCCGGTCGGCCCGAGGAACAGGAACGAGCCGGTCGGCCGGTCCGGGTCGGACACGCCCGCCCGGGCCCGCCGGACGGCGTCGGAGACGGCCTGCACGGCCCGAATCTGGCCGATCACCCGGTGCCCGATCTCCTCCTCCATCCGGAGCAGCTTGGCCGTCTCCCCCTCGAGCAGGCGCCCGGCCGGGATGCCGGTCCAGGAGGACACGACGTCGGCCACGTCATCGGGGCCGACCTCTTCCTTCACCATGGGCGCCGTAGCCGGGATCCCGTCCGGTCCTGTTCCGTCCGATGAGGCCGAACGGGCGTGGGTGCTTGCCTCGATTTCGGCATCGACTGCCGGGATTTCCTCGTACTGGAGCCGGTAGGCCTCTTCTTCCCAGCCGTCTCGCCTGTCCCGCTGCACGCGCTCAAGCTGGCCGACCAGGTCCTCACGGTGCTTCTTCAGCTCGCCGACCTTATTCAGGCCGCCCTTCTCGTGATCCCAGCGCGCAATCAGCGCATCAAGCTGCTCCTGGTGGTCGGCCTTGGTGGCGCGCAGCCGCTCGAGACGCTCCTTGCTGGCCGTGTCCGATTCCTTTTCCAGGCCGAGCTCTTCCATCGTCAGCCGGTCCACGATGCGCCGCTGCTCGTCGATCTCGACCGGCTGGGAGTCGATCTCCATGCGCAGCCTGGAGGCGGCCTCGTCGACCAGGTCGATGGCCTTGTCCGGGAGGAACCGCGCGGTGATGTACCTATCGGACAGCGCGGCCGCGGCGACCAGCGCAGCATCGGAGATTGTCACCTGGTGGTGGCTCTCGTAACGGCCCTTGAGCCCGCGCAGGATCGCGATCGTGTCCTCGACCGACGGTTCCCCGACGAGCACCTGCTGGAACCGGCGCTCCAGCGCCGCGTCCTTCTCGATCCGCTGCCGGTACTCATCCAGCGTGGTGGCGCCGACCATGCGCAGCTCGCCGCGGGCCAGCATCGGCTTGAGCATGTTGCCCGCGTCCATCGCGCCCTCGGCGGCACCCGCGCCGACCACGGTGTGCAGCTCGTCGAGGAACGTGATCACCTGGCCTTCGCTCTGCTTGATCTCGTTCAGCACGGCCTTGAGGCGCTCCTCGAACTCGCCCCGGTACTTGGACCCGGCCACCATGGCGCCGAGGTCGAGCGCGATCAGGCGCTTGCCGCGCAGCGACTCGGGGACGTCGCCGGCCACGATCCGCTGGGCCAGGCCCTCCACGACCGCGGTCTTGCCCACGCCGGGCTCGCCGATCAGCACCGGGTTGTTCTTCGTCCGGCGGGAGAGCACCTGGATCACGCGCCTGATCTCGGCGTCCCGGCCGATCACCGGGTCGAGCTTGCCGTCCCTGGCCTGCTGGGTGAAGTCGATCCCGTACTTCTCCAGCGCCTTGTAGGTGCCTTCCGGGTCCTGCGTGGTAACCCGGGCGCTGCCGCGGATCTGGCTGAACGCCTCGAGCAGCGCGTCAGGCGTGGCGCCGGTCGCGGCCAGGATGGCCTTGGCGTCACCGCCGTCGGCGGCCAGGCCGACGAGCAGGTGCTCGGTCGAGATGTACTCGTCGCCGAGCTTCTTGGCCCGGCTCGACGCGGTGGCGATCGCCGACTGCAGCGGCCGGGATATGTCCGGGGCGCTGAGCGTGGCGCCGCGGGCGCGCGGCAGCCGGGCCAGGCGCTCCTCGGCCTGCTTGGCGACCAGCGCCGGGTCGGCGCCGACGGCGCGGAGCAGCGGGGTGGTGGTGCCGTCCGCCTGCTCCACCAGCGCCAGGAGCAGGTGCAGGGGGTCGACCTGCGGGCTGCCGTCCGCCGCTGCGCCGCGTATCGCGGTGGACAGCGCGTCCTGGCTCTTGTGGGTTAGCTTGTCATCCATCTACTTATCTCCTCTGGGCTGCCCAGCCTCACCGGACTGCCCAGTCATTGGTTCCCAGACCGCGACCCGGGCGCTTCGTACGGGTACGAGCCCGGGCCGGGTGTCACTGCCCGCGCGGCGCAGCTCGGCCAGCCGGGCCGCCACAGCGCGGGTGGATTCAAGCTCCATCCGCAGCTGGGCGAGCTCGGCGTGCAGTTCGGCGACGAGCCTGCGAGCCTGCTCGAGTTCCCGGTGCTGGTCAAGGATCAGCTTGATGCCGGAGAGGTTCACGCCCTCTTCCTGCGACAGTCGCTGGATCTCGCGCAGCGCCAGGATGTCCCGCATCGAGTAGCGCCGCCCCCGGCCCTGGCTGCGGCCTGGTGATACCAGGCCGAGCCGGTCGTAGGCGCGGAGCGTCTGCGGGTGCATGCCGGAGAGCTGGGCGGCCACGGAGATGACATAAACGGGCAAGTCGTCAGACAGCTCGTAGGGGTTACTCATGTCGTCTCCTCCTCTCAGGCCTCTTTCGCCCGCTCAAGGAGTTCCTCACGCGGGTCCTGGCCTGCCGTGGCCTCGCGTAGCTCTTCGATGGCACTGCGGGCCTTGCTGTTCAGGTTCTGCGGCACCATCACATCGACGGTGACCAGCATGTTGCCGGCCGTCCCGTCCTTCCGGCGCACTCCCTTGCCGCGGACCATGAAGGTCCGCCCGTTCGGGGTGCCCGGCGGGATCCGGACGGTGACCGGAGCGCCCCGGTGCGAGGGCACCTTGACCTCCGCACCGAGGGTCAGCTCGGCGAACGTCACCGGCACGGTGACGGTCAGGTTGGCCCCGGACCGCCCGAACACCGGGTGCGGCTTCACGTGCACCCGGACGTACAGGTCGCCGGCCGGGCCGCCGCGCTCGCCTGGAGCGCCCTTGCCCGGCAGCTTGATCCGCTGGCCATCCGCGACCCCGGCCGGGATGCGGGCCTGGATGGTGCGCGAGCTCATCGCCCGGCCGCTACCCGAACACTCCGGGCAGGGGTCGTCCACCACCAGGCCGCGTCCGCGGCACTCCTTGCAGGGCTCGGAGATACCGAACGAGCCGAGGTTCCGGTTCGACTGACCGGTTCCCTGGCAGGACGGGCACATCCTCGGGACGGTGCCTGCCTTGGCGCCGGTGCCGTGGCAGGTCGGGCAGGGGCCCTCCCCGGTCAGCCGCAGCGCCACCGTGGTCCCGTCGAACGCGTCGCCGAAGCTCAGCGTCGTCTCGGTCTCGACGTCGGCGCCCCGGCGTGGCCTGTTCTGCGCGGTGGTGCGGCCGCCGCCGCCGAACACGCCGCCGAACAGGTCGCCTAGGCGGCCACCCGCGTCCCCGGCGCCACTGAAGATGTCGCCGAGGTCGAAGCCGCCGAAGCCGCCGCCCTGTCCGGGCCGCTGCCCGGTCGGCACCCGGAAACCGCCGCCGAACAAGGAGCGCGCCTCGTCGTATTCCTTGCGCCGCTTCTCGTCGGACAGCACCGAATACGCCTCGGAGATCTCCTTGAACCGCTCCTCGGCTGAGGCGTCGCCCTTGTTCGCGTCGGGGTGGTACTTGCGGGCCAGCTTGCGGTACGCCGCCTTGATCTCGGCAGGCTTGGCGGTCTTGGCGACCCCCAGGGCCTTGTAGTAATCCTTCTCGAGGAAGTCCTTTGTGCTCATTATCTGTCTCCGCTCGCCCTATCCTCCCGCTCGCCTCCGGAGCGCTTTGAGGTGCCGCCTTCCCTCGTCGCTCGTTCCTCGCTCCTCAGTCCAGGCAGCACCGCGCTCCTTTGGCTCGCGGGGGCGGTCCCGGCGGCTTGCTCCGCCTGCCGCTGGGGATCAGTTATCTTCCCCGGCATCCGGCCACTCGGCTTCGTTGCTGCTGCCGTCAGGGCCAGTCGCCGGCTCGGCGACGGCGACCCGGGCGGGTCGCAGGATCCTCTCCCCGACCTTGTAGCCGGGCTGCAGGATCTCGACGCACGTGTCCTCGGCGACGTCGGATGAATAGGAATGGGTCAGTGCCTCATGGATCTTCGGGTCGAACGGGTCGCCCTTCTCTCCGTAGGTCACCAGGCCGAGCCGGCCGAGTGCCGCCTGCAGTGAGTCGGCGACCGACTTGAAGCCTCCGGACAGCTCCCCGTGTTCTCGCGCCTGGTCGATGGCGTCGAGCACGGGCAGCAGCCCGGCCAGCGAGCCGGCCACGGCCTGCTCGCGCACGGCGGCCCGGTCCCGGTCGACGCGCTTGCGGTAGTTGGCGTACTCGGCCTGCAGCCGCTGCAGGTCCGCGGTTCGCTCCGTGAGCTGCGCCGCCAAGTCCGCAGCCTGCGTGCCGCCCTTGACTGCCTGCGCTGTAACCATCTCTGGGACCTCTTCGGCGGACTCCGTTACTTCCTCGGAGTCCTGGTTGTCACGGGATCCGGTGGGTTCGGACGACCCGGCGGGCTCGGCGGGCTCGGGGGCCTCGTCCGCGGGAGCCGGCCGGCCGGCACCTGAAGTGCCGGCCGGCTTTGATGCCGCGTGCTTCCCCCGAACCTGACCGGTTACCGGGTCGATGCGCCGGTGGTCGTGAACGACCGGACCGGAGCCCGTCTCCTCGGATGCTGGCATCAGGCCGCTCCGCCCTCGCGAGTCTCACCCTCGTCGACGATCTCGGCCTCGACGACCTCATCGTCGTCCGCGGGCGCCTGCGTGCTGCCGTCGGCCGAACCAGACTGCGCGCTGGCCTGCTGGGCCTGAGCCTGCTGGTAGATGGCAGTACCCATCTTCTGGCTGACCTGCGCGGCGTGCTCGCTGGCCGACTTGATGGCGTCGGTGTCGTTGCTCTCCAGCGCCTTCTTCACCTCGGCCAGCGCCTCGCGCACCTCGGACTTGATGTCCTCGGGCACCTTGTCCTCGTTCTCGCCGAGGAACTTCTCGGTCTGGTACACCAGCGAGTCGGCCTGGTTGCGGACCTCGGCTTCCTCGCGGCGTTTGCGGTCCTCCTCGGCGTACTGCTCGGCGTCGCGGACCATCTTCTCGATGTCGTCCTTGGGCAGCGCGGACCCGCCGGTGATCTGCACCGACTGCTGCTTGCCCGTGCCCAGGTCCTTGGCGGACACGTTCACGATGCCGTTGGCGTCGATGTCGAAGGTGACCTCGATCTGCGGCACGCCGCGGGGCGCGGGCGCGATCCCGGCCAGCTCGAACATGCCGAGCTTCTTGTTGTACGCGGCGATCTCACGCTCGCCCTGGAAGACCTGGATCTGCACCGACGGCTGGTTGTCCTCGGCGGTGGTGAAGGTCTCCGAGCGCTTGGTCGGGATCGTGGTGTTCCGCTCGATCAGCTTGGTGAAGATGCCGCCCTTGGTCTCGATGCCCAGCGACAGCGGGGTCACGTCCAGCAGCAGGACGTCCTTGACCTCGCCCTTGAGCACGCCGGCCTGCAGGCAGGCGCCGACGGCGACGACCTCGTCCGGGTTCACGCCCTTGTTCGGCTCCTTGCCGCCGGTCAGCGACTTGACCAGGTCGACCACCGCGGGCATCCGGGTGGACCCGCCGACAAGCACCACGTGGTGCAGGTCATCGAGCTTGATCCCGGCGTCCTTGATGACCTGCTGGAACGGGTTCTTGCAGCGGTCGAGCAGGTCGGAGGTCATCCGCTGGAACTCCGCCCGGGTCAGCTTGGCGTCCAGGTGCAGCGGGCCGTCGGCGGAGTGGGAGATGTAAGGCAGGTTGATCTGCGACTCCATCGACTGCGACAGCTCGATCTTGGCCTTCTCGGCGGCCTCACGCAGCCGCTGCAGCGCCATCTTGTCCTTGGACAGGTCGATCCCGTAGCCGTTCTTGAAGTCCTTGACCAGCCAGTCCACGACCCGCTGGTCCCAGTCGTCACCGCCCAGGTGGTTGTCGCCGCTGGTCGCCTTGACCTCCACGACGCCCTCGCCGACCTCGAGCAGGGACACGTCGAAGGTGCCGCCGCCCAGGTCGAAGACCAGGATGGTGGCCTCGGTCTCCTTATCCAGGTGGTAGGCCAGCGCGGCCGAAGTGGGCTCGTTGATGATGCGGAGCACGTTCAGGCCCGCGATCTGCCCGGCCTCCTTAGTGGCCTGCCGCTGGTGGTCGCTGAAGTACGCCGGGACGGTGATCACCGCGTCGGTGATCTTCTCGCCCAGGTAGGCCTCCGCGTCCCTCTTCAGCTTCTGCAGGACGAACGCGCTGATCTGCTGCGGAGTGAACTTCTTGCCGTCGATGTCGACGGACCAGTCGGTACCCATGTGCCGCTTGACCGAACGGATCGTCCGGTCCACGTTGGTGACGGCCTGCCGCTTGGCGACCTCACCGACGAGTACCTCTGCATTCTTGGCGAAGGCCACGACCGAGGGAGTCGTCCGTGAGCCCTCGGCATTGGCGATGACCGTAGGCTCTCCGCCCTCAAGAATGGCGACGACAGAGTTGGTCGTCCCCAGGTCAATCCCTACCGCACGTGCCATGAGCAGTCCCTATGTGTGAGTTGTGTGTGTGTGAAGTTGAGTAGTTCGGGCTCAAGCTTGCCAGCGGGGGCTACCGCCGTCAAATGACTTGAGTCATATAGGCTCAACTTACCGGAGTCCAGGAAGATTCCCGCTCAGGCAAGGAAATCCGCCTCCACCGCGAAGTCCCGCTCGCGCCGCGACCACTTGCTCTCGCCCGCACGCCCGCGCACATGCCCGCGAGTCCAGGGCCGCGCGCGGCGTGATCGGGGCTTGACGCGCACGGCAGAAGAGGTACGCGACTCTATGAGGGCAGCAGCAGCCGCACACGATCATGAGACTACGCCGCGGACCATACTCATCCGCACCGCTCGGTAACGCGTGTCGTGTCCGGGCTAAGGCCACCGGGCAGGGCTGAGCCCGGCGGGCAGGCTGGGGCCATGGGAAGGGCTGCGCTGCGGGAAGGCTAGGCGGCGGAGGCTGAGGCGGCGGAGGCTGAGGCGGCGGAAAGACCGGGCAGCGGAAGGACTGGAGCCGGCGGCAAAAGTGAGGGCGGCCGCCCGGGGCTTCCCGGTCGGGGCTTAGCTGGGTAGGGGGAGTGGAACCGACATCGTTCGGGGAAAAGGGTTTAAATAGTTTAAAAGGTTAGCTATAACTGAGATGACTCGGCCCGCGTGGGTACGGGGTCGGCTCGGGACGTGGCAGGGGTTTGTGCGGGCGTGGTCATGTCGTGGCGCGGCTGCGCGGCTACGCTTGAGCTCCGGATATCGAGGAGGTTCGCGTGGTCTTGCGGATGACCGTCGGCCTGGTCCTGACTGTGGTCGCGTTCGCGATCGCCGGGCGCCGGCTGTGGTGGCTGAAGCGGCTGGCGATGAGCGGGCAGCCTGCCCCGGAGCGTATCGAAGCGGTGCGGCAGCATGTCGGCAGGGACGTCAAGACGGAGGCCACCGAGGTGCTCGGGCAGCGCAAGCTGCTCAAATGGTCGGTGCCGGGCACGGCGCATGCCCTGACGTTCTGGGGCTTCACCATCTTGCTGCTGACGATCATCGAATCGTACGGCGACTTGTTCAGCCGGACGTTCTCCATCCCCTGGATCGGGCACTGGGCGTTCATCGGCTTCCTGGAAGACCTGTTCGCCGTCGCCGTGCTGGCCGGGATCATCACGTTCACCGTGATCAGGCTGCGGAACGATCCGCACCGTGAGGGCCGCGGCTCGCGTTTCTTCGGGTCGCACACCCGGGCCGCGTGGCTGATCCTCGGCATGATCTTCCTGGTCGTTGCGACGCTGCTGCTCTACCGGGGCGCGCAGATCAACGCCGGCGACTTCCCCTACCCGCACGGCGCGTTCGCCTCGCAGATCGTCGGGCACTGGCTGGCGCCGCTCGGCTCCGGGGTGAACAGCGTGCTCGAGGCGACCTTCATCCTCTTGCAGCTCGCGGTCGTCCTGGTGTTCCTGGTCATCATCGTGTACTCCAAGCACCTGCACATCTTCCTGGCCCCGGTGAACGTCCTGTTCTCGCGGCGGCCGAACGCGCTCGGGGCGCTCGAGCCGATGCGCTCGAACGGCAAGGTGCTCGACTTCGAGGAGGCCGACCCGGACACGGACGTGTTCGGCCTGGGCAAGATCGAGGACTTCACCTGGAAGGGCCTGCTGGACATGGCTACCTGCACCGAGTGCGGGCGATGCCAGTCGCAGTGCCCGGCCTGGGCCACCGGCAAGCCGCTGTCCCCCAAGCAGGTCATCCTGGACCTGCGCGATCACGCCTTCGCCAAGGCGCCGTACCTGCTGGCATCCTCCGATGAGGAGCGCGAGAAGCTGCCCGACGCGGTCAAGGCCGAGGCCGAGCGGCCGCTGGTGGGTTCGGCGGAGGCTCATGGGGTTATCGACCCGGACGTGCTGTGGTCCTGCACCAACTGCGGGGCGTGCGTCGAGGAATGCCCGGTGGACATCGAGCACATCGACCACATCGACGGGATGCGGCGGCACCAGGTGCTGATCGAGTCCGCGTTCCCGGTCGAGGCGGCCGGGATGCTGAAGAACCTGGAGAACAAGGGCGACCCGTGGGGGATGGGCGGGGCCCGGCGCGCGGAGTGGATGACCGAGCTGGACTTCGAGGTCCCCGTGGCAGCCGGGAAGATCGATCCGGATGTTGAGTACCTGTTCTGGGTGGGCTGCGCGGGCGCGCTGGAGGACCGGGCGCGCAAGACGACCAAGGCGATCGCCTCGCTCCTGCACACCGCCGGGGTGAAGTTCGCCGTGCTCGGCCCGGCCGAGACCTGCACCGGTGATCCGGCGCGGCGGATCGGGAACGAGTTCGTGTTCTCGATGCTGGCCCAGCAGAACATCGAGACGCTGAACGAGGCGGCGCCGAAGACGATCGTGGCGTCGTGCCCGCACTGCTTCAACACGATCGCCAATGAGTACCCGCAGCTCGGCGGGAACTACGAGGTGATTCACCACACCCAGCTGCTGGCCCGGCTGGTCGCCGACGGGAAGCTGAAGCCCGCCGGGCGGGTGGATGAGAAGCTGACCTATCACGACCCGTGCTTCCTGGGTCGCCACAACAAGGTCTACACCCCGCCGCGCGAGATCCTGGAGGCGGTCCCCGGCGTCGAGGCCACCGAGATGCACCGGTGCAAGGAGCGCGGCTTCTGCTGCGGCGCCGGCGGCGCGCGGATGTGGATGGAAGAGCGCATCGGCAAGCGGATCAACACCGAGCGCATCGAGGAGGCCCTGGCGCTGTCCCCGGACACGATCTCCACGTCCTGCCCGTACTGCCTGGTGATGCTCGGCGACGCGGTCAGCGCGAAGAAGAGTTCGGGGGAGGCGAAGGAAACCCTCGAGGTCGTCGACGTAGCCCAGCTGCTGGTCCGGTCGGTGAGCCCGGCAGCGAGTCCGGCCGGGGCCGGCGCCGCGGACGGGAGTGCCGGAGCCGGCGACCGCCCCATTAAGCCGGGGGCCTCGGACAGCTGACCGGAGCAGCCAGCCGCCAGGCCCCTAGCTCCTTATCCGAATGGCCACAGGTGCCCGAGCCCGGAATACAAGGCGGGCTCCTCAGGGTCGCCGCCGTCGGCCTCGCCGCGGTCCAGGTACGGCCAGCCCGGGTTCGGCGTGGTTCCGGCGTGCCGTCCGGCGGGAAGGCGGCGTATCACCTCGAGCACGACGATGTGGCTGTGGCGGTCGTTCACCACGACGCGGATATCGCTGGCCCAGCAGGCGGCCCGCAGGACGTCCCTGGCCGCCTGCAGGTCCCTGGCGGTGATCCCGGCTCGGCACCACAGCCATACCCGCTCGCCGAAGTCAGCGGGCACGGTGTAGAGCACGACCGGGAGCCGCCCGTCCCTGGTCTGGATCCAGGCGTGCATGCAGCCGGTCCTGATCCGGTGCGGCGTGATGACGCACCAGGCCCTGGCCATGAGGGCCTGACGGGAAGGCGGCCACGCCATGGCGGTGACACCGATGGCCATCGCCGCCGCCGCCACGGCGATGAGCCATTCCAGGCCCAGTATGTAGCCGATGGTGATCGCGCCCAGGAGCCCTCCGGCGATCAGTCCCAGCTCGTAGCGCCAGTGCCACAGGCGGGCGATGAGGTTCGGTCGCGGGACCGTGCTGAGGGCGGCCTCGACGCTGGCCATGATGCTCGGGTCGTTGGGCTGCCGCGGCCGTCCGGAGGTCATGGCTAGCTCACCTCCCCGAGGGTGATCCGGCCCGTGCCAAGGCAGGGTGCGCAGGGCAGATCCGCGGTGACGCCCGCGCCGTGGCACTTCGGGCACTCGGCCAGCGTGTCGAACCGAGGATCGCGGTATCTCCGGGCCAGGCCGCCGTGCGTCTTGGTGATCTGCCAGTCGCGCCAGTAGGCCTCGGTGTCGTTCGTGACGAACAGCCGGTCTCCCAGGCGGCGCGGGATGGCGGCCAGCCAGTTGAGCAGCACCCGCCCGACGCTGGCCAGGATGCGGATGAGGCTCGCCTGCGCGGTGGCGTCCGAGGCCCGGTCCGGTGCCCTCGGCTGCGGGGGCTGGGCTGGCCTGACTAGTTCCTCCGGCGGCCACTGGGGGTTGTTTTTGCTGGTGAAGTTGCTAACGTTGATCACATCGCTAGCCCTTCTTGCTCGCTCCTGAGCCTGGGTGGTGTTTCGCTGGGTCGGTGTTGCAGCACCGGCCCAGCGGTGTGTCTGGGGTATCGCGCAGCGGATAGCCGCGTGAATCCCAGATCGTTGCGGTTGATGCCGCGGATGTAGAGCCGCGGCCCGCACGCTTCGGCACAATGGAAGCGGATGCGGTCTTTGCGGACTAAGTGAAATGGCAGTGCCCCCCTCCCTCACGTGGCCAGGTCGCCGCGGGAGCGACTCTCGGTCGCCCGGTGCGGGCCTTGGATGGCACGCGGTCTGTGCCGGTAACCCCCCTGGGTCACCGCTCGACCCCGTTGTCGGCGGGTCGCTTGAGGATGACTTCTGCGATCTGCTTTCATAGTGCATCTGGCAATGCGTATTGGCAAGTGCCAAAATAAAGTGCATCTTGCATGTATCATCGGCACAGTCCCAAGGGTTGGGATCGCTGGTCCCGGGTTATGAGCAATAGTGCTGGCTTCCTGCGAAAGGACGCGACCCACGTGCCTGAAGTGCGCAGCCCCACGGTTCGCCGCCGCGAACTAGGCGCCCTGCTGCGAGCACTTCGGACGGCCAAGGGACTGACCGTGGAGCAGGCCGCTGATCGCCTGATGATCTCGATGAGCAAGCTGAGCCGCATGGAGACGGGCCACGGTATTGCCACGGCACGGGACATCCGTGACCTGTGCGAGTTGTACAGCGTGACCGACCAGGCCGAACGCGACCGGATGATGAAACTCGCCGCAGAGGGCAGGCGGCAGGCCTGGTGGCAGTCGTATGACCTCGGTTATGCCACCTACGTCGGCCTGGAAGCGGAGGCGATAGCTATCTGCGCCTTCCAGTCGTCGGTGGTCCATGGCCTCCTGCAGACCGCCGACTACGCGCGCGCCGGTCACGAGAGCGCCATGCCAAGGCTCAGCCCGGATCAGATCGATATGCAGATCGAGGCCAAGCTCACCCGGCAGCGGATCCTCAGGCGCGACGTTCCTTCCCGGTTCGCTGTTGTCCTGGATGAGGCGGCATTGCGCCGGATGACGGGCGGGCGTCAGGTCATGGCTGCCCAGCTGGCCAGGATCCTGGACACGTCAGCCTTGCCGAACGTAACAGTCCAGGTTCTTCCGTTCGAACTGGGCTCTCACCCTGCACTCGAGAGCAACTTCACCATCCTCGACCTGCCAGATCAGACTCCCGATGTCGTCTTCGTCGAGGGACTGGCAGGGTCTACCTATCTTGAGCGAGCTGAAGACCTGAAAAGGTATCACGAGATTTTCCGCAGACTGCAATCAATAGCGCTGAATCCACAAGATACGGCAGAACTGGTTGCGAAGCTAATGCGTTCTTATAAAGACGGCTTAAAATAAGTATTCCAAAAAATCTGTAATTGCCCGCAACCGGGCGGCGTCGGCAGCTACGCATAAAACTGCGGTAGCTGCCGATATATATTTATTACTCCAGAAGAACCTATAGTTATGGGAGGAGTCCGATGCCCCTGAATGATGTGAAGGTTAGTGACCTTCAATGGCGAACGGCAAGACGCAGCGCGAATAACGGGGCCTGCGTGGAGGTGGCTCCCGCCAACGGGCAGATCTTCATCCGTGACTCAAAAGACCAGAATGGTCCTGTTGTGCGGCATGCTGGATGCTCATGGCGCATGTTCATTGCTGATGTAAAGACGGGTAGATTCGACCCGGATGATCTCGGCGGCGGAACCTCGCGGCCGGGCCGGATTGGCCGGTAATCGATTACCGACGCTTTCGCGCAGGCGGAGGCCGCCTATATGCCACGCAGATTCCGATGGGAACTGCCTGGTACGGCGGCCTTTTCCTTGATGGCCGTGAGCAGTGTTCGGTCTGCGCGGATCCTGGTCGCAGACGGCAGGAACGTGTCATGACGGCCGATGCGTAAGTCGTCTGCCGGACAGCGCGTGTCACCTGCCGTCTGCTCCCTGATGGCCGTCGAGTCCTTAGGTGGCAGCTCGCCTCGGTGCAGTGCGCGAGGCAAGTTGCTATCGAGTATGGGTATCTTACGTGCGCACCGGCCGACGAAGAAGCCGAATATGCAAAGGATGAATGAGCAGGCCGGCCAGAGTACGGTGTAGATCACGATAACCATGAGCGGGGTCCTCGGAGTCTCTAGCTGGTCGCGTCTCAGCGGATGCCAGTTGATAGTCAGTGATTGTCAGGAAACCTGGTTGGCTGCGTGTCCGGTAGGGCAGGGGACGAACCAGGGCCGGCCGGTGACAGCTTGACCTGGCCGTAGGACGACTTCGGTCAGCGCCATGTACCTGGTCGTACACTCGGGGACAACAGCGGACACTTGCGGACAGGAATCCCGACGTGGACGACGCGGCCTATACGGAGGATCTCGATCTCGCGTCGGTGACCACCCATACAGAACTGGCGGTGCTTCTGCGGACCGTCCACGTCAGAGCCGACAGGCCCTCGCTGCGCACCCTCGAAGCGCTGACGCGGCATCACGAGACCCCGCTGTCCAAAACGGCCGTGGCCGAAATGCTCAAGGGCCTCCGCTTCCCCCGCAGGGCCGTCATGGTGACCTTCCTCCAGGCATGCGGGGTTAGCGATGATCACCTGGCGCCATGGTTGCGCGCGTGGGAGAGAGTCGCCGTCGGTGCAGCTGAACTAACTCGACCTGAGAAGACGGGCGTTATGCCGTCGGGGCAGGCGCGAGTTACCGTCCCTGAAGGGGGTACGGCTGCGGGAATTCCCGCAGCCGGGGCGCTGGTCGGCCTCTCGGCAGGTGCCATGGATCCCCATACGGAGCAGCTTCGCGATGAGATCAGCCAACTCAAGGCGGACAGGAACCGGCTCCGTCTGCAGTTGGCTGCCATGAGCCGGCAGCCGGCCGAACAAGAATCTTACCTCGCTAATACCGGAAACGTTCGGGCTGCGCATAGTCCAATAGCCGCCCGGCGAGAACTCGGCGTCCTGCTGCGTACGTTCCGGCTGCAAAAGGGACTGTCGGTCAGGCAAGTGGCGGAACACCTGATGTGTTCGGCGAACAAAGTCAGGGGCATGGAAGCGAGCTTCCGCGCCGGGACGCTCCGAGACGTTCGTGACCTGTGCGACCTCTACGGCCTGATCAGTGACGCTGAGCGTGACCGGATGATGAAGCTCGCCGAAGAAAGTAAGCAGCGGGGCTGGTGGCAGGCCTACGGGCTGGCATATGACACCTACGTTGGCCTGGAAGAAGAAGCGGAGAGAATCTCTGCTTTCCATTCATCGGTAATTAATGGCCTGCTGCAGACTGCGGACTATGCACGTGCCGGACACGAGGGTGCCATGCCTCGGCTCGGTCCCGATCAGATCGAGCTGCAAATCGAGGCGAAGGTCACCCGGCAGCGCATTCTGACCAGAGGCAACCCGCCCCGCTTCAGCGCCGTTCTGGATGAGGCGGCGCTACACCGGATATTCGGCGGCTCCCAGGTCATGGCAGTGCAGTTGGCCAAGGTTCTGAAGATGTCGGCACTGCCGAACATCGTGGTGCAGGTCATCCCGTACGGTGTAGGTGCACACCCAGCCATGGAGAGTAACTTCACCATCCTCGAACTTCCGGCCCCGACACCGGGAGTTGTCTATGTCGAAGGGCTTATCGGATCGGTTTACCTCGAACGAGCCGAGGATCTTAAAAGGTACCGGGAAATTTTCAACCGCCTGCAATCCATTGCGCTAAGCCCGGACGGCACCGCTGATCTGATTGCTGATCTTAGCCGTTTTTACCGGGTCGGCTTAGCCAGTGTGCCACGATATCTGCTAGTTCTCCGTACCCGGAACTCCGCGCGGCTGCAGGATAACTGCGGAAATTGCCGGTACGATCCGACCATGGCGAGGATAACAGAACAAGGAGTCCGGTGATGCTGCCCGACCAGAAGGCTCGCGGCCCGCAGTGGCGCAAGGCAAAGCATAGCGTGGGTGACGGAGAGTGCGTGGAAGTAGCGCTGGTGGATGATCAAATAGTCGTACGGGATTCCAGGGATCCGGACGGCACCTGGCAGCGTTATCCGGCGCAGTCGTGGCGTGACTTTGTCTCGATCGTCAAGCGATCATGCCGTCAGGGCAGTGAGATTAACGATCCTGCTCAGACTTTGGCGCGGTAGAAGTTTAGATAGGACCGCGACGGTGTCGGACCGCGCTGGTCCTGGTACCTGGAGCCGTACACGGGCGACCCGTACGGATGCTCGGCCGGGGAACTGGTCCGGAACAGGCAGAGCTGGCCGATCTTCATCCCGGGCCACAGCTTGATGGGCAGCGTCGCCACGTTGGAGAGTTCGAGCGTCACGTGCCCGGAGAACCCAGGGTCGATCCAGCCCGCCGTCGAATGAGTGAGCAAGCCCAGCCTGCCAAGGGAGCTCTTTCCCTCGAGGCGTCCCGCGATGTCGTCGGGAAGCGAGACCACCTCGTAGGTCGACGCCAGGACGAACTCGCCGGGATGAAGGACGAACGGCTCGTCGTCCTCGGTCTCGACCAGCCTGGTCAGGTCGGGTTGCTCCACCGCGGGGTCGATGTGCGGATACTTGTGGTTCTCGAAGACCCGGAAGTACCGGTCCAGCCGGACGTCGATGCTGGACGGCTGGACCAGTTCAGGTGAGTACGGATCGAGCTTGACCCGCCCAGACTCGATCTCGGCCTTGATATCACGATCGGAGAGGAGCACCCTGGCAACCTATCGGGTCCGGTACGATGTCTGGGCGAACACAGTACAGGCCGGTTCCCCAGCGGGACAGTGCAGGTGCGCGGGTGTAGTTCAATGGTAGAACGTCAGCTTCCCAAGCTGATAGTGCGGGTTCGATTCCCGTCACCCGCTCTTTAGTAAGAGCGCAGGTCAGGAAGCTCTTTTCGAGACCTGGCCTGACCGGGCGAGGGTCATCAGGTACCGTCCGGGCCATTAGCGGGCCATTAGCCAGCGGGGACCAGCACGCCGGTCGGGCCGTCCTCGTCGTCGTCGCGCTTGGCCTGTTCGGCTTGTACGTGGGTGTCGATCGCGTTGGTGATCGCCTTGTCCGCGCCTCGGGCCTCGTGCTGGTAGATCATCGCTGCGCGTTCGCTGTCGTGGCCCATGCGGGCCATCAGGTCCCGGAGCCGGGCACCGCTCTGAGCCGCGAACTGGTTCCCAGTATGGCGAAGATCATGGAAATGTAGGCCCGTCATGCCGATCGACTCGACCGCCCGCGGCCAGGCGGACATCTTGTTGAAGTTGCCCCGCCGCAGCGGACCGCCCTTGGCGCCAGGGAAGACCAGCGCGCCCGGGTCGTCCTTGGCGAAGATCGCCAGATGCTCGCGGAGCACCGGAATGACCGTCGCGGGAACGCCGACGATCCGCCGTCCGGCCTGTGATTTCGGCGGCCCGAGGAGCATTTCCCCGGTCGACCGCTCGACGTAAGCCGCCCGTATCCGGACTGTGCCCGTCTGCAGGTCAAGGCGGCGCCGCACGCGGCGCCGCCGCCCGGCGTCAGCGCCGGGCTCTGCCTTGGGAGGCCCGCCCGGCGCACGCCGGGCCGCACAGTGCCGGGACGCGCATCAAGACGGCTCACACGGCACACGAACCGGTGGGCGCACCCGTCTTCCTCGCTCCCGATTGTCCAGCTCGCGATCACCGCCTCGATGCCGCGTACGGCGTTACTACGTGATCGGCTCCCGCCGAGCATTGACTCGCCGACCGCTCCCGCGGACCTTTCGCACCTGCGAGGAAACGGACAAGAGTGGCGATCAGCCTGGGCTTCCCCTCGTACTGTGGAGACATCGCCTCGGCTTGGGCGGCAACGTAACTGAGGCCCAACGGCCCTGTAACAGGAGACCTCCGGCACTTGCGCAAGCTGCCATCTGCCGCGCGACGCTAATAGCGGCACTTTCATCTGAAGTTGAAGTGGAAACGAGGTGCCGGCAATGAGGCTGACATGGAAGGACGCGACGGCGACACTCCTCATCGGCGCGATCGTCGCCGTGTACTTGGCATTCCTCAACGGAACGAGCCTGTGGCTGATCTCCAGCGCGCGGGGCACGACCGCTGCAGTGCTGGTGTTGGGCACAGCTGGATGCGCTATGCGCGACCTGCACGCAACAGGCCGGTCCCGATCGGCGCGCGTTTTCCTGGCGGTCGCGACCGCGCTCGGCGTCGTCGCGCTGGTCGCCGAGCTGATCGGGTTGATCACCGGCAGCATGGTTGCACTTGCGGTCCTTGTGGCTGGCACGATCGCATTGTGGCTGATCGCGACGGTACGGCACGCATTCACCATCGGTACAGAGCCGGGGAGCGGACGTGACGTGCACGAAGTCATCCACCCCCAGGAGGCGATGCCGCATTGACCGAAAGCTATGACTGGCATCTCACTCCCTGCGAGCGCGGCGCTGCTGGCTCGCTGCCATGACGAAGCCAGCAGCCCGGAAGGGAAGGCAGCAGTGGCGGCGGAAACGGAATTCACGATCGGGGCCAGGGCAAGCTGCTCTGATGGTCACTGCGGCGAGGTCAAGCGCCTGGTCTTCGACCCGGCCACCGAGACGGTCACCCACCTGGTCATCCAGCACGGGCACCGGCCGGAGGCCGGGCGGCTCGTCCCCGCCCACCTGGCCGAGACGACGCACGGCGAGATCAGGCTGCGCTGCACGCTCGCGGAGTTCGACAAGTTTGACCACGCGGAAGAGCGCGAGATCGCCGACGCAGCCGATCAACACCTCGGCGAAGGCGTGGGCGTCCTCGGCTCGGGCTTGGCATACAGCGTCAGCGGTGACGCATTGGCCCCCGTCGGCGGCGAGTTCATGGACCTCGGCCCCATGCCCCCGCCGAGACACCGCAGGACGATGATCGAAGACGTTGTTCCGCTGGGTGAGGACCAGGTGAGGCCCGGTGACCCGGTCCACGCCGTCGACGGCGAGATCGGGCGGGTGCAGGGCTTCCTCGTCAACCCGGGCGACGACCGGGTGACCCACGTGCTGCTCCAGGAGGGGCACCTGTGGGGCCGCAAGGAAGTCGCCATCCCCATCACCGCCGTGACCGAGGTGGACATCGGAATCCGGCTCAACCTCACCAAGGACCAGGTGGGGAACCTGCCACCCGCTGACTGAGCGGGCGGCTGCACCGCAGACGTTAACGAGCACAGGTCAGAGTGCCTGGTCAACGTACACGCGAAGCCCGCCCTTGACACCTTCCCTCCGGCGAATAGACCGGCAGCAGTCAGTCCGATGGGGGGAGAGGCGGCGCACACGAACCGCAGCCGGGCTGGAAGGTGCCGGGCGCAGGATACGCGGGATGATCTTGCTTAACCGGCCATCCTCGAGTGCCGAGAGGGGCAGGTAGCAGCGCCGTCGGGTCGTGGACCGCGGACGCTCTTGAAACCACTGGCAGTTCCCGCGACGCGGCTCGGCCTGGGAGCCACGCTGGGAACCACGCGGATGAACAACCTTCTGGCGCCCCGGACCCACCTGGACAACCGGGAGAGACGAGCCCGCGGTCACGAACTGATCTGAACAGGACCAGATGCCCGTACAGGAATCTACGGATCAAAAGGTCAGACCCCGCTCACTCTGTACCTTCCTTCCATCCCCTTCCATCTCCGACACCAGGAAGTGTGCTGCATTTCGCCCGGAACCGATCGGGCTACGTTGGTTCCAAAGGAAAACAAGGAGGTCGGCTATGGCAGGGACGATACCGTTCACGATCGGGGCCGACGCCATCTGCGCCGACGGGGCCTGCGGCAAGCTAACCGGCGTCGTCTTTGATCCGGTCGCCCAGGCGGTCACCCACCTGGTGGTCGAGCGGCATGGCCTCGAGCGGCTTGTCCCGCTCGACCTCGCCGACGCCACCAGGGGCGAGATCCGGATCCGCTGCACCCTCGCGGAGTTCGGCAAGCTCCCGGCCGCCGAGAAGACAGAGTTCTTGCCAGGCAGCCACAACGACACGGGCTATCCCCCCGACCAGGTGCTCACCATGCCCTACTACGGCCTGGCCGACCGCTACGGCATCCTCGGGCGGGGAGAGGACTCGATGACCGTCACCTACGACACCGTGCCCCTGGGCGAGGTAGCCGTGCGCCGCGGCGAGCGCGTCCACGCCACCGACGGCACCGTCGGGCAGGTCCAGGGGCTGGTCATCGACCCCGGCAGCCGCCACGTGACCCACGTGCTCCTGCAAGAGGGGCATTTGTTCGGCCGCAAGGACGTAGCCATCCCGATCAGCGCCGTCACCCAGGTCGACAACAACGCCGTTGAGCAGGTCGACAACAACGGTGTCCAGCTCAACCTCACCAAGCAGCAGGTGCAAGACCTGCCGCCCGTCGACATCGATCACCCCAGGGGATAGAGCCACCAGGACCGAGTTAACTGACAGGAACGGTGACAGCAACAGCAGCGACCAACGGCTAGCGCCAGCGATCGGCGACATCCCAGGACACTTGCACGATCCGCGCCAACTTGGGATATGTCCGGCCTGAAAAACGGACGGTCGGATAGCCACCTGACCCAGTGCAGGCCAGGACCGCCGGGCCATTAGCGGGCCATTAGCCACGGTGATCAGCGGGCAACCACGGCTACTAAGGAGCATCAAACTCTCCGGCTCAGTGGCTCTGACGGCTGTGCGCCATACACCTTCCAAGCTGGTGCTACCGTCCTCCTCGCAGCACAACGATCTCGGCCGAGTCCGCCGTGTCAAGACCAAGCCGCTACGCGGTCGCTTTGCGAGCTTTGACACAGCAGCCATGACCCGAGGGATAGCAGCGATCGAGGAGGATCGGGCAGAAGCAGGGCACGGGGTCGGCGGCGGTCAGGCCCACGTTCGGCGGCCCATTAGCGGGCCATTAACCCCGGTAACGAAGGGTCCCTCACGGTCACTCACGGACAGTCCATCCCGCAGGTCAGACGATATAGGAGCCCAGACGGCACAGATTCCCAAGCTGATAGTGCGGGTTCGATTCCCGTCACCCGCTCCACTCAGAGGTTGTTCGGCCGGGCTTGGATGCCGATCACCTCGACGAAGCCTTCAGCGCCCTTGAAGTCGTCTGGGTTGGCCGTGTAGAGCGGGAGTTGGTTACTGGCTGCCGTCGCTGCGATCATCAAGTCCGAGGCCCGCCTGCGTGGTTCCCGTCCCGCCGCGCGAACCGTGGCACAGATCTGGCCATAGAGCCTGGCTGCGCCCTGATCATACGGAAGCGGGTCGAAGGTCGCCTCCACATGCTGCAGCACAGCTACTCGTCCGGCCCGCTTGATCGGATCGTCGGTCGCGTGCGGGCCGAAAGACAACTCGCCCAGCGTTACTGCCGTAATCAAGATCGTGTCGGGTAGCTCCGACGGATCGTAGAGCTTGAGCGCGGCGATGATGCTGGTGTCCACGACGGCGGCGGCGTGCGCCGTCACAAGCCTGTCCCTTCATATGGGTCGCGCAGATCCTGGCTGACAGCCTCGTCCAGGTCGACACGCAGTTCGTCCCCGTTGACTACTGGTGCCGTGGCGAAGATCGCGAGGACTTCGTCCTTGGGAACCGCCCGGCGCTGACGGATGGGAATCATCTTCGCCAGCGGCTCACCGTTAAGAGTCAGCGTGTACGCGCGCCCTTGCCGCAGACCGCGCGTGACGGCCCCGGAGTCCGCCACGAATTGGCGGACGCTGATATCAGTCGGCCGCCCACTTGGGGAGGTCATGCCCAAAGCATACTCTTCCGTACTACGGCGTACCACGCCTCTGCCGTCTGTCTCCTACTACGATGATGCGCGGCCAGGATCGCCAGGCCATTAGCGGGCCGTTAACCCCGGTGACGAGGGGTCTCTCACGGTCACTCACGGACAGCCGATCCCGCAGGTCAGGCCGCGTAGCGGCCCGGACGGCACAAATTCCCAAGCTGATAGTGCGGGTTCGATTCTCGTCACCCGCTCCACCACGAAGGCGCAGGCTAGCTAGCCGATGCTGGCCGCCAGCTCCTGGTAGGGAGGGAGGAGATCGTCCCACCGCGCCTCGGTGTCGCCGCGCTCACGCCCGGCGAGGTAGGCGGCGAGATTTTCGGCGTGGATCTGCCACCCGGCCCCGTAGAAGGCGATCTTGTCCAGGGCATGCCCCGGACCTCGATGACCAGGATGGCCTGGTCGCCGTCAGCGCTCAGCGTGGCCTCGATGGCCTCGTCGGACGGCGGTGCGCCGCGGCCCTTCCGCCAGGACTCCTCCGCCTCTCTGGTCGTCACCAGCGTGGCCGTCGATGGACAACCCTGGATGGGCCAGATGGTCCGGATCAGATGCTCCCCGAGGTAAGCGCGTGCCCGTTGCGTGCCCGATCGGGCAGTAACCGGGGAACTCACGGTCACTCCCGGCGTGGCCAACACGGCACCCGAGCTGGGACGGGCCAGCTCGCCAGACGCAGGCCCACGACCTTCCAAGCTGGTGGTCGTGCCGTCCAGCGCAAGGACGCACCCGGGGCTCACTGATACGCGGCCAGGAGCCCATGACCTCGAAGATCGTGCGGATGCCCCAGTCACGATCCGCCGGGCCACTGATCAATGTCACGTGGTCGCGGCCGCGCTCGGCTTCCACCACACCACCACGACCCGCCAGACCGCCTACGCCTGGCGCGACGTGGAGCCGCTATACGACATCAGCCGGAGACGGTTAGGGGTTCCGGCGAGCCAAGAATGGCAGCGGACTCGATCACGCCGCGTCTTAGGATCGCCCTATGACGGACGCGCATCCCCTGTCGGCCAAGACGATCCGGATCGGGCGGCAGTCGGACAACGACGTCGCGCTGACCGGGGACCTCGATGTCTCCCGGCATCACGCTGAGCTGCACCGTAACCCGGACGGCAGCTTCGAGATCGTCGACCTGGGCAGCCACGGCGGGACATACGTCAACGGCAAGCGGATCACCTGCAAGATGCTGACGGAGCAGGACATCATCAGCATCGGCCACGCCATCTTCCGGCTCAGCAACGGCGAACTGCGCCAGTACGCGGACGAGGGCGCCATGACGATCGCTGACCGGCTGGATTCCCTGGGGATCGAGCTTCCCCCGCCGTTTCCCCCCGCTGGTAACTACCTCGCCTGCGTCATCGACGGGGGGCTGGTGTACGTGGGCGGGCATGGCCCGATCGCGGGTGACCAGATGATGCGCGGCAAGGTCGGCGGCAATCTCACCCTGGAACAGGGCCGCGAGGCAGCGCGGATGACGGCCCTGTCGATCCTCGCCACCCTGCAGGCTGAACTCGGCGATCTTGGCCGGATCCAGCGGATCATCAAGGTCTTCGGCATGGTGAATGTGGCCCCCGGCTTCGACCGGACCCCCGCGGTCATCGACGGGTGCTCGGACCTGCTGGTCGAGATCTTCGGTGATGCCGGGCACCATACCCGCTCAGCGGTCGGCCTCGCCGAGCTGCCGTTCGGCATTGCGGTCGAGATCGAGCTCATCGCCCGACTCCGTACCTGAGCACACAGCCCCGGCAGGAGGCGAGCGTCACGAACCGGTCCAGGGCAATGTCAACGTGGGCAACGACAAGGTGACCCTGCTCAGCGTCGTCACGCAACTGCTTCCCTACGTGGGTTACCCGCGCGCTCTGAACGCCATTAGCTGCCTCAACGAGGTGATTCCCGAGCCCTCCCAACCTGGTCGTTGACACCGGACGGAGTAGCCATAGGTTCCGGAGACCAGCTTCCCTTTTGCCGCCAGTGCCCGCTTGATGCCGAGCAGTGGGCTGAGCGGACCGCATGCGATGATGGGCTCGCTCAGTCCTGGTGACCCCGCCCGAAGGGACGACCATGGCAGGCATCGCGGCAGGTGGTGAAATCCAGCCGGTCACGAAGAACCTGGGGCGCCGCCGGGCCGCCGGAATCTACGGCGCCATCATCACCGCGGCGATCCTCGACACCGCCGGGGGTCACCTGTCCACCACCGCGCTGGTGATCTCGGTCGTGGTCACGTTGCTGGTGTACTGGCTCGCCGAGGAGTACGCCGAGGTTCTGGGCGAGCAAGTTGAAGGGGGTCGCCTGCCCAGCAGGGCATCCATCTGGGCAGCGCTGGCCGCGACCTGGCCGATGGTCACCGCGTCCTACGCGCCGCTGCTCGCCCTGGTGCTGGCCCGGCTGGCCGGGGCCTCTGCCCTCACGGCCGCAAACATCGGGCTGGTCGCAGCGCTCGTCCTGCTGACAGTCCACGGATGGCTGGCCGGTCGAGCCGCCCAGCTGCGCAGTTGGCAGCTGTTCTTCGCCACGTCCATTGCGGCCGCGCTGGGGCTGGTGATGGTTGCGCTCAAGGACTTCGTCCTGATCCACCTGCACTGAAGATCGGCCCTGGCGCAGCACGTGATACCACGGCCCCGGGTCGAGGACCCCGGTCAGCGTGCGGGCTCGAGCAGGACCTTGACGGCGCCGGTCCGCCGCGAGTCTTTCAGCGCCAGCACCGCCTGGTCCCAGCGCTCGAGCGGAAAGCGGTGGGTGATGACCGGCGTCAGGTCGAGTCCGGCCGAGACGAAGTCGAAGTAGTGCTCCATGGCGTGCTTGGCCACGCCGCCCACCTCCTCGACGCCGAAGCCGTTCGAGCCGATGACGCGCAGCTCCTTGAAGTAGAGCGGGGTCCACTCGAAGCGCCTGGGCGGTTCGACGCCGGAGATGACGAGGGTGCCGCCCGTCGCGAGCAGCCGGAGTGAGGTCTCGACGGTCTCGACCGAGCCGATCGTGTCGTAGACGACCGCCGGCCCGTCCTGCAGCCAGTCGTGCTTGCTCCACGGCGTGAGCGGCGTCGCGCCTGCGCGGCGTGCGACCTGGGCGACGAGCTCGTCGGGTGAACAGGACAGCACGGCGTGAGCGCCGAGGCGGGTGGCGAGCGCGGCCCGGGCGCCCGGCCGCGTCGCCGCCCACACCTCGGTGCCGGGATACAGGTGGCGGAGCAGCGCGATGACCGCGAACGCGAGCGTGCCCGAACCATAGACCAGGACCGTCTGGCCGTCTGCAGGCGGCGCGAGCAGG
>Ga0208044_1000541_pt1 | contig 26792 bp, 24 predicted proteins | sample Sb_taG_8_FD_187712 | JGI IMG/M metagenome (GOLD analysis project Ga0208044, IMG submission 187712) | Peat soil microbial communities from Weissenstadt, Germany - Sb_50d_c_BC metaG (SPAdes) (version 2) | ecosystem: Environmental > Terrestrial > Soil > Wetlands > Peat | place: Germany...
ATATAAGAACACCCTGGATACACCAACGGTGGGACCTACAAGACACTACGTTCGTTCCCCAGCAGGGGCGCGACCTGGGCAATACTCTGCGCTGACTGCGCAGTCGAATACCACTGTGAACGCTTACTCGGTCGTACTGGTGAAAAGTGCAGGGCCTACGAGCGACAGAGCGAGTTCATGGAAGCAGTTATGGATCGAGGCGACAAGCTAGCGGCTGAAGCCTTATTTGACCCCGCGGCGACGTGGCCGGCTATCCAAGCGAGCGGAAAGTTGAACAGACACCAATTATTGGCCACTCAATCGCATCACGTGTTTCCTCTTTTCTCCCCCAGCTAAGACTCGGATTTCGCGAGCGGGTCGAACGACAATATGTCTTTGATCTCTTCCTTTAAGATCCGAGGACGACCTTTCAGTAGATAGGTGACTCCAAGTTTAGCAGCCAACTCTCGGACCTGCGGATCGTCATGAACCGAATATACAACCACCTGCCTCCCGGTGTGGTTATGATTACGGGCGTAGTCTGCTACGAGCAAGCCTGGGTATTTCTGAAATAGCGTACCTCGACCAGTCAAGAGAGATTGGGGAGGAAGAAGCGGAATGCTCAGGTCTGCAATAACAGCGCGAAACCGGCACTCCTGAAGGCGTAGGATCGCGTTGTCAACATTGTCCGCGACGACAGTCTTGTACTTTAGCGATTCAAGATAATCTAAGAAGAACTGCAGGTGGTACGGCTCATCATCCGCGAGCAGGATGGTATCCTCTTTGCGAGGAAGCTCGTTCATACGATTCTCCATTTCGAGAATCGGAGTCGAATAGTGACGGTCCGCGTCGCGCGTGAATACTCTGCCTCGACTTCGCCCTTGTGATAATCCTCAACGATCATCTTGCAAATATATAGCCCAAGCCCGGTGCCGGATGCGATCAGTTTGCGAGCTTCTGAGCCTCGAACCCCTGGATCAAAAATCGTCCTTGATTCTTCGGATGTGAAACCTGGCCCAATATTTGAAATCTCAATTATCAGGTTTTTCGTTTTCTTCTGAACGTGCGTCTTGACCGTCACCTCTGTGCCGGCGTCGCTATATTTCACAGCGTTGTCAAAAATGTTCATGAAGACCTGTCGGATCAACTCCGGCGAGCCGGTTATGGCATATTGTGTGCGCGGGTCAGTCAGTTCGATCTTGATGCCCCTCGAGATCCCCGACTCTTGAAAAAACAGAGCTGCCTCGATAACCAGCTGGGGGATCACGCACGTCTTGGACAGGTCCCGTTGTGGGAGTTTTCCGGGGGTCAAGCTTTGTTCGGTGAAGTACGCCAGGTTCCGAACGATCATCACGGCGAACTCGAGCTGAGCGCGAGTCGCTCTAAGTCTCTGCTCTCTTTTTTCAGATGGGACGCTGCCGTCGATAAGGTTATCCACGGTCCCGATCACCCCGTTCAGGGGATTGACGATCTGATGGACAAAGTTGGCCAGCAGCCGCAAGTCTGGCAGCGATGAGTCTTCTGGCGGCATGGTTACGGTCTCCGAGAGATGATGAAATCCTGCCCCTCCACGCGAACCTCCAGATCGCCCCACAGCGAAACTTCCGTTAAAAGCGTTGTTGCGGCTGCACTCGGGAGCCGTCCTGCCGGCAGAGTGACCCGGATTACTCCGGGCGCGACTTCAGCAGTCGCAGTTTTGGTCCCAGTTACATGCCGTAAAAGGGCGAAGAGTGCCCGAAGTCCATGCCTATCGAAGCCGCCCAGTTCCGCGCCATTCCCACTCACTTTGAGCCAATGGAAGCCGTCCACCAACGTGACGAACGGAGATTTCGCGAACTTGCCCCCGGTTTCAGCGTCTCTGATTCTCACCGTGAGAAGTTCCGCGAGCGCCGAGGCTGCCTCCAGCGCGGCGTTGTCGTGGTTTGCCATCTCCGACGCGCCGTAGGCGGCCTGCACCACCTTGGACGTCTGCTGGGCAAGGGCCATAAAGGCTGCCGGGGCCAACTTCGTGTCCGCCGCCAAGTCGTACTTCACGAGGATGCCGGGATAATGCATCAGCAATTGCTCAAGGTTGGTCCCGTCCCAGTACCGAACAGCCGGCATTCGCCGCTTAGAGTTCCAGTTCGAAGCCTCGGTCTTACACTGCGGGGAAAGCATTGCGGTCGTCACTATCAGCAGGTATCCCGCTTCGTGACTATCCGCGTAGGCTATCTTATCCCAGACCGTCGGCCAATCCACCGAGGAGGCGTATCGCTTGCATTCGACGTACCACTTTGTGATGACATGAAAGCCGCTGAAATCCGTCGTCTCCATTTCGCCTTCGATGTCCCGCCCCCCATCCGAACCCGGTGTGCGCCAGACAGCGTTCCGCAGCCCGGCGGACGTCACGAGGTCGTAGACTACGTTCTCGAATTGCCCCGGAGACAGCGCCTTGAGTTTGTCGATAGTGATTAAGCTCGCGGCCATGCGGTTCACCGTGCACACGGTCAAGCAGTCGCTTGAGGCGTTGGCAGCCAGGCAAAAAGCAGAAAGCCGTAGGAACTTCCACACGGCTTTTTGCAGAAACGCTCGGTGTTCTCGGTTCGTTCAACAGTTCCGGCTACATCTCCGTTCCATTCTAGGCCCGCCTCAGGGCGGCTTCAAGCAAACGGCAGCAGGTAGTACTGACAAGGTATCTCCGCCGCGTGTTCAAACGCGCCGTTGTCGCCAGGTATCGATATTTCGGGCGCGAACTATGCACTCGCAATTGCGGCGTTTTTCCTGCGGGATCATCGAGCCAAACGTTGGCCCACTCAGCTCAGCATGTCGAGTTCGTATGGCGTTTCCAGAGAATAAGCAGTGTCAGAGCTGTTGTTCCACAACAGAATTCTCTGGCACCAATTGCCTCCCGATCTTGGCTTCATGTCAGGCCCAATAGCGTCCGCGCCAGCGCACGCACGCGGCCAGCCCAGCGGAAGGCGGCAACCGCCTGACGTTTGCTGGCGCTGTTGCCTGGATACCGCGTGTTGATTGCGAAGTCGGAGAGAAAAAGTAGGCCGCGACGCATGGAGCGCAGCATCGGGTGGGGGAGTACGAGCGCGTTTAGCAACAAATCAAGGTCGTGTGTCTTCGGCACCGAAAGCCCAAGTTCTTCCAGCAGACCCGCGCTCGGGGGTAGGTCTGCGACCTCGCCACAACCGGGAGACCTGCGGTCCAGCCGAGTGCGGGGTCAGGAGACCCTCGCACAGCTCCTCGCCTGCCTTGCTCGGCCAGGTCGTAATCTTGCTCGGCCTTCTTGACCCATTCCCTGGTCGTCCTTTTCATAGAGGACCTTTCCCTTGGACGCAATCGCCGTTAGGAACGACTCGCCCTCTTTGAGGCGCCACGCCACTTGAATTGGAGTGCGGACAATCAGATCAATCGGAAATGGGGCTGCTAGCCGCAAGCGAATGCGGACGGCCTGATCGTGTTGGTTGCGTGCCGGCATGACGACGAGCAAGTCGACGTCGCTGTCTTCATGGGGCGTGCCGTAGGCGTAGGAGCCGAACAGGATGATCTTGTCGGGGTCGAACTCCCGAGCGATCGCGCGAGCATACCGGCGGATGACGCGCATCGGGACGCTCGCTCCCGAGTACACCCGTTTCGGTGGAAATGGGAACGCGCTCTGTCGTGTCTCACCCATAGCAGCATTGTAGCCCAAGGCTGCCGGTCGCTTCCAGGTCCCGCGCTTGGAACAGCTCTTTGGAATTTGCATGCTTGAGATGAAAAACAGAATCCAGTTCGTTCTCCAGAAGAACTCTCCGGCCTGGTGGTCGAGCCATCTGAGCCGGCCATTCTCGGGCACACAGTCCCCTCGCTCCGCACCACACCATCGCATCTACCAATAAAGGCACGATTTTTCCCAGCGCGGCTCGGGAAGCGAACGCTTCCATGGTGTCGGCGACTTGATGCGTGGAATAGCGCCCGCCCACGAAGGGTTTGATGAGGACCACTCATGGCTACAAAAGGGAGCCCAGACTCTACCTCTCTCGTGCCGCACGGACTCGCTTCGTCTTGGCCTGCGCCGGCCGCGTGTCGGGAATCGCTTCGGTGGTCAGGACCAGGCGCCTCCCGACGGCGGCAGCGTAGCGCCAGAGCGTGTCGAGCGTCGGGTTCTTGTTGTGCCCGGTTTCCAGGCGGGAAAGGGCCGGCTGGTCGATCCCACAACGCCGGGACACCTCGGCCAGGGTGAGTCCCGCCGCCTCGCGGGCGCGCTTGATTTCCTCCACGAATGGGCGCAGCTCGCGATACTCGCCGTGCAGGTCGAAGTTCGCCCCCGCGCCGCTGGCAATCAACTCTTCGGGGGAGGGGTGCCAGTTGCGGAACATGTCTCGAATGGCCTGGTGGCGGGCTCGGTCTTCGGCAGTCCACTGCACCTTGGGCCGAACCTTATCTCTTTTGTTCTTGTTGTCGTTCATCGTCTCTTCCTCCGCTTTCTGGGACCGGGCGGCGGAACTTCATAGGCTGTAATGGGGTAGACGGTCAACGGATCGTCGGACACGCGCTCGAAAACGACAGTGATGTACTTGCCATTGACGGTCCAGCCAAACGCTTCAGGCTGGCCGCTACTGCGGCTCCGAATCGCGCTCTCGAGATTTCCCGCCAGTACCTCTTCAACCTCTTCCCGGGTGACGCCGTGACCTTCGACACAAATGTGCCAGTAGTTTCCCTCCGGGTCGTCTTCCAGGTCCCAGATGAAAGCCAATTGGCCCACGCACGTCCCTCCTGATCTTGTAATAAAATACAAGAGACGCGGCGGACAATCAAGAGCAGTTTCTGAGTCTGTTGGTCCGCACTAGGACGTCGCGTCTTCCAATAAAGAATGATGGTTCCTACCGCTGCTCAGGCAGCGAGAACTTATATGGCCTCTACGACTTGATGCATGGGATAGCGCCCGCCGGGCGGTTTACTCTCATTCCTGTTCGTTCATTGGCCCCAGCTCGCTGGAGAGTCGCGCAGCCTGCGTGAGAAGGTAATTGCGCTCCGGGAGGCTCCCTGTCTTGCCTGCCGCCACCCGGTAATGCATGACGGCGCCCTTGTGGTCTCCAGCGAGTTCCAGCAGATGTGCGCGAACAGCGTCGAGGCGGTGGTGATCCGCGAGGCGGACGTCCGCTTTGAGGGCGTCCAGGAGTTCTAACCCCTTCGTCGGGCCGTGCACCATCGCGGCCGCGATCGCATGATTCAACCCGACCATTGGATTGTCGGACATACGCCTGAGCAGATCGTAGAGCGCCAGGATCTGCGGCCAATCCGTGTCGTCGGCTCGGGCAGCTTCGTCGTGCACGGCGGCGATGGCGGCCTGCAATTGGTATGGGCCGACCGAGCCCTTGGGCAACGTGGCCGAGAGGAGCGCGACTCCCTCCGCGATCTGTTGCTTATCCCAAAGCGCCCTGTCCTGCTGCGCGAGCGGGATCAACTCGCCTGCGGCACTCGTGCGCGCTCGACGGCGCGCGTCGGTCAACAACATGAGCGCGAGCAGGCCGGCGGCCTCCGTGTCGCCCGGTTGCAAATTGTGGACGATCCGCGTCAGGCGCAGCGCCTCTTGGGTCAGATCGCTTCGGCGCAGCTCAGGTCCGACGCTGCTCGTGTAGCCCTCATTGAAGATGAGGTAGAGGACGTGGAGAACCGCGCGCAGGCGCTGCGCTTGCTCCTCAGTAGTCGGCAGTTGGAATGGAATGCCGGAGTTCTTGATGCTTTGCTTGGCCCGGCTGATCCGTTGGGCCATTGTCGATTCGGGCACAAGAAACGCGTGGGCGATCTCCGCTGTGGTCAAGCCGCCCACCGCCCGCAACGTCAGCGCAATCGCCGAAGGCGGAGTCAACGCAGGATGGCAGCACATGAAGAGAAGGACCAGCGTGTCGTCTTTCTCCGGCACAGTCTCGATGACCGTCGATTCTGGTGCGTAGGCCGCCTCCTGGGCCAGCTCGCTTTCACGCCGGCGGCGCGCAGATTCGCTGCGAATGTGGTCGGCCATCCGCCGGAAGGCGACCTGCGTTAGCCATGCGCGGGGATTCTCCGGTGGGCCCTCGCGTGGCCAATGCAGCGCGGCGGCAAGCGACGCCTCCTGAACGGCGTCCTCCGCCGCCGCGAAGTCGCGAAATCTTCGGACGACAGCCCCGAGCACCTGCGGCGTCAAATCCCGCAACACGTGCTCGATCGGAACGTCCACTGATTGTCCGGTCATAACAATTCTTCCGGTGGGCCACTCATCACTTGCCGCACCTCAATGGGTTGGTTCTCCGGAATCCCTCGGGGCCCGTGGCGCGGCGGGTGGGGCGCCGCCGAAGCTCGCGCGGCGATCTTATACGCTTCCTCTGGGCTTTCCACGTCAACGATCCAATAGCCGGCGAGGAATTCTTTGGCTTCAGGGAAGACTCCATCCGTAATTGGCGTGCCGTCGCTTCCCGCGCGAACGATCTTGGCCTGGTCGGGGAACGCCAGGCCTTCGGCTGCAACGAACGCGCCCGAATCTTTGAGTTCTTTGTTGAAAGCGTGCATGAAAGCGAATTGCGCCTGGAGGTCTTGTTTCGACCACTTGGCGTACCAGTCAAAATCGGCCTTCGTGCCCGTCATCAGCAGCATGTACTTCATGTCTTTTCGCTCCTTTCGATTGTGGCATTGGGTTGGTGCGATTTCATAGTGTAATCGGAGCAAAACTGGTGTTCTCTGCATCTACCGCGACAGTTGCCGGCGCAGTCGGAGGGCCTGACTGGCGACCGTCACCACCCACACGCAGTAAACCACTACCAATAGCCGATTCGCCCAGCCAACGAACGGCATTATGCCAGGGGTCGTTTTGTTGCCTACACGGGTGTATCCACAGATCATGAGGATCAAAGCGGCTACCATCAGGACCAGACTCACCCAGGTGAGGTTAGCTGTCCAGAGAAGCACTTTCTTTTTTGCGGCCCACGCTTGGGTGCGACCCAGACGCACGCTGATCAACATTGCGGCGAGCGGCAGGCTAAGGACACCAATCATTCCAGCCAAATTGTGAAGAGGATGGTTGATATCGAAGACCGATGCCATGGCCTCGCCGACGCCTGCAGCGATCAGAAGACCCAGAGCCATCTTGCCGCCAATCCCGTTTACTTGCGACCACAGCGTGATGGCTAAGGCCCAAGAGCTTAATGCCCAGGACGCAAACATCAGTGACAGTACCCAACCATACCTTCCGTTTGCATACTCACTCACCACGCGCCAGGAAGGATCAAATTCTGGGCTAAGCACGTGCAAGCTCGCGAGCAACAAGTGAACTGCCCCAGCTGCTGCGATTGCCACACATGCCGCTGGTGCAGGGATCGTCGATGTGTCGGTGACTGAGGCTGCAGTGTTCATGGAATGCCTCACGTACTTCGTATTCGAGGAGGGGCGGCCGCGCTTTTCAGTGGCCCGCCGCAACCGCACGCAACTCACCGCTACTTCTGCTTCTTTTGCAAGTCAGCGATACGTGCCTTGACGAGCCGCTTCACAAGAGCCGTTGGTAGCGGCTCGTCTAGTCGAAATCGAACCGTCCCCTTCCCCGAGGTCTCGTATCCCTCGAGTTGGGCCGCGAGGGCGCGCGCGGTCGCCGCGCTGAGCGGGTAGAAGCTGCTGTGGTGTTTCCAAGCGGCGTACCAGACAAAGGGCTTTCCATCGAGACTGAAGGCGGGCATTCCGTAGCCGAAACTCTCGACAGCGCCGGGGGCCGCCGCGCGAATGGTCTCGCGCAGCTTTTGGACGTGCCTGCGTGCATCGGCTGGTAGCGCCGCAAGGTAGGTTCGCACCTGCAAGCTGGGCTGCTTCGCGCTATGTTTCGACGACGAGGAGGATTTCACAGGAAGTCTCCACTGTTGGGGCGCCATTCAGGAATGGCCCTCAAAATCAACAAATACGTGGCCGACCGCTGCGGTGACCCACCTACGTAGGTTGTCCATGACTGGCGCCGGCTTGGGGCGTTTTCATAATGTAGTCGGATCAAATCCGGGGTTCTCTACATCACTCGAGGTTTTTCTTGCGACTGCTTTCCAAAGAAATGTTTCGGCCGTGAGGTTGCTACGACCAAGATGAAGAGAAGGTTGCGGATCGTCCTCCAGAAGAACTCTCTGGCTTGGTGGTCGAGCCACGTGATGCATGGGTTAGCGCCGGCAGAAGCGGCCCTGTGAGAGGACAAATTCACGGCGGTTTGCGGCCGAGTTTCTCTGCCACCAGACTTAGAATCACCGCGTCTCTATGCGCTCCGCGCGCTCGACTGGAAATCGCTCTGGAGGAGCTTCACCGCCGCCGGGCTGGCGAGACAAAGGCGGACAAACCGATCCATTGCCCGTTGTTGGATCTGTGCGCCGGTCTCCCAGCGCGAGACCGTCGACTCGCCCACGCCCAACAGGTTGGCGAACTGTTTCTGGGTCAACGCCAGCTTTTCGCGGCCCTGGCGAATCTCCTCCGGCGCCAGTAACTGAGCCTCGCGCCGGAAGGCGGCACTGATCTGGTGGTCGGCCTCGTCGTCGATGCTGATGGCCTGGCAGTTGGCGCATTGCGGCACGGTAAAGGCGGCAATTTCTACCTGGTAAGTCCGGCCGTCGTGCTCGATGGTGGTGGCATACGGGATGGTGGCCAGCCGGATCGCTTTCTGGCCGCATTTGCCACAGCGCTTCGGATAGGTGCGGGTTGTCATCTCCGGTGCCCCTAGATCTGCGGAAGGGCGTTCACAATGTCTCCCCGAATTCATGGCGAAGCAAGGGCCCATTTCAACCAGAAGAAAGCTCCAAGGGTCAGGGCCATAAGTACGACAAACATGAACCCTGCGACTAAGGTCCCTCCCACAGTTCCCAGATGTTGCACCAGCCAAGGATGGACGCGGCCCACAAGATCAAGGATGAGGTGTCCTGTCTTTGGGCGTCCTCTTTTTCCGCACTTCACGCAGACGGTGGCCCCCGCGGGCAGAAGCACCTGACAGTCGGGGCAAACAAGGTCTCCATGTGCAAGCATGGAAAAGAGTGTAACTTTGCCGGCTGACGATAAACAAGGGCAAGAATAAAGAGCGGGAAAAGAAGCGAACGCTATCTGGGTGATATTTTGCCGGCTGCTCCAGGATCAGCAGGTAGAGGCGGCGGTGGGGCGGTCTGCACTGGTGGACCTTGCGGGACCGGCGCGGCCAAGGGCGGCGGGTTCGTTCCCCCGGTTTGGATGACAACCGGAGCAGCGGCAGGCGGAGGGCCTGATTGAGGCGGGAACCCGTTCGCAGGCAGCAGGTGACGCGCCACCTGGTCCAGGATGCGGGTGCTGACCCCGTGATCGCCGAAAGTCGACACGCGCACGCAAACGCGCGTGTTCTTGCCCTCGGCTGGGATCTTGCTGTCCACTTCGGTCACATAGATGCGCACTTGCTGACCGTCGGTAGTCCGGCTCTCGATGAAGCTCTCGTCCGGTTTGATATCTTCCTTGAGGATGGGCATTCCTAGCTCGGCGAGGGCAGTGTGCGTGGCGGCCCAGGTATCGTTGAGGCCGGCATTGTAGACCTCACACACTTTGCCTTTCACGTAAACGTAACCGGCCGCAGCCCCGCCCGCCGCGCCCGCAGCCGCAACAACCAGGCAGCCGGTGTTTGAAAGGATAAGGATCGCCAGGAGCAGGTAACCGCCCGCGACTCTTCCAAACGTTGGGCATCGGCTCATCATTTTGCCTCTCCTCCGTACACAGACGGGCGGGTACTCTAGCGATTCCACCCCGTGGAGCAAGACCAGTATCGACAGGAACGGGGAAAAGAATAGGCTGAAGAGGAAGTCTGCGGAGATTGCAAAAAGGTGGAGCTTCTTGGAGCCTGATCCAGTTGTTTCCCCCCACTTGGGCGAGAGAGGAATAGGACGCATGGGTCTCATGGGACATATGCGTCCTATTCCTCCAGCACTCGCGAAAGGGGCTTTTGGAACAGCCTTTTACCGAACGAGACATGGCGCGTTATCTGATTGGCATCGATCTCGGAACAACGAACAGTGCGCTCGCATACGTCGACCTGCAGCGCAGGCCTAAAGGCGGCCGGCCCGAGATCCATACGTTTTCCATTCCTCAGCTCGTGGCGCCAGGCGAGCTGGGAGCCCGGCCGCTGCTGCCATCGTTCCTCTACCTTCCCGGACCCCACGATCTCCCGGCCGGTTCGGTTGCCTTGCCCTGGGATCCGAAACGCTCGTATGCAGTGGGCGAGTTCGCCCGCAATCATGGTGCGCGCATCCCCGGTCGGTTGGTGACCTCGGCGAAATCGTGGCTGTGCCATGCCGGCGTCGATCGCTCCGCGGCGATCCTGCCCTGGACCGCGCCGCCTGATGTGGCGCGCATTTCGCCGGTCGAAGCCTCGGCGCGCTACCTTCAGCACATGGTCGAGAGCTGGAATTATCGCATGGCCGCCGACCGGCCGGAGGACCGCCTGGAAAAGCAGGCGGTCGTGCTCACCGTGCCTGCTTCGTTCGATGATGTGGCGCGCAACTTGACCGTGGACGCTGCCCGCCGAGCGGGTATTGAAGACCTGACCCTTCTGGAAGAGCCTCAAGCCGCGTTCTACTGCTGGTTGGCTACCCACCCTCCCCAGGAGGCCGCGTTGCTCAAACCGGGCGCGCGTTGCCTGGTTGTGGACGTCGGCGGCGGCACCAGCGACTTCAGCCTCATTCGCGCCATCGAGCAGCAAGGCGAACTCGGCTTCGTGCGTGAGGCCGTCGGCGAACATCTGCTGCTGGGCGGCGATAACATGGACCTGGCGCTTGCCAAGTTCGTCGAAGCCCGCCTGCCCGGAGCGGGAAGACTCGACGCGGCCCAGTACGGAATGCTTACCCAGGCGTGCCGCTGTGCCAAGGAGGCCCTGCTCGGTCCCAGCCCGCCCGAGTCTTACACGACGACCGTGATGGGGCGCGGCCGGCAGGTTGTCGGCGGCGCTCAACATGCGTCGCTGGCGCCGCGCGACGTGCGCGAGATCATCTTCGAAGGCTTCCTGCCGCTCGTGCCCTACGATGCGGAGCCGAGTCGGGGTGCGCGAACGGGGCTGCACGAAATGGGATTGCCCTACGTCAGCGACCCCGCGATCACCCGGCACCTGGCAACGTTCCTGAAAAGGCATCCTCCCGATCCGCCCGCGCTCGGCGCTGCGCTCGGCGCGGGTCTCCCTGCGCTCGGCGCGGGTGTCCCGACCCCGCCGCACCGCGGAGAGCCCCAAGCAATCCTCTTCAACGGCGGCGTCTTTCAACCCGAGGCCCTGCGCCATCAACTCGTCGATGCCTTGCGGCACTGGTACGACGCTCCCCAGCAGCGTTGGGAGCTGCTCGTTTTGTCGAATCCGTCTCTCGATCTGGCGGTGGCCTGGGGGGCGGCTCATTACGGATGGCTCCGCCACACAGGCGGCCGGCGCATTGGCGGAGGAATTGCCCGCTCCTACTACGTGGGTGTGGCGGCAGCGTCGAGTTCTCCGGAGGCTCAGCCTGGCGCCACGTCCGTCCTCTGCGTGGTGCCGCAGCGCCTGGAGGAGGGGAAGGAGATCGTTCTCGAAAAGCCGGAGCTGGAGTTGGCGCTGGGGCAACCGGTCTTGTTTCCCCTTTACACCTCCACGGTGCGCAGCGATGATCGCGCGGGAGACCTGCTTCAAGTAGCGCCGCAGCAGTTGCTCCAGTTGCCTCCTTTGCACACCATCCTGCGCGGCGGCAAGCGCAGCGGCACCAAGCACGTGCCCGTGACGCTGGCAGCGCGGTCGACCGAGATCGGCACGCTCGAGCTGTGGTGCGTCGCCAAGGAGGGAGACAATCGCTGGCGATTGGAATTCAACGTCCGCGACATTGTCAAGGATGACGCGCCGGCTGCGTCAGCGTCGGAGGCAGGCGAAGGCCAGACTGCGATAACTGATGTTTGGCCGGAAATCCAGGTACAGGAAGCAGCGCGCCTGATTCGCGACGTCTATCGGCTGCCCGACGCGCCGGTGGCGCCGCAGGATTTGACCAAAACCCTGGAACTTGCCCTCGACGCAGCGCGGCACGATTGGCCCACGGGCCTGTGCCGCAGGCTCTGGGAATTCCTCGCCGAGGTGGCGGAGGAACGCCGTCGCTCGCCGGCCCACCTGAGCCGTTGGTATCACCTGGCTGGATACTGCCTGCGGCCGGGCTTTGGCGATGCGCTCGATCGCTTCCGCGTGGAGCAGCTTTGGAAACAGATGCGCACTCCGCCGCGCACGGAGCCGGGCCGGGCAGCAGCGCGCTTGGTCGAGGGCGGCGCAGACTACTGGATCATGTGGCGACGAGTGGCAGGCGGCTTGAATGCCTCTCTCCAGCAATCACTTTACGACCGTCTGCGCCCTGCCCTGCTTCCCGGCAAGGGCAAGGCAGGAGTGAAGCCGGGTGCGAACGAACTTGCCGAGATGTGGCGTGCCGCCGCCAGTCTCGAGCGTCTCGACGTTAAGCACAAGGAAGCGATGGGCGCCGCTCTCTTGAAACTGTTGCGCCGCGGTCCCGTGCCGACGTATGGATTCTGGGCTGTGACCCGCCTCGGCGCGCGCGTCCTGCTCTACGGCCCGCTGAATGCCGTCATCCATCACACGCTTGCCGAGCGCTGGCTCGAACAGTTGTTGGCTTTCGAGCCGACGCACGAAAGCGAACGGCTGGCGTGGGCATTTTGCCTGACGCAACTCGCGCGCCGCACCGGCCAACGTGCCCTCGATGTGGACGATGCTTACCGGGACAGGGTCCTCGCCGTCCTCCGTTCCCTTTCGGTACCAGGCCACTGGATTCGCATGGTCGAAGAGGTCTCGGAGATGGATGGAGAAGAGCAAAGCCAGATGTTCGGCGAATCGTTGCCCATTGGCTTACGATTGCTGCGCACGGAGAGCTGACCGCTGTTCGCGACAACGAACAGTCGAATAGGACCAATTAGTTCTATGAGTCCCATAAGCCCCATGAGCCCCGATCAGCAAGACACGATTGTTGCCCTTTCAAGTCCCCCCGGTCCGGGGGCAAGGGCGATCGTGCGCATGAGCGGCCCTGCCGCAATACAATCAGCGCTCGGCGTCTTCAAGAGCGCCGAAGCGATCGTAGCTAACCGGCGCCGGGCCTACTCCGGCGAAATCCGCTTGACCGGCATCGCTGCTCCGCTTCCCGCGGACATCCATGTCTGGCCCGCTCCGCGCACGTACACGGGGCAGGAAATTGTCGAAATCCATACCCTCTCCAGTCCGCCGCTCATCGATCTGCTTATCTCTCAGCTCCTGAGCGCAGGGACGAGGGCGGCGCAGCCGGGCGAGTTCACGCTCCGGGCTTTCCTGGCGGGAAAGCTCGACCTGACCCGCGCGGAGGCGGTCATCGCCGTCATCGAGTCCGGCAATCGCGAAGACCTCGAGCAAGCGCTCAAGCAGCTCGCGGGGGGCGTCACCCAACCGCTCCAGCGACTGCGCGACAATCTGTTGAATCTGCTGGCCGATGTCGAGGCCGGCCTCGATTTCACCGAGGAAGATATCCAGTTTGCCGACCGCACTGAATTACTGGGCCGGGTGACCCAGGGGCTGGCACAGGTTACTCTCTTGAAAAAGCAGCTCGATGGCCGAGCGGTTGGCATCCGGCCCTTCCGAGTGGTGATGGCCGGGAGACCGAACGCCGGCAAGAGCAGTCTGTTCAACGCCCTGACAGGCGAGGCCGGCGCACTCGTAAGCCCGGAACCCGGCACGACGCGCGACTACCTGGTGCGGCAATTAACTCTGGGTGGCCGGCGTCTGGAATTGATCGATACAGCCGGCTGGCAGGATGCGGCAGACTCGATCGCCGCACAGGCACAGGACCTGGGGGGAAGCCAAGCACGTCAGGCAGACCTGGTTCTTCTATGCCTCGAAGCAGGCCAGCCCGTCCATGAGCGGGAAATCGCCTTGCTTTCCCAGAATGCTCCTCCGCTTATAGTGGCGGTAGCAACCAAGTGCGATCTCTGCGACCCGCCGCCCGGTCGCTTCCGCACCAGCGCCACTCATGGATACGGCCTGACGGGACTGCGCGAGCTGCTTGCGAAGCACGCTCGAGATCATGTCAGCACGCCGCTGGCCCCTAGCCTGAGTCGATGTCTTCATCACGTGCACGCCTGCATCGAACATCTGCGCCAGGCCCACGACATGACTCTCAACGAGGAGCCGGCAGAGCTTCTCGCGTTGGAGTTGCGCGGCGCCATCGATGAACTGGGCGAGATGGTGGGTGCAGTCTATACGGATGATTTACTCGATCGCATCTTCAGCCGGTTTTGCATTGGTAAGTGAAGCCCCAGGTCAGGGCCTGCCAGGCTGCAGCTTCGCGGCCCGCTTCAAGACCGCTGCCGCCTCTTGACTGACTACCGCCTGGGCTTTCCAGGTCGCCAAGCTTTCCAGCGCTTGCCGCGCGGCGGGAGTGCCGATCCGTTCCAGGACCTCCATGGCGCGGAGCATTTGCAAACGATTGGGCGGCGCGACCCCAGTCTCCAGCCGGCGGAGAAGCTGGTCCGCGCGCCGAGCGGCTTCGATCGACGGTTTAGCGCGCACGACCTCATTAAGGGCCGGCCTGGCCAACTCGCCAAGCTTTTCCAGCTCCTCGGTCGCGGCCTGGCGCACGGTGAAGACATTGTCATCGAGGTCCCGGACCAAACCGTGAATCTTACTCACATCCAGCGTGGGCATATCCCGTAACTGCTGTTCCAGGAACGCCACGGACTGATGATGTCCTGCCATCAGTCTTGCCATCGAGCGGACGGCCGTCCCCGCGTGTCCGACTTGAAGGCCGTTCCAGAGCGCGGCCAATTCCCCTTCGGCAAGGACCACGTGCGCGGGAGAGGCCCCCTTGAGAAAAGAGCTGAACGTCCAGACCAGAACCGCTCGGTCGCCGCTGGCAACGGCAAGCCTTTGGCCATCAGGGGAGAAGGACAGCGCAGACGCCTCGCCATGATGTCCCCTCAATTGATGGAGTTCTTGCCCCGTGAGGGGGTCCCAAAGTCGAATCAATTTCTTGGAGCCGCCCGAGGCCAGGATTTTGCCGTCCCTGGAATAGGCGATTGTGCTCAAATTGCCTTCCGCATCGCTCAGCACGAGGCGCTCGCTTTTCGAGGCGAGTTCCCAAAGCTGGATCTCGCCTTTACCGCCGGCGATCGCCAGGGTCCGATCGTCAGGGGCGAAGGCGAGGGATAGGCCCTCACGTCCCAGCGTGCCGGCAAGACGCTCCTCATGCTCTGAGATCAAGTTCCAGAGATGGATTGTCTCGTCGTCCGCCGCGAAGGCAAGTGTTTGGCCATCCGAGGAAATGGCGAAGGAGGTTACTCCCCAAGGCGCCGCGCGCAAGCGACGAATCATTTTGCCGGTGTCGGTCTGCCAAAGGCGGATCGAATGGTCCGCGCTCGCCGACGCCAGCATTTTGCCGTCAGGCGTCACGGCGACCATGTCCACCTCCCGGCGATGGCCATGGAGATTGCGATTCCCCTCTCTGCGCGCGAGATCCCACAGGCGCACCGTGCGGTCGCTGGAACCGGATGCAAGTCTTTTTCCATCCGGCGTGAAGGCGATGCTGTGGATCGCCGACCTGTCGCCGCGCAGCGGCTGGCGCTGTGTTCCGGTCGCGGCATCCCAAAGGCAGATGCATCCGTTCTGGCTGCCGGATGCCAGCGTTTTGCCGTCTGGAGCAAAAGCCACGGTCGGCAGCTCCTCCTCGGCAGCCGTGAACACGGTCGCGATTCCGCTGTATCCTCGAGCCTTCTTGCCGAAGACCAGCTCTTGCCCGGTTGTCAGTTGGCAGACCCGAATCGCGCCGTCCAGACCGCCAATGGCGAGTCGTTTACCGTCTGGAGCAAAGGCCAGGCACTGAATTGGCGAAGGGAATCCCAGGAGCCGCTCCCGTTCTCTGCCGGTAGCGACGTCCCACAAATGAATCGCATCGTCCCCTGTCCCGGTGGTTACTGCCGCTATCGTCCGGCTGTCGGGCGAGAACGTCGCGAAGGTCAGTAAATCAGTGAACACCGCCAGCGTGCCGACCGTCTTGCCGCTCAGCGCGTCCCAAACAGCCAGCGGATTGGCACCGTAGGTTCCCGCGATAAGCGCCCTGCTATCCGCAGCAAACGCGATGGAAACAACCACCTTCAGGTCCCTATCCAGACGGCGCACCAACGTGCCTGTGCGCGCAGACCAGAGACAGACCGTGTCGTCCCAGCCGCCGGACGCCAGGAGATTGCCGTCGGGGGAAAAGGTTACGAACGTGATGCGCTCCTGGTGCCCCTGGAGCCGGCCTAACTGCTTCTTGGTGGCGACATCCCAGAGACATACCGCGTTGTCCTCGCCGCCAGAAGCCAGCGTTTTGCCGTCCGGGGCAAACGCGACGCTGCGAATCCCGCCATGCTTCGTTACAATCCGATCCGCCAGTTTGCCTGAGGCCAGCTCCCACAATCCAATGGTGCCATCCTGACTTCCCGAGGCCAGCATCTTGCCGTCGGGAGAAACCGCGACAGACCAGACGCCGTCCGTATGGCCATGCAAGTTGCGGATCTCGATTCCGCGCGCGGGATCCCAAACTCGGACGGTCTGGTCCGCGCTGCCCGAAACTAACGTCTTGCCGTCCGGGGTGAAGGCCAGCGACCAGATCGCCTGCTGCTGCGTCGCGGATTTGGCGGGTTCGGCGCGCGCGGTCGCGCTCCAAAAGACAGTGAGGCAACACAGCGGTACCCCAAGATGGCGAAACAAGGACATGGGCAGCCTCACGCCGGACTGGGACCTCAGCCGCGCATGTCCAGCATAGCCGCCGTGGCCCCGGTATCCAAGGTCCTTGAAATCAGCCGGGGTCGCTGGAACGGGGCCTGTGGGTCATAGGGGACCTATTGGTTCTATTCGGGCTCCTTCCCGAGGCGCAACCTGTTCTCGCATTGACCCGCCGCCTTTCCCTACAATCTCTTCGTGCAACTAACCTCACCCCACTGCGAATTGAAGCGCTACCCCACGCCGGCCGACATTGCCCAGGCTTTTCAGAATGTCGAGCAAGCGGCCCTGGACGATAGTCCGTTCCTGATCCTCACAGACGTGTCGGATTTCTGTTCCGGATACATCCAGGCAGTTCATCAGGAACCCGGCTACTGGGTGGAGTTTCGCCACGGCGGCACCAACCGGCACTATCGACTTCCGGACGCTCTGCCCCAAGAAGCGGCCCTCGCGTTGTTCCTGGAGTTTCGCAACGTGGGCATCGGCGTGCTCGACGGCCATGCCTGGTGCGACGTGACCGAAGAAATCAATCAGGAGATTCGGGAGCAGTCCTTGGAGAAGTGACGGGGCCAAGCGCCGGCGCGGCTCGAGGTAGCGACACGCCGTCAGCAGGTGCTCGTCTGCCTCGACAGGAACAGAGTTGAAATATCCTTGGCAGAACGGGCCGGTGCCTGGGCTGTGGTAAGGGCCTGCCGGTGCTGCGTGTACGTCACTGTCAACCAGCGCATAAACGCTGACAGGTTCCAATCACCGCGCGGCCACACCACCAAATGCGAGTGATTGGACACTGCGCAATACACCAGCAGCCACATCGGCTGCCAGTCTTGTTGCATTTCTCATCACCTTCTCGAGTGCCGCAATTCCACTGGATTTTCAAAGCTGTCCGTAGCCTCTCACTATACATACTTGGAGTCAAGTTCCCCGTTTTTTCGGCGCTCCTACTGTGGCTGGTTGGTCCAGTCAACGGAAATCCCGTGATTCCTTTGAAACACCCCTGCCCAGAAACCTGGACGCGAGCGTAATTTCTCCTTCGGGATCCACATGGACACCGTCTTCTGGACGCAATCGACCACCAGTTTCGCTCCGATCATGTCAAGAAACAGCATGCCCAGCAGCGGTTCATCAAAGATGGGCATGTCAGACGATTCTTGGGTTGCGGGCTGCTGCAAATTTCTAGGATCGTCATCGCCTTCGACGGCTCCCAGAATGGGATCTACGGTGGTGCGGAGCCCAGGACTGAGCGGCACTTCTAACGGATGGTTGTATAAGCATTCTCGGTTGCTAATGAGCCAGAGTTTGGCAGGATGCGCATAGCATTTTGCCTTGCTGAAGGCACCCGTCATGTTGAGCGGGCCAATTAATCTCCGACGGTCGAAACTGAACCCGATTGTTCGCCCGTTGAACTGATTTTGCCAAGCAAAGGCGTCGACAGAGTACCCCGTGTCGAGTTTCCAGCATGGCAAGCGGACCCGTTCTCTAAGGGCTAGGCTTAGGTCATTCTGTTCGGGCAGTGTTGCAATCACAGGGAGAGGCACGATGAGCCGCGACTGTTTTGGAGCTATTTCTGATGCCACTCTTTTTCTTGAGTTCAAATCAATAAGAGGCAAGCGAACGATGAAGGGAATCATCGGCATGACTGGGCCTAGCTTCTAGAGAAGTGGGGCGTCAGGTTGGTGGGGTTGCGCGCTTGGAACTCCCAGGCAGAATTCTCCCTTGGTCACTGAGACGACCCTGAGTTTATACACTCGTCATTTTTTGCCAAATCGATTCCTTCCTCGACCAGCAATGCTAACACGTCGTGAAACGGAATCTCCTTTTCAGAGCAAAAAGCGTAGATATCTGCTTGCCTCTTAAACACTCCAATCCTCTCATTGCCGCGGTATGCTATCCAACGGCCAGGATGTTTCCTGAGTAATTCTTCATAGGCGCCCAGGAACGCCTTTTGGGCTTCTTGCATAATCGGAGACGCCTCTAGGTGACGAATTTGCGTCCCGTCATCTAAATGTTCTTGTCGGGGGTCAGGGCTCATCTCGGCAACACTACTTGCCGAAGAAGTTTCGTGCAACTGGGATGTAGCACTTTGCCCCTTGTTCTTGCGATTGGCGCTCACATGGTCACCATTCCTCAGCACTTCTCGCACTATCTTGCGCACTGACGGTCTCCTCCAGGAGCCGGTCTTACCAAGAGGGTTGTATGTGTACGAATGAATATTATCATAGCGAATGTGCTTGCCCGCGAGTTCGAACTCTTGAGCAATCTCCTTCTGGATGCTCGTGGCCGTCTGCTCCGTAGCATTCGCTAGCAAGACTACGAGGGCGTCATCCGTATACTTGCACACGAGCCCCCTGTGGTGACCCTCGCACACGCGGCGTATGGTCTCTAGCCAGTTCTTGCCTCCGTTCGGCGGGTCCTCGGAAGACGGAACGCGTATGCCCAAAAATAAGGCGCATTTGCCGCTTCGCTCCGCTGCTGCCATCACCTGCGCAAGTTCCTGAACCAAGAAGACACGATTGTAGAGCGAGGTCACAGGATCCAATATGAGCTTCGAGCGCAGCGAGTCATAATCTCCGGGAGGAACAAGATATGTAAGGAAATCTCGGCTCCCCGCAGCCGTGGGTATGTCTAGGGTCATCTCCCGCTCGAATCCCCTCAGGTAGAGCGCAAGCAAGAGACAATAGACGACTGTCGCGCACAGCTTTGTAGTGGCATGAGCGTAGAAGGAAGGCCAGAAATCCGCGCCAAGGTCGGTGGCAACAGCAGTGTAAATGAAGCTGTCGAACAAAAGCGCTGTGTAGAGAGGGATCGCTAATCGGAGGAAAATTCCGCGTACTCGGAAAAGATCATACATGAACATGGCGATCCAGATATCAACAACGAGCAACAAGCTCCCGACAACAGTAAGAACCGCATGCCCTGGGAAAACTAGTGCCAATTCTGGTGTGAGCATCTTGGAGAGCGCCAGCTGTCGCCAGGCAAAGAGCGAAACCGTGAGGATCAAGAAAAGGTTCACCCACAAAATGACGATGCAGAGGCGCCTCCATTCAATGGCACTCTTTTTTGCGTAAAGGAGAAGAATTATGGAAAGGCCGGCAGGGAAAAGCACGGCCGAAGCCGGGTTAATTTGCAGATCGAAGTATAATTTGACGGTCACTACTGCGCCAAGTACATGCTGCAAGGATTGCATCGCACCAATGGCGAAATACAGCAGAGCGAGCCCCAGGTAACGTCGCATCCAGTAGAAAAGCAGCAAGATGGTGTACAGCGTCACCATCTCGCCAACGAGAAGCAGAAACTGGCGGTCGTGAACAGAGAAAAAACTCATGGCTCGTCTGCCTGAATGAGGGGGGTGGATTAGCTTGATGCGCCCTCCGCACACACTCGCGACCAAACAGACGGGCCACTGGGCGCATTTCCGATGTCCGCTGCTTTCCCTGAAGACTTCTTCGTGCGCGAGTCAAGAGGCCGCTATGAAGAAGCGATGAATTTCATCTTAGCCAGCCTAGGTCGCTTAGCAAGCTCTTTCTGTAGCGAATAGCAATTTCAAGTACTTGCCATCAGTCGGGTTACGAAGCTGAAATCCGGGCGGCGCCACCGACTTCCCAGAGACACCCGAGCCCTTTTCTTTTCCGACCGGGTCGCCAAGCACGGAGGAAAGGCGTGCGGCGGAAGCAGTTTCGTCTTTCTCCTTCTCTCCTCTCCCCGGCTCCAAGCCTGTACCCACGGACCAACGCAAGGAGGAGGAGAAGGAACATGAGCATGAGCATGAGTAGGGGAATCCAGCACCCTGGAGCGACGCGACTGCCCAGCCATTCTTCTTGCGATCATCCCGCCTGACTGCTTAAATCACCCCAGTGGCACTGGATCATTGCCCTCGATCAATCTCCTCCGCAATTGGAAAGACTGGAGGCACGTCTTGCTTTGTAGTCCTTACCGCAGAATCATTGGAGCAGCGGCGCTCCTCCTTGCTCTGAGCAGCTCCGGTTTGGCCTTGGAGCAGGGTGTCGTCGCCGCTCCGCAGCCGCTGGAATTTCTTGTCACCTTCGACAGCAAAGTCTCTGCGACTCCGTTCACCGGACGTGTGTTCGTAATGCTCTCCAAGCGGCCGATCAACGGCGTGCTGGGAGGAATCAACTGGTTCAATCCGGAGCCGACCTTCGCGCTGGATATCAAGGATTGGCAGCCTGGCCAGCAAGCCGTTCTCGCGGCCAACGCCATGGGCTATCCTTACCAGCTCGCCAAGCTACCCAGTGGGAAATACTGGCTGCAGGCCGTGATGGATTTCGATCGCGGCGGCAAGAATTTCAGCGCCTTCGACGGCAACGGCTACAGCAAGGCCGTCAGTCTCGATCTGGACTCGGCGACGAGCGGGCCGATCTCCCTCACCATCGATCAGGTCTATGCGAGCAGCCCGTTTCGGGAAAGCGTCCGGGTCAAGCTGGTGGATATTGAAAGTAAACTGCTCTCGGAATTTAATGGCCGGCCCACGCACCTGCGCGCTGCTGTGTTGTTGCCGAAATCGTACGCGGCCGAGCAGAACAAGCGTTACCCCATTGTCTATGAGATTCCCGGCTTCGGAGGCACGCATGCGATGGCCGCATTTGCCCTGACGCGTGGTGCAACCGACGTGGCCGGTGTCGAGACGCTCCACGTCGTGCTCGATCCAAGCTGCCGCTGGGGACACTCGGTCTTTGCCGATTCCGATAACAACGGCCCCTGTGGCAAAGCCTTGATCGAAGAGCTGATTCCCCATATCGAGAAGCAATTCCGGGCGCTTGGCAGACCCTCTGCCCGCTTTGTCGCGGGTCATTCATCCGGCGGCTGGAGCAGCCTCTGGCTGCAGGTGACCTACCCCGACTTCTTCGGCGGCGTCTGGTCCACCGCGCCGGACCCAATCGACTTTCGCGATTTCCTGCGCACCAACCTCTACCAGCCAGGCGCCAACCTATTCGTCGACGAAGCCGGCAAGCAACGGCCGCTCGCCCGCAGTCATGGCAAAACGCTCTTCCTGTGCAAGCCGTTCTCGGACATGGAAGTGGTCATGGGACACGGCGGCCAGCTCGTTTCGTTCGAAGCGGTGTTTGGTCCGCGTGGACCGGACGGCAAGCCCGCACAGCTCTGGAATCGGCAAACCGGCGCCATCGATATCGCCATCGCCAAGACCTGGGAACGCTACGACATTCGCATGTTACTGGAAAACAACTGGCAGACGCTCGGCCCCAAGCTTGCGGGCAAAGTCCACGTCTATGTCGGCAGCGAGGACATGTTCTTCTTGGAAGGCCCCGTCCGCTTCTTGAAAGAATCCCTGGGTAAATTGGGGAGCGACGCCGTCATCGAAATTTTCCCCGGCAAGGACCATGGCACGCTCATGGACGCTGCCATGCGCCAGCGCATTGCCCGGGAAATGGCCGAGCAATTCCGCCGGCTGAATCCGTGAGGCGGTGATTGCCACCGAGCGGCCCTGCCCTGCCCCATTCCGGGGGAAAGTCGGATGCGCCTGGGTCGGCGCCTGGTGCGACATCGGTAAGCGGCTGCTGGCTGTCGGGTTCGATGTCGAGACTAATTCATGACCATTGCCGGGCCGGCTCTTCTTTTCGAGCATTTCGAGTGTTGCGTCTATTTCGACAATGCAGTAGAATGCTCTTATAGAGCAAATCAATAAGGAGAAAATCCCGTGGCTTCCTTACTTTCCGAGACTTTTCCGACCATCACTCCAACGCAGGCCGATGCACAACTTGCCCGCGAGTCCAGCCAGCGCCTGGCCATGCATAAACTCGGTCGACGAACGAGCATCCGAATTAAGGTGCTCGACGGCAGCGAAGCTGCCGAGACCGTGGCCGTTCCTGCCTCGGCGCTTCGGCTCTTCATGCAAGTGCTAACCGAGATGGCCCAGGGGAATGCCGTCACCCTGGTCCCTGTTCACGCGGAGCTGACCACCCAACAGGCCGCCGATATTCTCAATGTGTCCCGTCCTTATTTGGTTAAACTTTTGGACGAACACAAGATTCCCTTCCGCACCGTCGGGAAATATCGTCGGCTTCGCTTTGACGACCTGATGGCCTACAAGCGGAAAGACGATGCAGCGCGAGTTGCCATTGCCGATCAACTGGCGGCGGAAGCGCAGGAAATCGGGATGGGTTACTGATGGAACGGGTACTGACCGCTCTCTACGATGCCAACATCCTCTACCCAGCTCCCCTGCGTGACCTATTCATTCGCTTGGCTCAGGCCGGGCTGGTCCATGCCAGATGGACCGAGCAGATCCACGACGAATGGGTGCACAATCTTCTGCAACGAAACCCGCGCCTCTCCGCCGAGCGCCTGGCCAGAACTCGCTCCCTTATGAACGAAGCCGTGCGCGATTGTCTGGTAACAGACTACGAACACTTGATTCCAACCCTTAGCCTTCCAGACCCGGGAGACCGGCACATCCTGGCGGCGGCAATCTGCTGCCGAGCTGATGTGATCGTAACCTATAACCTTGCCGACTTTCCCGGCGAAGCGCTAGCTCCATACGGAATGGAGAGCTGGCATCCTGATGATTTCGTCTCCTACTTGCTGGACGTTGCGCCTGATACTGTTTGTTCGGCGGTCAAGCGACAGCGCGAAAGTTTACAAAACCCGCCAAAGTCTGCCAGCGAATTGTTAGCTACTTTCGAAGTGCTTGGTCTTCCTCAGACTGCGACGCGACTCAGCCAATCGATTGACTTATTCTGATCTGCGGAATGATCGAGCTCGCCTCCGTGGCCACCCCTTACAAGACTTATAAGAGTTATTGATGGACGTTCCGCAAGATCCTGGCCTGAAGCTAAGTCACCTGTCCGCTTGTGCTTTCTAGAGATGCCCGGCGACGCAAGGAGTCCGCTATGCCTCGCACCTGTTGTCTTATCTTTTCCACGATTCAGGCGGTGCTTTTATGCAACGGCACCATTCGGGCCGAGACGCCACTCGCGGCAGCGATCGAAGCAGTTATCAATGGAAAGGATTACAAGCATTCTCATTGGGGCATCCTCATCGTGGATGCCAAAACGGGTGCAGAGCTTTACGCCCACGACGCCGACCGACTGTTCTTTCCCGCCTCGACGACCAAGCTCTATTCGTGTGCTGCGGCGCTGTGCGCGCTCGGGGCTGACCACCGCTTCGTCACCCCGGTCTACAGACGCGGCTCCGTGAAGGATGGCCGACTGCACGGCGACCTGATCTTGCGCGCGCTGGGCGATCCGACGCTCGGCGGTCGCGACGACGGCATGGGGCACATGGCGTTCCAGAACGAAGATCACATTTATGCAAACGGCACGCTCACGGCGACGGACGCGCTGACAGGCTTAAGGCAATTGGCTCGCCAGGTCTCGGCTGCCGGCATCCATGCCGTGGATGGCGATGTACTCATCGATGATCGTCTGTGGATCAAGGATCAGGGAAACGGCAGCGGTCCCCGGTTGCTCACGCCCATCGTCGTCAATGACAACTTGGTGGACGTGCTGATTACGCCGGCCGCTGAGGTCGGCAAGCCGGCCACCGTGACTGTCCGCCCCATGACGACAACGATGCGCATCGACACCCAAGTGGAAACGGTCGCGCCAGGGCAGCCGGGCGAAGTCGAAGTCCGCCACGCCGGTCCGTTCGACCATATCGTCCGCGGCAAGATTGCCCAAGGTGCCAAGCCACAGTTACGCGTCTTCGAGGTCGGAGACCCAGCCGCCTTTGCACGTATTCACTTCATGGAAATGCTGCGCCAACAAGGAGTGCGTGTCGCGGCCAGCGCGCTGGAGCCGCCGTCGGCCGAATTGCCCGAGCAGGAAGCCTATGGCAAACTGACCCAGGCGGCGGCGTTCACGTCGCTGCCTCTTTCCGAGCTCATCAAGGTCACGCTCAAGGTGAGCCACAATCTTTACGCGAACACCCTGCCGCTGTTGATCGCTGCGAAGCACGGCAAGCGGACGCTCGCCGACGGATTGAGGCTGCAAAAGAAGATTCTCGAGGATTTAGGCGTGGACGTGGACAGCATTTCCTTCGCCGGTGGTGCGGGAGGCGCCAATGCGGACGCCGTGACTCCGCGGGCCACCATCCAGCTCCTGCGAGCGCTCGCGAAGAGGCCGGACTACCCGACTATCGACGCGGGCCTACCGATCCTCGGCGTGGACGGTACCCTTGCGAGCGCCGTGCCGCCGACTAGCCCCGCCAAGGGGCACGTTCGTGCCAAGACAGGGACGCTCTTTTGGCGGGATGTGATGAACGACCGTAATCTTCTCACCAGCAAGGCCCTCGCCGGCACGATGACGACCGCCAGCGGACGAGCGCTCGTGTTCTGCCTCTTCGCGAACGAAGTGCCGTTACCCAAGGCTGTGCTCCCGGCGCGGGAAGGGAAAGTCCTCGGGAGACTGTGCGAGATTATCTATCAGCAGGCGCCGTGATGGTCGCAGGGGCTGATGCCACCCAGTCGATCGAGGTCTGTGACATCGTTGCTTAACGAATTCATGAACGCCAGCTTACGTGTTCAGGGTTGTCCGCGCCCTGGCTTCCGCGATCAGTACGGCCTCCCGAAAGTCGAGACGCGTGGGATGCTTCGCTCCCAAACGCCCAACGCAACGATCGAAAGTCGCGATCGTTTTGCGGAGGAAGTAGAAGTGCATGAGCAGACAAAAGGCGATCGCCGGAGCATACCAGATTACGTCCCGAAGCCACTCCTGTGGCGGATAGCCAAGCAGGTCGTCCACGCGAGAATGAAAGAACGGTGGAGACAGAAAAGTCATGTTGCCGATTTTCCTCGTTACGGTTGCATAGTTCCCACCAAACCACAAGATCACGAACAAGAAGCAGCTCAGCAGTATCGACAGGTTGATGATCGCCGTGGCGGTTACAGCGCGAGTGGGCGTTCGGATCCAGGTGGCCAGTCCCAGAGCCAAGCTAACCAGTGTCGCACCATAGGCCAGGACCAGCCCAATGAAGAGCGATGTCCCAAACCAGTTACCATCTAGCCAGAGCTGCGTTGCAACCAAAAGAAGCGGAGGGATCACGAGGCCAATGACCGCCCGGTAGGAACTCCACCACTTATCCTTGATGATCGTTGAACTAGGCAACGGCGTGACGAGCAAGAGTTCGAGGCTGCCGCGCGCCCGCTCCTCCGCAAGGGAAGTAACGGAGGTCAAGCTCACGAGGAACAAGCCAATCCCGACAATTGCTCCCAGCATTAGTGCCAGGAATCGACTTGCTTCCGCTCTGCCGGTCAGGACCAGACGTATTTCTTCTCCCCAATGCTCACCGCCCAAGTAAACTGAACTGTGTGCACTCAACATCCAGTCGAGGGCGCTGACCAGCAGGATCAATGTCAATAAGCCATAGATCGACCAGACCACGCGCGCCCAGGTGGCCGTTCGGCTTCCCTTCCATTCGCGCCAGGCGACCGGGTGATTGTCCAAGGAGGGGCTCGGGAGCCTATCCTTCCAGGCGCGGAGCGTAGGCAGCTTACGCATCCAGTTCCGTGTCCGTGCTGGTCGAGCCAGTTGTCTGACGCCGAACGCGCGCACACTCGCAATGGCCAGCGCGACTAAGCCAGCGGAGAGTCCAAGGCAACCGGTCAGATAAGTCAAGGGCTCGGCCAAGCCCGGCCGGCTGTCAACGAACGGAGCGAATGCAATCGGGAACGGGTTTATGTCCAGGTTCTTGAAAAGGTCCCCATTGCCCAGATTCCAGTACCAGCTGATGGAACTCCAGATCGGGTGCAGAAAGAGCATGAGCGCCCAGGTGAGGTAGCTGGCGATTACCACTTCGTAGGTCTTGTTGGCCCAAACCGAGAGCGCCAGCGTGAGGCAGCAGCTGAAGATCGCAACGGCGAACGTGACGAGGAACGCGCCGACGAGACTGCGTGGCTCGATGCCGCCAAAGAGTGTGCTCAAGAACAAGATCGGCAGCGAGCAACCAATGAGGCCTAATACGGGGATGAGTCGCGCCGCCAGCTTCCCGAGAATGATTTCCGCATTCGACCAGGGCCAGCTGCCACTAACGCGTTATTCCCGTAAGGACTTCCATCAGAAACTCGTCGCTCCAACCGCAGGCGCGGCGTCTCATTGCAATGCTGTCCTTGCCCGCATGTTGCTTCAATAGCGACAGG
>Ga0208044_1000549_pt1 | contig 26675 bp, 27 predicted proteins | sample Sb_taG_8_FD_187712 | JGI IMG/M metagenome (GOLD analysis project Ga0208044, IMG submission 187712) | Peat soil microbial communities from Weissenstadt, Germany - Sb_50d_c_BC metaG (SPAdes) (version 2) | ecosystem: Environmental > Terrestrial > Soil > Wetlands > Peat | place: Germany...
GACGCATGCGCACGACCGCCGCTTCACTGGGGTCGACGCAGTCGGGCTGGTGGCCGCTCTCCGCTGCTTGGCATCGGCCGCGTGGACTGTCACGGGCTAGCGCCGCCGGCGGCGGGAGTGGCGGCGCATGGCGTCTACTTTCGACGCGAACGCTGAGGGCTCGATGATCGGAGTTCCTCGCCAGGGTGACATCGACAGCAGGTCGGTGTCATTGGACCCGACGATGAAGGCCCCGACCTCGGCCGCCAGGTCGAGGATCAGGTTGTCCTCGTGGTCGGCGCACTCGCTGACGGTACGTGGCACATCGAGCGCCAGTCCCCCGCCGCTATGCTCCGCTGCAGCCACGACGGCCGTCAGATAAGCGTCGATCTCCGGCTGAGCCCACTTGAACAGCTCGGCAAGTACCCGGTCGACGTTGGTCAGAATGTGCGGGGACAGCCAGAGAGCGAACTCGGCAGCATCCACCACGACGCCGAGGCAGTCGGCCGAGGGATTCCCTGACACCGGCGGCGGTGACGGCCAGGACCTGAACGGGCTGTTGCCGCTCGCTGCCGCAGACACCAGGACATTGACATCGAAGACGACGACCGTCGGAACCGATTCGAGCGGATTCACCGGCCCTGGCCTCGCTGCCCCCCCTTGGCCCCCTTGAGGAACTCCTGGATCCTGGCTGGCAGGTCAGCCTGCTCAAGACCCAATTCAGCGGTGCGCTGCTGGCCGTAAGCCTGGGCCGCCCGGAGCTGGTCGGCAATCATGATGGACTTCATGATCTTCAGGGTGGCCCGGAGATAGGCCGACCTGTTGCCGTCGCCGAAGTAGGCAACCAGCTCATCGAGCACCGGACGATCCTCAGGCTGGACCGCGAAACCCAGAGTCTGTGCTGTCATAACCCCATAGTATATTACTTGCATACCAGCTGCAACGAATTGCAGTTGTCGCGGCACGCTGGGGGCGCGCCGACCTGCCTGGCGTCATCAGCTGATCAGGTGCGCGTTGACGGCACGGGCGGCGTCTGCTAGCTCCGGGATCTCAACGACGTCGACCCCGTGCGCTGCCAGCCAGGCCGCGCCGCCGCCTGGTACGAAGAGCGGCGGCTCGCGCCAGGCGAGCACCACCCGGCGCAGGCCGGCGGCCACGATCAGTTCCGCGCAGGTCATGGGTCGCGAGGCGCGGGCGACGCATGGCTCGAGCGAGCTGTACATCGTCGCACCGACCAGGTCAGCCCCGTGCGCTGCCGCCTTGCCGAGCGCGACTTCCTCGGCGTGGTCCTTGGGGTCCCGCTCACGCGAGTAGCCGGTGGCGATCACCTGCCCGGATTCGCCGACTAGGACCGCGCCGACCGAGAACGCCGTGTCCGATGGCGGACATTGCCTGGACAACGCGACCGCGGCGGTCAGCCAGTACCTGTCCGTGCCTGGATCGCCGGCCTGCATGCGTGCGGGTGCTCCCGCCGCCGAATCGGCCGGATCAGCCGGTGAGTCAGCCATCAACCGAAATCTACCCAAGTCCATAGTCGCGATCCGGACCAGATGCCTACCCGACGGTATCTTCCGTCGGCCAGGCAGTGATTTACTGGCACACAACGATCTACTGGCACGCAACAGTACGCAAGCTGTGAAGGATGGTGTTCAGGGGCGATGGTCACGACGGTGCGCACGCCTAGCCAGTCCGGTTTGGCCAGGACATTCGACTCGCTGAACCCGGCCACATCCGAGCCCATCGGCACATTTCCGATTCTGGGTGAGGACGAGGTCAACGACATTGTCGCCCGCGCCCGTGAGGCGGCGACCTGGTGGTCAGCGCTCGGCTGGAAGGAGCGCCAGCTCAGGCTGATGGCCTGGAAGTCCTACCTGATCAGGTACATCGGACGGCTGTCCGAGCTGGTGCACGCCGAGACCGGCAAGCCGCTCGCCGACGCCCAGCTCGAGATCCTGCTGGCCGTCGTGCACATCGACTGGGCGGCCAAGAACGCCCGCAAGGTGCTCAGCCCGCATAAGGTCCGCAGCGGCATCGTGGCGCTGAACCAGGCTTCCAGCGTTGAATACCAGCCGCTCGGCGTGGTGGGCGTGATCGGCCCGTGGAACTATCCGGTATTCACCCCGGTCGGCTCGATCGTGTATGCGCTGGCAGCCGGCAACACGGTTGTGTTCAAGCCAAGTGAATTTACCCCGGCAGTCGGCGGCTGGCTGGTCAGCTCGTTCGCCGAGGTCGTCCCCGACTACCCGGTCCTGCAACTGGTCACCGGCTACGGCGAAACCGGCAGCTTCCTCGCCCGCAGCGCGGTTGACAAGATCGCCTTCACCGGCTCGACGGCCACCGCCAAGAAGGTGATGGCAGCCTGCGCGGAGAACCTCACCCCGATGGTGGCCGAGTGCGGCGGCAAGGACGCGCTGATCGTGTCGGCCGACGCCAACCTGGATGCCGCGGCCGACGGCGCGGTCTGGGGTGCGCTGTCCAACGCCGGCCAGACCTGCATCGGAGTCGAGCGGATCTACGTGGCCCAGGACATCTACCACACGTTCCTTGAGAAACTGGCCGAGCGGGTCAGCGCGCTGCGTCCTGGCGACGACCGCGAGGCCGACTACGGGCCGATGACCATGCCGAGTCAGGTCGATGTGATCGAGCAGCACATCGCTGACGCGATGGCGTGCGGCGGGCGGGCGGTCGTCGGCGGACTTGGCAGCATCCGCAGGCCGTACGTCGGCCCGGTGATCCTGGCCGACGTGCCCGAGACGAGCAACGCCGTCACCGACGAGACCTTCGGGCCGACCATGACCGTCACACCGGTCGCTGACCTGGCCGAAGGCGTCCGGCTGGCGAACGCCAGCCGGTACGGGCTCGGCGGCAGCATCTTCGCTAAGAACAAGAAGGCTGGCCTACAGGCGGCACGGGCGCTGCACAGCGGCATGACCTCGATCAACTCGGTGATCTCGTACGCGAGCGTGCCCGCGCTGCCGTTCGGCGGATCGGGCGCGTCGGGGTTCGGCCGGATCCACGGTGCCGACGGCCTGCGCGAGTTCTCCAAGGCCAAGTCGATCACCAGGCAGCGGATGAAGCCGATGGTGAACCTGACCTCGTTCAGCCGGACCGACAAGGACATGAAGAAGATCCTCAGCCTGGCGACCATGATGCACGGCAAGCGCTACAAGTAGCCACGAACTACCCGATCCACGGCATCTCGCTGAAGGCGCGAGGCCCGGCGTCGCGGGCTCCTACAGCGCGGCTAGCGCGAGGTCGCTTGGCTCGATCGCGGCGAGCGGTGCCCGGCCGGAGATCAGGTCGGCTGCCCGCTCGGCGATCGCGATCGTCGGCGCGTTGGTGTTGCCCCTGGGCACCGTCGGCATCACCGACGCGTCCACCACGCGCAGCCCGTCCACCCCCCTGACCTTCAGTTCGGTGTCGACCACGGCAGCCACGGCGCTCGCATCCAGCCGGGACGCTCCGCCCATCGCGCAGGTGCCGACCGGGTGGTAGATCGTAGTGACGTCCCGGCGGATGAAGTCGGTCAGCTCGGCATCTGTTCGCAGGTCCGCGCCTGGGGCCAGCTCGGCCGCGCACATCTTGCGCATCGGCCTGACCGCGGCGATCTCCCGCACCATGCGCAGGGCCTTGACCAGGGCATCGGTGTCGGCGGGATCCGACAGGTACGCCGGGTCGATCAGCGGCCGGTGCCGCGGATCGGCGCTGCGCAGCTGGATCCGGCCACGGCTGCGCACGGCGACCAGGGTGACCAGGACCGACATGCCCCGTTCCGTGGTATCAGCCAGCCCGCCGTTGCGGAACGGAACCGGCAGGACATGCCACTGAATGTCCGGCGCAGGCAGACCCGATTCGGTCCTGGCGAATCCGCCCGCCTGGGCCACGTTCGTCGTGAACGGCCCGGTGTGGGTCAGCTGCCAGCGCAGCAGGTTCCGCGGGCCGGCCAGTTCGGCCAGGCTGCGGACCCTGGGCGTGGACCACAGCGCGGTGGCGATCGGGTGGTCGGACAGGTTGGCGCCGACGCCTGGGCTGTCGGCGATCACGGTGATGCCGTGCTCGCGCAGGTGGTCGGCCGGGCCGATGCCGCTCAGCATCAGCAACTGCGGGCTGTTGACCGCGCCGCCGGCCAGGATGACCTCGGCCTCCGCCCGGGCCTCGTGCTCGTTGCCGCGGTGCAGGAAGCGAACCCCGACCGCCCGGCCGTCCTCGATGATCACGGCAGTTGCCAGGGCGTCGGTCCGCACCGTCAGGTTCGGCCGCCCGGCAGCCGGATGCAGGTAGGCGTCGGCGGCCGACCAGCGCCGCCCGTCCTTCTGGGTGACCTGGTAGAAGCCAACGCCGTCCTGGCTGGCCCCGTTGAAGTCGGCGTTCGCAGGAGCACCGGTACTGATCGCTGCCTCGATGAACGCGCCGGCCGAACTCGACTTGAACTTGGGGTCCACGACGCTCAGCGGACCCGATTCGCCGTGGAACGCCGATGCGCCGCGCGAGTTGTGCTCCGCCCGCAGGAAGTACGGCATCATGTCGGTATAACCCCAGCCGTCGCAGCCGTGCTCATCGCGCCAGGTGTTGTAATCATGCTTGTTGCCGCGGATGTAGATCATCGCGTTGATCGACGATGAACCGCCGACCACCCGGCCGCGCGGCCAGTAGATGGACTGACCGGCGGCCCGCTCCTGCGGCACGGTGCGGTATCCCCAGTCGTACGTGCTCTGGAACAGCAGGTTGAGCGCTGCCGGGATATGGATCTCGTCGGCGTCGTCTGGCGGCCCGGCTTCGAGCAGCAGGACACTCACTGACGGGTTCTCGCTGAGCCGGCCGGCCAGGACGCATCCTGCGCTGCCAGCGCCGACAATTACGTAGTCGTACACGGCAACTCCCGAACCTGGTTCGGATATGTGAACAATCACCATACAGGTCATACCAGGAGCGCCGGAATTCGACCAGAGATATCAGTTGCGGGTATCTGTCGCGCTCCCGGCTCCAGCGACCGGGAGCGCGCTCATCCCCGCGGTGGCCATCCACAGCACCCGGCGGGCCCCCGAAATCCGCCGGGGAACTGCACCGATGGCCTGCGAGCCAGCTAGCCAGGCCCGCAACAGGCCCTGATCAGGCCCAACAGGGCGGTTCGCGGCGCCGGCGGATCACCCCCCTGTAACCGGCCAGTCACCTCGATGATTACCCTGTGTATTCATATGGTGCCACATTGTGTTCGCAATGTGAACCCCGGGCGCGCGAGTGACCCGTGGGAGATGACTTTCCGCCCGGGAGGGACATTCCGCACTGACGATAGGTCCTGGCCCAGCCCGCATCGGCCGCGCGTACCGTCCGGCGGAGCGTGACGGCCTGCCGCGCAGGCCCTGACCGCGGCCGGCGCGTTACGGTGGATAGCATGCCGACCGATCGCTCTGACACCCCCGTCGTATTGTCCAGGATCTACACCCGCACCGGTGACACCGGCACGACCGCGCTCGGTGACGGCAGCCGGGCCGCCAAGACCGATCTGCGGCTGGCGGCCTACGCCGACGTGGACGAGGCCAACAGCGCCATCGGGGTGGCGGTAACCACCGGCGGCCTGACCGTCGATATCAGCACAGTGCTGCTTCGGATCCAGAACGAACTCTTCGACGTCGGTGCCGACCTGTGCAACCCAGTCACGCCGGACCCGCCATATCCGGCGCTCCGGATCGATGAGAGCTACATCACGACCCTTGAGCAGGCCTGTGATCAGTTCAACGAGGCGCTGCCGACGCTGCGCAGCTTCGTGCTGCCCGGCGGCACCCCAGGCGCCGCGCTGCTGCACGCCGCCCGCACGGTGGTCCGGCGAGCCGAGCGAAGCGGCTGGGCGGCACTTGAGGCCTACGGCGAAACGATGAACCCGCTCGCCGTCAAGTACCTGAACCGGCTCTCCGACCTGTTGTTCATCCTGAGCCGGGTCGCCAACGAGCCGGATGGCGACCTGCTCTGGAAGCCCGGCGGCCAGCGCTGAGCCTGCTGCCGCTTGGCAGTCGATCCGGGTCGCTGCGGCAGCGCCGAGCGGGCTCGTGGACGCTGCTAGCCCAGGCCGGGCACTGGATGCTGCGGGGCGGCTTCGAGCCACGCCAGCAGGCCGGTCAGCGCGTCTTGGTCGAGTGCCAGCCAGAGCGGCTCAGCTTCGCCGCAGATCGCGAACTGAACGACGACCGTGGCCGGCCCCAGGCCCAGTTCGGCCATCGACTGAGCCGTCTGCCTGCCTACTAGCCGGAGGGCGTTCCGGTCGAAGACGGCATCGGGCCGAAGCCGGATGCCGATGGTGTGGAACCAATACAGCTGACCGGGTCGGTAGGCGGCGATGCCGGGCTGCCACCGCGCGTCGGCGGCCCGGCGCAGGCCGCACTCCACCGCGCCGCCAGGTCGCTGGATCAGAATCCGGCGGGCCGTGATCACAACCGCGGCGAGCAAGCAGGCCGCCAGCAGCGCGGCCAGAACCCAGCCAAGGACCCAGCTGACGGTCGCCAGGTCCTTGTTCAAGTTCAGTGCCTCGGGCTGGTCCGGTCAGGCTTCGTCACCGGCCGCGCGGAGCAGTGCGCGGAGGTACTCGATCTCCGCGGACTCCTCGCGCTGGCCACGGGATTCCGCATCGCCGATCGCGGCCGCAAGCTCGGCCCGCGCGGCGGATTTGTCTACGTCGCCGCCGAGCGCTGCCCGGCGGGCCAGGACCGAGACCCGGTCGTCGGCCACCGACAGGAACCCGCCGCCGACCGCCGCCTGGATCCACTCACCCCCGCCGGCCTGATCTTCCGGCAGGATCCGCACCACGCTGCCGTGCGCCAGGATGCCGAGCACCGGGGTGTGACCGGTCAGCAGGCCTATGTCGCCGTCGAGAGTCTTGGCGATTATCCGGTCGGCGTTACCTGACCAGATCTCGCCCTCCGGGACGACCAGCCTGACGCGCAGCGTCACCGTGCCTCCTCGCGCCGGATCAGGTCGCCAGTCGCTGCGGTCACGACCGCTCCAGGTCCTTGGCCTTGCGCTCCACGTCCTCGATCCCGCCGCACAGGAAGAACGCCTGCTCGGGCACGTGGTCGTACTTGCCCTCGGCGATCGCCTTGAACGAGGCGACGGTCTCGTCGATCGGCACGAAGGCGCCCTCGACGCCGGTGAACTGCTCGGCCACGTACATCGGCTGCGACAGGAACCGCTCGATCCGTCTGGCCCGCTGCACCGTGACCTTGTCCTCTTCGGAGAGCTCGTCGATGCCCAGGATGGCGATGATGTCCTGCAGCTCCTTGTAGCGCTGCAGGATCCGCTGCACCTCGCGAGCGACGTCGTAGTGATCCTGGCCGAGGTACTTGGCGTCCAGGATCCTGGAGGTGGAGTCGAGCGGGTCCACCGCCGGGTAGATGCCCTTCTCCGTGATCGCTCGGGAGAGCACGGTGGTGGCGTCCAGGTGCGCGAACGTGGTGTGCGGCGCCGGGTCGGTGATGTCGTCCGCCGGCACGTAGATGGCCTGCATTGAGGTGATCGAGTGACCGCGGGTCGAGGTGATCCGCTCCTGCAGCTGGCCCATCTCGTCGGCCAGGGTCGGCTGATAGCCGACCGCCGAAGGCATCCGGCCCAGCAGTGTCGAGACCTCAGAGCCGGCCTGGGTGAACCGGAAGATGTTGTCGATGAAGAGCAGCACATCCTGCCCCTGCACGTCGCGGAAGTACTCCGCCATGGTCAGCGCGGACAAGCCGACCCGCAGCCGGGTGCCTGGCGGCTCGTCCATCTGGCCGAAGACCAGCGCGGTGTCCGCGATAACGCCCGACTCGGTCATCTCAAGGAACAGGTCGTTGCCCTCACGGGTCCGCTCCCCCACCCCGGCGAACACCGACACGCCGCCGAAGTTCTTGGCAACCCGCCGGATCATCTCCTGGATCAGCACCGTCTTGCCGACGCCGGCCCCGCCGAACAGCCCGATCTTTCCGCCGCTCACGTACGGGGTGAGCAGGTCGATCACCTTGATGCCTGTAACGAACATCTCGGTCTTCGGCTCAAGCTGGTCAAGGGCCGGGGCCGGCCGGTGGATCGGCCACCGCTCGGTGATCTTCAGCGACGAGGTTGGCACGTCCAGGGTCTCGCCGAGCACGTTGAACACGTGCCCCTTGGTGACATCGCCGACCGGCACCGAGATCGCCGCGCCGGTGTCGGTCACCGCGGCGCCGCGCACCATGCCGTCGGTCGGCTGCATCGAGATCGCCCGGACCATGTTGTCACCGATGTGCTGAGCGACCTCGAGCGTCAGCATGGACGTCTGGCCGCCCATGGCCACGTCGACGTGCAGCGCGTTGTAGATCTCCGGCATGTCGTCGGCCGAGAACTCGACATCAACGACCGGGCCGATGACCCGGGCTACCCGGCCGGTGGCCTCAGCGGCCTGGGGGTCGGCGCCGCCAGCGGCGGCAGGGCTCTGATCGGTAGCGGTCATGACGATGCTCACTAACTCCCACTGATCGTCTCGGCCAGCGCGTTCGCGCCACCGACGATCTCGCTGATTTCCTGGGTAATCTCGGCCTGCCGGGCCTTGTTCGCTTCCCTGGTAAGCGCGTCGAGCAAGTCGTTGGCGTTGTCGGTGGCCGACTTCATCGCCCGTCGCCGCGCCGCGATCTCCGCCGCCGCCGAGTCGAGCAGCGCATGGAAGATCCGGCTCTCTACGTACCAGGGCAGCAGCGCGTCGAGGACTTGCTCCGGTGACGGCTCGAAGTCATACACCGGGATCGGCGCGCGCTCCTCGCGCTCGGTGATCTCCAGCGGCAGCAGCCTGTGCACCACCGGCCGCTGGGTCAGCATCGAGATGAACTCGGTGTACACCAGGTAGATCTCGTCCACGCCGCCGTCCCCGGCCGGCTTCCCGAAAGCGTCGATCAGCACCGAGGTGATCTGGCTGGCGTTCGCGTTGACCGGGGTGTCGGAGAACCCGCTCCACTCACCAGCCATCTGCCGCTCGCGGAACCGGTGCCATACGATGCCCTTGCGCCCGGCCACGTACGGCGCCGGCTCGACCCCGCGCTCGGCCAGCAGCGCGTTCAGGCTCTGCGCCTCCCGCATCACGCTGGCGTTGAAGCCGCCGCAGAAGCCCCGATCACTGGTCAGGATCAGCACCGCGGCCCTGGCGGGGTGCTCAGCCTCGGTGGTCAGCGGGTGGGTGATGTTGGCCGACCTGCTGACCACGGCCTCGACGGCGGTGGTGATCTCCCTGGCGTAAGGCGCCGCGGCGTGCACGCGCTGCTGCGCCTTGAGTATCCGCGACGAGGCGATCAGCTCCTGGGCACGCGTGATCTTCGCGGTGGATTTGACCGTGCCAATCCGCCGCCTGACCGCGCGAAGCTGCGCTCCCATCTGGCTACTTCTTGTCCAGCGCCGGGACGTGCCTGGTGAAGCCCTCGTGCGCGATCTCGCCCGAGTCGATCGGCTCGGCGTGATCGTCGGTCACCAGCATGTGGCCGCCACGGGTCTCGAAGGTGCGGCGGAATTCATCCACCACGTCCTTCAGCGCGGTGGCCGTGTCGTCCGACAGGTCGCCGGTCTCCCGGATGGCGTCGAAGATCCCGGCGCGGGTGCGCTGGATGTAGTCGAGGAACTCGTCCTCGAATCGCCGGATGTCCTCGATCGGCACGTCGTCCAGCTGGCCGGTGGTGCCGGCCCAGACCGAGACAACCTGCCGCTCCACCGGGAACGGGCTGAACTGCGGCTGCTTGAGCAGCTCGACCAGCCGGGCGCCGCGGTCAAGCTGAGCCCGCGAGGCGGCGTCCAGGTCGGATGCGAAGGAGGCGAATGCCTCCAGGTCGCGGTACTGCGACAGGCCAAGCCGCAGCGTGCCCGCTACCTTCTTCATCGCCTTGATCTGAGCGTTGCCGCCGACCCGGGAGACCGAGATGCCGACGTTGATCGCGGGGCGGACGCCCGAGTTGAACAGGTCGGTCTCCAGGAAGATCTGCCCGTCGGTGATCGAGATCACGTTGGTCGGGATGTACGCCGACACGTCGTTGCCCTTGGTCTCGACGATCGGCAGCCCAGTCAGCGATCCGCCGCCCAGCTCATCGGATAGCTTGGCGCACCGCTCAAGCAGCCGGGAGTGCAGGTAGAAGACGTCGCCTGGGTATGCCTCGCGGCCGGGCGGCCGGCGGAGCAGCAGCGAAACGGCCCGGTAGGCCTCGGCCTGCTTGGTCAGGTCGTCGAAGATGATCAGGGCGTGCTTGCCCTGGTACATCCAGTGCTGGCCGATCGCCGAGCCGGTATAGGGGGCGATGAACTTGTAGCCGGCCGGGTCAGACGCCGGGGCGGCCACGATGGTGGTGTAGGCCATCGCGCCCGCCTCCTCAAGCGACTGGCGGACCTGCGCGATGGTGGAGCCCTTTTGGCCGATCGCGACGTAGATGCAGCGGACCTGCCTGGCCGGGTCGCCGGACTCCCAGTTGGCCCGCTGGTTGATGATCGTGTCGATCGCGATCGCGGTCTTGCCGGTCTGCCGGTCGCCGATGATCAGCTGCCGCTGGCCGCGGCCGACCGGCGTCATCGCGTCGATCGCCTTGACGCCGGTCTGCAGCGGCTCCTTCACCGGCTGCCGGTTGACCACCGACGGCGCCTGCAGCTCAAGGGCGCGCAGCTGGGTGTTCTCGACCGGGCCCTGACCGTCGAGCGGCTGGCCAAGCGGCCCGACCACGCGACCGAGGAATGCGTCGCCGACCGGCACCGAGAGCACCTCGCCGGTCCGCCTGACCCGCTGGCCCTCCTCGATCTTGGAGAAATCACCGAGGATCACCACGCCGATCTCGCGGATATCCAGGTTCAGGGCCATGCCGCGAGTTCCGTCCTCGAACTCGAGCAGTTCATTGGCCATCGCCGAGGGCAGTCCCTCGACCCGGGCGATACCGTCGCCGCACTCGACCACAAGGCCGACCTCTTCGGTGGCCGCGGCGCCCGGCTCGTACGCCTCGACGAAACGCGCCAGGGCGTCCCGGATCTCCTCGGGCCGGATAGTCAGCTCCGCCATCTTCCTCGCGTCTCTCTCACTTGTTTCTGGTAAATCACGTCTTGCGGTTGCTCGCTCAGGCGGCCAGGTCGCGCCGCAGCTCCGCCAGGCGGCTCGCCACGCTGCCGTTGATCAGCTCGTCGCCGATCCGGACCGATATGCCGCCGAGTACCTGCGGGTCGAGCACGATATTCAGGTGGACGTCATGCCCGTAGGCCGCCACCAGGGCCGCCGTCAGCCGGTCCCGCTGGGCGTCGGTCAGCGGGATCGCCACGTGCACCTCGGCGACCAGACGCTGGCGCAGGTCGGCGACCAGGTTGGCGTAGGACTCCAGGCTTGCATCCAGGCTACGTCCTCGCGGCTGGGCGGCCGCCTGGGTGATCAGCCGAAGTGCCGGTCCGCTGACCTTGCCGGCCAGCAGGTCGGCAACGACGTCCTGGCGGCCCTTCGCCGGGACGAACTGATTGGACAGCACGGACCGCAGCTCGGGATTGGCCTGCACCACCCGGCTGAACCTGAACAGCTCGTCCTCCAGATCGTCCAGCTGGCCGTCGGTATCGGCCGCCTCGGCGATGGCAAGCACGGCAAGCTGCTCGGCCGCGTCGGCCAGGTCCCCTGGTTCTGACCAGCGCCCGGCGACCACACCGGTCACCTGCGCCAAGGTGGCGGCCGAGATCTTGCCGCTGAGCAGTTCGTCGGCCAGGCCGGCCTTTGCGGCGCCATCCCGTGACGGGTCGGACAGGGTCCGGCGCAGCCCAGGGTCGCCATCAAGCAGGCTGACGACGGCGAACAGCTCATCGCCGAGACCGCTGGCCTGGGCCGGTGTCGCACCAGCCAGCGCCACAGCCAGCCGCCCCTTGGCTCCGGCCAGCGATGTCCGGCTCGCACCCCTCATCGGGTGGCCCGCACCGGCGTCCCGCCGGCCGCCTCGGCGTCAAGCTCGGCGAGGAACCGGTCGACCATGCGCCGCTGCCTGGCCTCGTCAGCGAGTGACTCGCCGACGATCTTGCTGGCCAGCTCGACCGCGAGCGCGCCTACCTCAGCCCGCAGCGAGGTCAGCGCCTGCTGCCTGTCCGCCTCAGTCTGAGCGTGCGCCGCCTCGATGATCTGCTGCGCCTGGACCACGGCGTCTGCCCGGCCCTCGGCCACGATCTGGGCGGCCTGCTCCTTGGCCTGCTCGCGCATCCTGGCAGCCTCGTGCCTGGCCTCGGCCAATTGCGCCCGGTACTGCTCAAGCACCCTGGTGGCCTCGGCTTGCTGCTCCTCGGCCCGCTTCAGGCCGCCCTCGATCGCGTCGGTGCGCGCCTCAAGCGTCTTGCTGATCCTGGGCATCAGGACCTTGTAGAGGATGAAGAATACGATCAGGAACGCGGCCCCGCCGATGATCATCTCGGTGGGTGAGGGAGCCAGCGGCGACGGTGCCCCCGGCAGCGGGGCTGCCAGGTGCATCGACGATGCGGTCAGGTATCTCAAGGTCCGGCCTCCTCTCGGGGAGAGATCACTTACGGCTCAGCTGATCAGCCGGTGGCGTGGAAGATGTACGGGATGACCACGCCGATCAGGGCCAGCGCCTCAGCCAGCGTGAAGCCGATGTACATGTTGGTGCGGATGAGGCCGGCCGCCTCTGGCTGGCGGGCCATGGCTTCGACGCCGTGCCCGAAGATCAGGCCGATGCCGACCCCAGGACCGATCGCCGCCAGGCCATAGCAGAGCGCACCGAAGTTGATGTTCAGCTGGGGTACCGCAGGTGCGGCCGCTGCAAGTGCGTTAAGCATGTCTTTCTTCCTTTTCGTTCATGTCGGCGGACGTCCGCCGCCGAAGGTCGGGTGGAACGGTCGGTGCGCCCGCCGCGACTGCGGAATATGCGGTCCTGTCGCTGGCCATCTCAGTGCTGTGCCTCAATGGAGCCGCCGATGTACTGCGCGGTCAGGATCGCGAAGATAAAGGCCTGCAGGCCCTGGATGAACATCTCGAATGCGGTCAGCACGACCACGACCAGGAACGACGTGGCACCGAACAGCAGCCCGATCCCGACGGTGAACAGGTACCAGGTGGCCAGCGTGAATACCAGCAGCAGGATGTGCCCGGCGAACATGTTCGCGAACAACCGGATCGCCAGCGTGAACGGCCGGACCAGCAGATACTGGAGAACCTCGACCGGGCCGAGGATAATCAGGATCCCGATCGGCGCACCGGGCGGAATCATGCTCTTGATGTAGCCGACCAGGCCGAAGTTCTTGATGCCCAGGTAGTTGTACGTGACGTAGACCATAAGCATCAGCGTGACCGGGAACGCGATCCTCGACGTCACCGGGAACTGCGCGATCGGGATGATCTCCATCACGTTCATGATCCAGACGAAGAAGAAGAGCGCGACCAGGAAGGGCAGATAAACGTCACCCTTCTTGCCCATCATCGGTCGCAGGATCTGATCGCGGACGAAGAGGATGGCCAGTTCGCCGAGGTTCTGCGCGCCCCTAGGGATCAGCTTCGGCTTAGCGAAAGCGGCCCAGAAGAAGGCGATCACCAAGGTGGCACCGATCAGCGCGAGCAGCATCGGCTTGGTGAAAGCGAAGCGGCCGATCGTGAACCACGCCGGGTAGTCGAAGTTGTTCGCCGTGGGCGCGGGAAAGCCGCAGTGCGGCAGGGTTCCAAGGTGGCAGCCGCCGCCGGCCAGTGCCCCGATGTCACCGGTCAACTCGGTTTCCTCCAGCTTCCTGCTGCCTGCGGTACCGGTAGAACATCGACGCGATCCCCAGCAGCAGACCGACGAACATGCCCACCGGGAAGAGCATGGCGATATGCGTCCAGTGCCCGATCAGCCAGCCGATGCCGCCGTAGGCCACCATTCCGGAAATCGGATAGCCGACGATCATCCGGCCATCGTGCTCCGGCTGGCCGCGGGCCGGTCCGGGCTCGCCGCCGTTCCCGCCGCTGGCGCCCTGACCCGCTGGATGCCCTGAATCGCTGGCCATCATCCACTGCCCCGCTCCGACCTGGCGCCACGACTCATCTTTGTCCTGACGGCTCGACGTACGGAGTCTTGAGCCGCAGCGACCAGATCACCTGCGAGGCGGTCCAGGCCAGGATGCACGCGAGCGCGGTCAGCCCGAACAGTCGGGTGTTGAACGCCGTAGTCGATGCGAACCGGGCCACGAAGATCATCAGCAGCAGGATCTTGACGATGAACGTCGTCAGCGCGGTAGCCATCATGGCCTGCGGGCTTACCCGCGCCGCGCGGCCGACGGCGAAAACGCTGATCGTGAAGAACACAGCCACAAGCGCGATCCCGAGTAGCGCGCCGACCAGGCCTTTCGTGCCGCTGATCATCTCACTGACGACGGCCATGATCACGCCGACCACTGCCGCGGCGGCGGCCGAGCGGCGGGCGATCCGGGCGTAGTCCGCCAGCATCGTTCCTGACTCCGGGTTGAACTCGTCGGCGGCCAGCCGGCCAGCCGGTAGGGGCATAGGTCGGGAGCGTCGGCACTCACGTGACTCGACGATCACCCGGTTGCGTCAGGGAAACCTGCGCCGCCAGGCGAGCGAAACGTATCACGGACTACCGCACCCACCTGTGCGTGGGTGCTCGTGAAAGATATCACAAGCTCTCCGACGATGCCCCCAGCAGGTCACCGAACGTGACGAAGCCACCGATAGATCCGCGGCCGTTCGCCGGGCTGGTCGAGCCGGTGTTCACGGCCCTGGCGAGTTACCGCCGCCGGCCTCATCCCGCAGCCGGTCAGGTCACGGGATGATGGTGCCGGACGCCCGAGCCACCGGCAGCGGCGCGGTGACCTCGGCCTGGCCAGCAGAGTCGCCCAGATCCGAAGGACAAGGCTGTCCATCCGCACCAGGCAGCCCGTCCGGATCACGCACTCCCGCTGGACCTAGCCGCCCCGCCGCACCGGGCAGCCCCTCCTGGTTAGGCAGCCCCGCCGCACTAGGCGGCCCCTCCGCACCGCGGCCGCCTGCCGCGTTTGGCAGCCATTTCGGGCCGCGGAGCCCCGGCGAGGCGGACTGAGTAATCGGGGCTACCGGCCGGTGGCCATTCGTATCAGGGCCGTTGCCAGCCTGATCGGCCCGGCGGTCTGCGACCTCGGGAAGCGGGCCGGCCGGCTCCGCCGCTGCCAGCACCCGAACGGCCGAGCCCGCCGCAGGCGCGGCTACCTCAGGGCCGACCCGCGCCAGACCTTCGGCGGTTTCAGCGATACGACTGCGTTGCCACCACCGCAGCTTCGGAATCGACAGCAGCACAAGCACCAGGACCGCCGCGAGCGTGGTCCCGGCCAGGACGATCAGCGGTGTGGTCAGGATCGACTGCAGGACGACGGCACCGGCGAACAGGGCTGCCCACGCGTACAGGATCAGCACGCTGGACCGGTGGGTGTGCCCGATCTCCAGCATCCGGTGGTGCAGGTGCTTATTGTCGGCTGCGAACGGCGACAGACCGGCCCTGGTCCGGCGGATCACCGCGCGCAGCATGTCCACGTAAGGGATGACCATGACCGCGGCGGGGAGCAGCAACGGCAGGATCTCCGGATACCTGTTCGCCTGGTGGTTCAGGGTTACGTAGTCCAGCGAGGAGATAGCCGAGATCGGCACGTAAGCGAGCAGCAGGCCGAGCAAATACGAGCCGGTGTCGCCCATGAAGACCCGCGCCGGGTAGAAGTTATGCGGCAGGAAACCGAGGCATGCTCCGGCCAGAATCACCGACGCCAGGGCCGGCACGCCCTCGGCCGACAGGTGCACGACCTTCGCCAGGGTGTAGTAGTAGGCGAAGAACGAGACCGCAGCGATGCAGACGATCCCGGCGGCCAGGCCGTCGAGGCCGTCGATGAAATTGACCGCGTTGATGGTCGCGACCACGACCAGGATGGTCAGCAACGTCGACTCGTTCGGGGTGAGGCTGAACACGTGGTCATTGGGCAACGGGAAATTGGACAGCTGAGCGCCGCTGGCTACCAGGACGCCGCCCGCCGCTACTTGTGCGGCCAGCTTGCCGAGCGCGTTGACCCCCCAGCGGTCATCGATCATCCCGACGACCACGATCAGCCCGCCGGCCAGTAGCAGCCCGCTGGCCAGGCCGCTGTTCGGAAAGACGTCGCGCAACGGCACCATCTCGCTGGCGACGAGCAGCCCGGCCGCCAGTCCCGCGTACATCGCGATCCCGCCCATTCGTGGGATCGGCATGGCGTGCACGTCGCGGTCCCGCGCGGCAGGCACCGCGCCGATCCTGATCGCCATCCGGCGCACCAGCGGCGTCAGTAGATAGGTGACGGCGGCGGTCACCAGCAGCGTCAGGGCGTATTCACGCACCGCGCCTCACCAGTCCGGAGATGTTCGGGCATTAACGCAACTCTATGGCACCGCCATCAGCGGTTAAGGCCTGACCACGTCAGTCCGGGCCCATCGCCACGGCGGCGACGTCACGCAGTTGGCCGATCGGAACAACGCCAGCACGGAGCAGCCGCGGCATGGCACCGGTCAGGTCGACGATTGTGGACGGGGTAACCGCCAGGCAGGGACCGCCGTCAAGATAGACGGCGACCGAGTCGCCCAGCTGCTCGCGCGCCTGCGCCGCCGTGGTCGCGGCCGGTGACCCGCTCAGGTTGGCGCTGCTCACCGCCATCGGCCCGGTCTGCTGCAGCAGTTCAAGGGCGACCGGATGCTGCGGCATCCTTAGCGCGACCGTTCCCCTGGTATCGCCGAGATCCCACTGCAGCGACCGGCTGGCCCGGCAGACCAGAGTCAGGCCACCAGGCCAGAACTCATCGATTAGCTGCTGCCCAAACGGACCCAGGTCTTCGACCAGGGCCGAAGCGGCCCGCACCGAGCCGACCAGCACCGGAGGCGGCATCTGGCGGTCGCGTCCCTTCGCCGCCAGCAGACTGCTAACCGCGGCCGGCCGGAACGCGTCGGCGCCGATCCCGTACACGGTGTCCGTCGGCAGCACGACAAGCGCGCCGCGCAGGACGGCCGCTGTCGCGGCGGCGAGGCCGGCGGCCCGCTGCGTCTCGTCGGCGCAGTCGAAGATGTCGCTCACGCCGATCATCCTAGTGACCAGGGACTGCGGCGAGCCCCCGTCGGGCCTGCCGCCATATCGCCCCAGCTGGTCATGGCTTGACGGCGGTGACGAATCGGTCCAGGCCGACCAGGTCGACGTGGTTGCGGGTCTGGAGCCAGCCAAGCTCCTCGGCGAACACCCAGTAAACGGCCGCGCCCTGGGGTGCGCCATGCTCGACAGCCACCCGTCCGCCGGGCCGGAGCAGCCGCCGTGCGACCCGTTCGACGACCCGGATCGCGTCCAGTCCATCGGTGCCTGACCACAAGGCCGCGGTCGGCTCATACTCGCCGACCTCCGGCGGAACCTCGGCCCCAACCGGGATATAGGGCGGATTGCTGATCACCAGGTCGACCAGGCCATCAAGCTCGGGCAGGGCGGTACCGAAGTCACCGGCATGCAGGATGACCCGGCCATTCAGGTGCGGAGCGGCGGCGGCGCAACGTGCGATGTTCCGCTCGGTCCACGGCCGGGCAATCGGATCTCCCTCCACCGCGTGTACCCGTGCTCTGGGTACCTCCTGGGCGATGGCAAGCGCGATCGCCCCGGAGCCGGTGCCCAGATCGGCCACCACCGGCTCGGCCACGTCCATCTCGGTCACCCGGTCAATAGCCCAGCCTGTCATTACCTCGGTCTCCGGCCGCGGCACGAACACGCCGGGACCGACCTCGAGTTCGAGATACCTGAAATAGGCCAGGCCAGTGATGTGCTGCAACGGCTCGCGAGCCTCGCGCCGCGCGACGTCGTCCCAGAACCGCGGATCGAAGTCGGCATCAGGCACCAGGTGCAGTTCGGTCCTGGCGACGCCATGCCGGTGCGCGGCCATCAGCTCGGCGTCCGCTCGCGGTGATGCCACCCCCGCCTCAGCCAGCCGCGCTGCCGCGACGGCGACCTCAGACAGCAGCAGGGTCATCGGCGTCGCATCATCGCGCTGCGGCGATCTTGTCAGCTCGGTCGGCCTCCACGAGCGCGCCAATCACCGCGTCCAGGTCTCCGTCGAGCACCTGGTCCAGGTTGTAGGACTTGAACCCAACCCGGTGATCGGAGATCCGGTTCTCGGGGTAGTTGTAGGTGCGGATCCGCTGCGACCGATCCACCGTAGCCACCTGGCTGCGGCGATCGGCCGAGGCCTGGGCTTCCGCCTCCTCCTGCGCCGCGGTCAGCAGCCGGGCGCGCAGGATGCGCAGTGCCTGCTCCTTGTTCTGCAGCTGGCTCTTCTCGTTCTGGCAGGAGACGACGATGCCGGTGGGCAGATGCGTGATCCGGACTGCGGAGTCGGTGGTGTTGACGCTCTGGCCACCTGGGCCTGACGAGCGGAAGACGTCGATCCGCAGGTCATTCGGCTCGATGCTGATCTCGACCGGGTCGGCCTCCGGCATCACCAGAACACCTGCCGCCGAGGTGTGGATCCGCCCTTGCGACTCGGTCACCGGCACTCGCTGCACGCGGTGCACGCCGCCCTCGTACTTCAGCAGCGACCAGGCACCGTGCGCCGTGCCGGCCAGGCTGCCGCGCCCGGCGGCCTTGACCGCGACCGTGACGTCCTTGTAGCCGCCGAGACCAGTGACGGTCGCAGCCAGGATCTCGGTCTTCCAGCCTTGCCGCTCGGCATAGCGCAGATACATGCGCAGCAGGTCGCCAGCGAACAGCGCCGACTCCTCACCGCCTTCTCCGGCCTTGATCTCAAGGATGACGTCCTTGGCATCGAGGGCATCGCGAGGTACAAGCAACTGCTCCAAGCGCTGCTCAAGTTCCTCTCGGCGGCGGCCGAGCTGCTGCGCCTCCCGGGCGAACGAGGAATCCTCGCCAGCCAGCTCGAGCGCGGTGATCTCGTCGCCACTGACCTGCTGGAGCTGCTGGTAGGCGTGCACAATCGGGGTTAGCACGCCGTAGCGGCGCCCGAGCGTCCGCGCCCGGTCCTGATCGGCATGCACCCCAGGATCGGACAGATCACGTTCGAGCTGTGCATACTCAGCCGCGAGGTCAGCAAGCCGGTCCAGCACCGCTTACCTCCTCTGCATCTCCTGCGACGTACCGGATCCTGGTCACCGCGCCATCAACCTGAACAACGCCGTGACCACACACCGAATCACTCGGCGTGTGGCTTCCACTCCGGCCGCGCCATGGCTGGCGCCGGCTGACACTGGACGACACGACGTACACCCATCCGGCACGCTGGCCGGAGGCCGACTGATCACCGCCCGGCCAGACTGCATCCGGACGCGGTTTTCTCAGTCGTACTGACTGAGAAAACCGCGTGATCATGAAGGTCTGGCCGCTCTCGGTGCGGGAAGTCAGCCCGCCGGACGGAATGCCGCGGGTCGGCCAGCAGAACTACTTGGCCGGCTGCTTGCCGAAGCGGCGCTCGAACCTGGCTACTCGGCCGCCGGTGTCCAGAATCTTCTGCTTACCCGTGTAGAAGGGGTGGCAGCTTGAGCAAACATCAGCGTGGATCTCGCCGTTCCTGGCGGTGCTTCTGGTGGTAAATGTGTTCCCGCATGAGCAGGTCACCTGGGTCACCACATACTGCGGGTGAATGTCGGGCTTCAATGAATTCTCCTGGTTCCGCCGGTCGCCGGGTCGCCATGGGCACGCTACCGCGCCTGGGCGTGAACCGGAACCGCACTAGGTAAGCACACCAGTGTGCCATACCCAGAACATGAACCACCGCCCGAAGATTCCCGCTAGGTGAGGGCCAGGGCAGCGGGCAGCAACGGGAGGATCGCGCGCACGACGTAGTCGACATCTCCTTCAGCCCCGGCGATCACGTCAAAGGTCTCGAAACTGGTCAACGCCTGCAGGACGTCGACCACGGCGGCAGTGTCGCGACCGGTGCCTCCCGGCAGCTCGGTGCCTCCCGGCAGCGCAGTGCCTCCCGGCTGGCCGACGGGTCCCGATAGCGCGGTGCCTTCAGGCAGCCCGGCACCTCCCGGCAGCGCGCCGCTACCCGGCAGCGCGGCGCTGCCCGGCAGTGCCGCGCCGAACCGGCCGACCAGCACGCCCAGAGCTTCGCGGCGCCGCTCATCGCGGGCCGAGATGACCTGGCCGATGTCAGGGTCAAGAGCGGCCAGCGCGCGCAACCGCCGAGTAACCGGCCGGTCGGACGCCCAGAACCGGGCGAAGACAGCTACCAGGCGCTCCAGGCTGACTAGCGGTTCGGGCTCGCTGAACACGGTCGCCATGTCGTCTATCCGGCCAGCGGCGGCAAGGTCATCGCAGAGTGCCTCAATCAGGCCGCGCTTGGAGCCGAACTGGTAATACACGGTCGGCCGGGCGACATCGGCTGCCTGCGCCACGGCGTCAACCGTGAAGGACTTGTATCCCGATGGATCGGCCAGCAGGGCGCGAGCCGCTGCCAGGATGCGCTCCCTGGTCTCATCGACGATGGCCTGGCGCTGGCCCATCCGGTACGGACGTGGACTCACATCGCTCCTTGACTGCGTTATTAATTCAATCATACAGTCTGTATTATGAAATTCGGTAGTGCGGCTGGCCTGTCCAGCGAGAGCTTCATCAGATATCCCGACCTGTCGGGGAAGGTCGCCGTAGTGACCGGCGGATCTCGCGGCATCGGGGCGGCTACCGCCCGTGCCCTCGGCGCGAACGGCACCGCAGTCGCCGTGGTCGGCCGTGACAAGTCGGCGATCGACAGCACCGTCGGTTCGATCGCCGCCCTCGGCGGGACGGCGCTGGGCGTGGCCGCGGACTGCGCGGTCCAGGACGATCTCGATGCCGTGTGCCGCGATGTCGGCGCGAAGCTCGGCCCGGTGGACATCCTCGCCGTGTTCGCCGGTGGCAACGGAATGCCCGTGCCCACGGTGAGCGAGACAGGCAGTCACTGGCGCGAGGTCATCGAGAGCGACCTGACCTCCACCTTCCTGACTGTCTCGGCGTTCCTGCCTGCCATGCTTTCCCGGCGCAGCGGCGTGATCATCACTATGTCCTCGGCGGCCGCCCGTCAGCCGGCTCAATCATCGGCCGCATACGCGGCTGCCAAGGCCGGTGTCATCGCTTTCAGCCGCCATCTGGCGAGCGAAGTCGCCGCCGCCGGAGTGCGGGTCAATTGCCTCGCCCCGTCGGCAATCGAGAACGACAAGATGCGCTCGTGGGTGCCGGCCGAGAAGAGGGCTGAGCTTGGCGCCGCATTTCCCTTGGGCCGCCTCGGTCAGCCAGCGGACGTCGCCGAGGCGGCACTGTTCCTAGCCTCGTCGGCAGCATCCTGGATCACCGGCGTCACCTTGGACATCGCCGGAGGGAAGATCATGGTGTGAACCACGCTGGCCCGCACAGCCAGGTATCGGCAGGTCTTTACCTATCCAGGCTGCGCGGGACAGCGACTACATCTGTGCTACGAGAAACCTCGATGCGGGGTCAGGAGGCAACCGTGGTCCGCTGCACGTGAAGCAGGAACTCCGCGTTGCTCTTGGTCTCCTTCATTCGCTCCATCAGGACCTCAAGCGCCTGCTGCGGCTCTAGCGCGTGCAGAACGCGGCGCAACTGCCAGACGATCTTGAGTTCCTCCGGAGTCATCAGCAGCTCTTCCTTGCGAGTACCCGACGAATCCACGTCGATGGCCGGGAAGATCCGCTTGTCCGCAAGCTCGCGGCGGAGCCTCAGCTCCATGTTGCCGGTGCCCTTGAACTCCTCGAAGATGACCTCGTCCGCCCGGGAGCCGGTCTCGATCAGCGCGGTCGCCAAGATGGTGATCGATCCGCCGTGCTCGATGTTGCGCGCCGCGCCGAAGAAGCGCTTCGGTGGGTAGAGAGCGGTGGAGTCGACACCACCTGACATGATCCGGCCGCTGGCAGGTGCAGACAGGTTGTAAGCCCGGCCGAGCCGAGTGATCGAGTCCAGCAGGACGACGACATCGTGGCCCATCTCGGCCAGCCGCTTGGCCCGCTCGATTGCCAGCTCAGCGACCATCGTGTGGTCCTCGGAAGGCCGGTCGAAGGTCGAGTAGATCACCTCGCCCTTTACCGACCGCTGCATGTCGGTAACTTCCTCGGGCCGCTCATCCACCAGGACGACCATGAGGTGGCACTCAGGGTTGTTCTTGGTGATCGCGTTCGCGATCGCTTGCATGATCAGCGTCTTGCCCGCCTTGGACGGCGACACGATCAGGCCGCGCTGGCCCTTGCCGATCGGAGCGATCAGGTCAATGATCCGGGTGGTCATGATGGTCGGGTCGGTCTCCAGGCGGAGCCGCTGCTGCGGGTAGAGCGGAACCAGCTTGGAGAACTCCGGACGGTTCTTCGACTCCTCCGGGTCCAGTCCGTTGACCTTGTCAAGCCGGACCAGCGCGTTGAACTTCTCCCGCCGCTCGCCGTCCCGCGGCTGGCGGATCGCGCCCTCGATCACATCACCCTTGCGTAGGCCGAACCTGCGAACCTGGGACAGCGAGACATAGACGTCATTCGAGCCCGGCAGGTAACCGGTGGTGCGGACGAAGCCGTAGTTGTCCAGGACGTCAAGGATCCCGGCGATCGGGATGAGTACGTCGTCCTCGGAGATCACCGGTTCTGCGTCGCTGCCGCCGCTGCCGCCACGCTCGCGGCGCCGGTTGGTGCCCTGGTTCCGGTTGCGGAACCGGTCCCTGTCCCGACTGCGGCGGCCCTGGCCGTCCCGGTCGTCGTCGCGCGCGCCCTGGTCACCGCGGTAGCCCTGCTGGTCACTGCGGCCGCCCTGCTGACCGGACCCGCCGGAATCACGCTGGTCACCACGACCGCCGGAGTCACGCTGGTCACCACGGCCGCCGGACTGCTCACCACGGCTGGCGGCCGCAGGCTCGCGACCTTGCTCGGAACCGTCACCCGAATACCTGGCCTGCTCGTCCCTGCGAGCGTTGCCGCCGGTGCGGCCGCGCCGGTCACCACGCTGATTCTCGCGCCGGACCACGGGCTCAGCGCTCTGGCTCTCGCCGCGCCGCGGCCCAGACTCTCCGGCCTGCTGGCTGTCGACCGCGTCCCTGGCCGCATCAACGCCGACCGACTCGACGACGGTCCCGGCCGCGCCGCTCTGCGCAGCGCGAGGGCCAGCCGTCCCGCTGACCGGCTCGCCGGCCGCCCCGCCATCAGTGACCGGAGCTTGGCCGACCGCTCCGCCGCCGGTCCCCTGGGCACCGTCGTCGGGTCCGCCCGCGTACGCGCTGACCATGCTGAGCTGCCCTGTGTCTTCAGATTCCATGGCGTCCCGCTCAAAGGGGCGAGTCGGGCCGGCTCCCGCAGGCACGTCCCGCTGGACTGTATTTCCGTTCACATCGCTCTGATTGCCCCGAGGTACCCGGTCTGTGCCGGCGAAGACGGCAGCGGATCCACCACCGCTGACCTGTCCACCGCCGTCAGCAGGACTTCCGCCGCCAACGGCGGCTACGCCGCGCTGGCGCTCTTCGATCGCAGATATGAGCTGACCCTTACGCATCCGGGCGGTTCCTGTGATACCGAGGGACTGCGCCAGCCGCTGCAATTCAGGCAGCAGCATTCCTGGCAGGCGCGCAGCTCCGGCACTCCCCTGCGAGCCGGCGGCATCCCGGCCATCCGGCCAGGAGCGTACCGCGTCGGCCTGCCCAGGGGAAGACCCCGCAGCTCCAGGCGGTCGGTCGGCGTCGTCCGCCATTACCGCGTCGGCCCGGTCGTCCTCAGGCGGAACTTGCGCGGAGCCCGAGATCAGATTGGTGGTTTCGCTCACAAAGGGTCCTTCCCAGATGCGGGTTCGCCCAGCAGCGGCCGCTTGCCGCTGTCTGACGCGTCGTTCCCGCTATAGCCGCCGTCCTGATCTGCCAGGTCGGTTGTCATGCTGTCCGTCACTCCAGCGCTTGCTCGTATCCGGCCGAAGGCCGCATGCGAGATCCGTCCGGGTCCTGAGCCAGGAGTACGCAGGCTTTGGGAATCTCGCGACGGATGAGGGTCACCGAGAGCAACCCGCCGTCGCCAACTACTACGTCGGCCACACGGGAAGCGGATATGCACCTCGCTCCGCGACGGAGCATCTGGTGCCTCGGCCAGTTTAACACCAACTGCGGTCACGACATTCCTTACTCGGCCTCTAGCAGCGTCCGAGCACCATGATCGCCAGACTGGGCAGCCCAGGATGCTGCGGAAGTTGCGAACACGTGACTCCGGGAAAGGCTCTGACCGAGCGTCTACTTTGTGAGTTTGCGCCCGGCCTATGGGGGTGAAGCTACGCCGAGATCGTCGGCGCTCAGGGGGCTTACACGCGATGCGATACCCGCTTCACGCGCGCTTGAACCTCGCCCCCCAAAAAACACTGTAGCTGCCTGTCATGGTGTCAGTACCTGGCTGAAATTAGTTCAACCTCGCGAAATAGACAAGTGTCGGCGCGTGTCGAGCTCGGTCGGATCCTGGTCCTGCGGGTTCCGCCGGGCTGGCTGAGCGAACCGCGGGGAGCTCAGATCCGGGCAGGCGCGGCCACGCCGAGCAGTCCGAGGCCCGCTGCCAGCGCCGCACGCGTCGCGTCGGCCAGCAGCAGCCTGGCCGTTACCGCCGCCGGGTCGGCCGGCGCCTTATTGCCGCAGAACGGCAGCGCCGGGCAGCTCTCCCGGCAGTTGAGCCAAGCTTCGGCGAGGATCTCCAGATAGGCCGACATTTCCGCCGGGCGGCGTCGGCGAGCTGCGGCCGCGACCCGTTCCGGCAGCCAGGAGAGCAGGTCGAGCAGCCTCAGTTCAGCAGGCTCGGTCGTGGCCGCATGCTCAGCTGACGGTCCGCCTGGCTGGCCAGCCGCGAGCCCGAGCTGGGCAGCCCAGCGCAGCGACGACGCCGCGTCGGCGTGCGCGAACCTCACTGCCACAAAGGGGTTTCCCAGATCCAGCGCGAGCGAAAGCTGCCGCTCGATAACCTGCGCTCCCCCGGTCGCTGTCCTGGCCAGCGCGTACCGAACGGCATCCGCGCCGTGGTAGGCCACAGCGGCCGCCACCGGGGACGGGTCGGCTGGTATGGGCGATGCGGGCCTGGATTTTCGTTTCTGCGGAAGGAAGTTAACGGTGGCGCCGGCGGTCCGCGCCAGGCACCCGATCAGCCCTTCCCGGTGTGATCGCCATGCCTCATCCCAGCCGACGGCGGCGGCGGGGTCCGGGATGCCTGGTTTGCTCAGCTGCAGGCCGGCCAGCGAATCGCTGCTAGCGGCGGCCGGGCCGGCCGAAACGATCCGGCCCGCCAGGCCGACCAGATGCGCAGTCGTCACGGTGACGGTCAGGTAGCCGCGGCCGGTGACCCGCGCTTCGCTGATCCATGGCACCGTGCGCAGCCGGGTGGCCAGTGGCTCGGCCAGCGAGGCAGGATCGCGGCCATGCTGACGGGCCAGCCGGAACGCCAGCGAAGTGGCGTAGCTGCCTGGGCCGCCGCCAGCCTGGACTGGGACTGGCCGCCAGGTCCCGGCCGGGCTCATCCCGGCAGCGCCCGATGGCAGGTCGCCCGCCGCCACTGCGGCGCTCAGGGCCGCCGCCAGCTCAGATCCGATGTCGCCAGGAATCACCGGTCCAGGCTATGGCTCGGCTAGCCGGGCACGAGCTTGTCAGCGGCAGGCTCAGTCAAATGCGGTGCTCGGGGCGCCCGCCAGTTCGCGCACCACGCGAATCATCTCGGCCGGGTCGAACGGCTTGGTCAGGTAGGCGTCCACGCCGACCTGGCGGCCGCGGTCGCGGTCGTCCTCCTGGGCGCGGGCCGTGATCAGGACAACCTTGATCCCGGCCGTCTCCGGGTTCCGGCGGAGCTGGGTCGCTGTCACCCAGCCGTCCAGCCTGGGCATCATGACGTCCAGCGTGATCACATCAGGTTTCACGGTGCCGACTTTGTCCAGGCAGTCCTGACCGTCCACCGCGGTGTCCACGTCAAAACCTTCAAGAGTCAGGTTCACGGCGATGAGCTGCCGGATGACCTCATCGTCATCGACAACAAGCACCCGGCCCAGTCCCTGAGTCACGGGCGTGAGGTTACCCGGCCACGCCGTACGGCCGCTCGCAGATCGACTGCGTGTCCACAGATACTTGTGACTGGTACCCTTGCTCAGGCCTGCAGGAGCCGCTTCTGTAGGCCATGCGCCAGCCCCCATAGCTCAGGGGATAGAGCAACGGCCTCCGGAGCCGTGTGCGCAGGTTCGAATCCTGCTGGGGGCGCTAAATTCGAAAACTCCATCGATCAGACGTGACTGGGTCACGAGGCTGTTACCTGCGGAAACGCACACGGCCTGAAACGTCGCGGCCCATACGCGGCCCAAAACGATCCCAGATCCTGTCGGCGACGACTCCCCCCGCAGGTCAGCAGGCAGGGCCATCCAACGACCTCCCAGGCCGTGTGCGTAAGCCACGATCATCACTCAACGTAAGCAAAACGACCTTGGAAGAGCGCGAAAACGGCTCGATCTGGCGCAGCCTTTTTGGTTCGCGCGGGGCCGGTGACACGACACAGGAATTGATGTTCTGTACCGGCCTGACCGGGCGTGGTTATCTGCGTGTACATAACTTTTAGCGGGTATTGCGAGGTGCTGGCCGCTCGGGTGATTGCCGCGCGTCTTCCCGGGGTTGCATTTCGACGGGTACGCCGCTGGGGAGCGGTAAACCGCGGGCCGGTGACGGGCGTCTGAACAGCAGGAGCGCGGGCGGCCGCCGTTGCGCGCGGCTCGTTGCGG
>Ga0208044_1000550_pt1 | contig 26627 bp, 16 predicted proteins | sample Sb_taG_8_FD_187712 | JGI IMG/M metagenome (GOLD analysis project Ga0208044, IMG submission 187712) | Peat soil microbial communities from Weissenstadt, Germany - Sb_50d_c_BC metaG (SPAdes) (version 2) | ecosystem: Environmental > Terrestrial > Soil > Wetlands > Peat | place: Germany...
GGGGCGTCCGAGGCATGGAGATAGGCGCCGACGACCTCGCCCTGGGTCCGCAGGAAGTCGTTCATCGTCTCCAAGAAGCCGAGCATCACCTCCTCGTCCGCGTCGCATCGCCCCTCGGGCCGGCCTACGGCCAGGGTGGCCGGTTCGAGGTCCGGGAGACCGGCCGAGGCGATGGACTCGACGGGGATCGTGAACAGTTCGCGGAACGGGTCCGCCGGCGTATGTGTGTTGCCATGATCGTGCCCATTGCCGTTCCCGTTGCCGTCCTCGCAGGGATGGTGAGCATGGTTATTCGTGGGCGTCCACGAGGGGGACACCGATCCACCGCGATGGCCAGATTCCTCAGGATGATCCAGGGTCTCCGGACGGCTCGCGGGCCGATCGCGACGGGCGAGCCGAGAGATCACGGACTCGGAGAGCCGCATCTCGGGGAAGCCGACCTCGATCCGCATACAGGACCGATCGGGCGCGGGCGGGGCGTCGAGGTCGATGTGCGCCGGTCGTCGCCGGGCGTAGAGGTAGGAGGGGTCGAGCGGGAGCCCCTGGGCAAAGAGGGACGCGACCAGGTGGTTGAGCTGGTTGGTGCCGGACCTTCGCGGCAGGTTGGCGGACACGGCGTATGACGGACGGCCGCGGAGGATGTCCTCCACGTAGCCGCAGAGGTTGCCCCGGGCGCCGACGTCCACGAAGACTCGCAGCCCGTCACGGTACATCGCCTCGATGGTCACTCGAAAGCCCACCGGCCGCGTCCACTGGGCGACGGCGAGGCGGCGGATTCCGGCGATCGAATCGGGTATGCGTTCGGCCGTCGCACACGAGTAGACAGGGACCCGGGCCGGATGCAGCACCAGGCTCCGATAGAACTCGTCCAGCGGTTCGATGACCGTGGCGAAGCCCGGCGTGTGGTAGGCGCGGGCGAAGGGGAGCTCCTCGCAGAACACGCCCCCGTCGCGCAGCCGGGAGACGACCCGATCGACTTCCTCGGGCGATCCCGCGAGGACCACCTGGTGCGGGCAATTGTCGATGGCGATGGCGACCGAACCGCCCATCTCCCGGCAGATCGCCTCGACCCGGGCGCGGTCGGTCCCGGCGGCGACCAGGCGGGCGGACGGGATCGCGCCCGTCGATTCGAGCCGCCGGAAGATCGCGGCGAGCCGGGCCAGTTGCCGCTCATGCTCGCTTTCGGTGGAGATCACCCCCGCCGCCGCGAGGGCCTGCAGCTCGCCGCTGCTGTGTCCGGCCACCGCGTCGGGCTGCAGGCCAAGCCGCGTCAGCACCTGGAAGAGGGCCCACTGGGACGAGAGCACGGCGGTGACCGCCGTGTCGGTCGCCCAGAGCGCCTCGGACGACGGGTCGGCCGGCGCGAAGAGATGCCGGCTCGGCGGCACCTCCTCCCCCGACTCGAAGGCGATCCGATCGGCCTTGTCGAGCACCGCGCGGAGCTCGGGAAAGTGCGGGCAGAGGTCGGCGAGCATCCCCGGATACTGCGAGCCCTCGCCGGGGAAGAGGAAGGCCAGGCTCCCCGCCACACCGAGCGGTTGCTCCCAGAAGTAGAGCCCGCGGGCGTCGCGCACCTGCCGGCAGGATGGATCGCGGAGCCTTGGCTCGATCGCCCGGAGCCGTTGGATCAGTTCTTCACTCGAACCCGCCACGATTCCCAGCCGGGCCCGTCCCGCCAGACCGAGGTGATCCGTGTTGAGGGTGAAGGCCAGGTCTCTCAGGCGAGGGACGTTCCCCCCCTCCAGTCGGTCGCGGAGCTGCCGGACGCGATCGGCCAGCACGGAGCGGTCGGGGGCAGCCAGCAGGAAGGCCTCGCTGTCCCAGTCCAGCATCGCGCCGGGCGTCATCCCGTCGGCCGACGCGGGATGCTCCCGTAGGATCGCGTGGCCGTTGATCCCGGCGAAGCCGAAAGCGTCGACCCCGGCGCGGCGAGGAGTCCGGGGATCGCCCTGGATCCAGGGGCGGGGCGAGGCTACCAGCTCGAAGCCACTCCCCTCCAGGAGGGGGTTGGGCCGGTCCGCATACCGGGTCGGCGGCAGGACCCGGTGGTGCAGCGACAGGGCCGTCTTGATCAGCCCAGCCACGCCGGCGGCGGGCATAGCGTGGCCAATCTGGGACGACACGGCCCCCAGCACCCTGGCGCCATGCCGCCCAGGGGGAAAGACCGCACGAAGGGCCCGCAGCTCCGCGCGGTCGGCCGCCGGCAACCCCAGGCCATGGCCCTCGACGAGGCCGACGGTCGACGGCTCGATCCCGGCAACCCGGTAGGCCCGGCGGATCGCGCGGGCATGCCCCCGTGCGCTCGGCGCAGCCAGTCCCTGGCCCCGGCCGTCGCTGGCCAAGCCGACCCCCTCGAGCACCGCGTAGATCCGACGCCCCGCTCGCTCAGCGTCGCAAAGCCGCTCGAGGACCACCACGCCGACCCCCTCCCCGGGGATCAGGCCGTCTGCGTCGGCCGAGAACGGGCGCGACTCGCCGGATCGCGAGAGTGCGCGGAGCTGCTGAAAGACGAGCGGGAAATCGACGTCGGCCTCGAGGTAGACGCCCCCCGCGATCGCCAGGTCGGCCCGACGATCCAGGAGCGACCGGCAGGACAGCTCTAGCGCCGCAAGCGACGAGGCGCTGGCCGCATCGACGACGAAGTTGGCCCCCTTCAAATCGAGTCGATCCGCCAGCCGTCCCGCCGTGGCGTTGGTGAGCTGCCCCGGGATCGTGGCCGCCTCGAACGGGGGCAGGCTGGCCTTCAGGTCCCGCCGCAGAAGATCGAGTTCCTCCGATGTCCATTCCGGGTGGAGGGCGGCAAGCAGGCCGACGGTCTGGGCGACGATCCGGCCGTGCTGGAGCCGGAGGAGGTTGCCGCGGTTGAAGTAGTTGCCCCGCCCGATGACCGCATCGACCCTCAGTCCGGCCAGGGCCCCGGCATCGAGCCCGGCGTCGGCGAGGGCCGCGTGGGCCGCCTCGAGGACGAGGAACTGTTCCGGCTCGCCCCCCGCCACGGCCAGGGGCATGATCCCGTGCGCGGCGGCGTCGAACACGATGGGCGCATCGAGGTAGCCACCCCGTCGGCCCCCGACCCGATCGTTGGTCTCCGGCTCTGGATCGTGGAAGGTCGAGAGGGGCCAGCGATCGGCGGGCACCTCGCGCGTGCAATCCCGGTTGGCCAGGATGTTGGCCCAGAACGAGAAGAGGTCGGGCGCGCCAGGGAACCGGCAGCCGAGGCCGATCAGCGCGATGTCGTAGGGCTTTCCGCGCCTCATTGAACGGCCTCCGCCTGCGGACGGGCCCGCCCCAGGGGCCCATCCAGGCCTCCCAGGGTGTTTGCCAGGAGGACCTCGACGTCGCCCTTCCGACCGCGGACCAGCTCGTCCATGAGCGCGGCGGCGCCGGCCTCGGGCGCGATCATCCCCAGGCCCCGGGCACCAAGATGGACCTCCAGGTCGGAGACCATGCCGACGCCCGACCACGGCCCCCAGATCGGGGCGACGACCCGGCCGGGCCAGCGGCGGTCGAGCCAGAGGGCAAGCTTGTTTAGCGCCTCGTTGGCCGCGGCATAGTCTGACTGCCCGGGGTTCCCGAACCGGCCCGCGACCGACGAGAAGAAGACGGCGAACCGGAGAAGGTCGGGACGGATCAGCCGCACCAGGTTAAGCGCCCCGTCGAGCTTCGTGCCAAGCACGCGATCAAACGCCTCGACCGACTTGTCGCGGATGAGCTTGTCCCTGATCAGCCCCGCACCGTGGATCATCCCCACCGGCTCGCCGAACCGCCGACGCCAGTCGGCCATGACCCGTTCCAGGCCGGCCGAATCACGCACATCGACCTGGGCGTACTCGACCCGGGAGCCGAGGGCGCGGAGCCGCTCGAGATTCCCTCGGATCTCTCGCGCCCGCCGCAGCGCCCCGTAGGCCTCCTCCAGATCCGTCGGCATGACCGGCCGGCCCGAGCAGCGGAATTGCTCGTAGAGGGCCGACTTGAGCTCGGCGGCGCCGGTCAGGCCTCGGATTGCGTCGTCGTCGTCCGCGGGCGGCGGGGGTGTGGTGCCGATCAGCAACAGGGTGGGCCGCCATCGCCGGGCCAGCGCGGCGGCCACGTGGGCGGTGATGCCGCGGGCTCCGCCGCTGATGAGGACCGGCTCGCCCGCGGCCAGCGCGATCGGTGCACCTGCGTCGCCCAGGAGGGCGGCCACTGGCTGCAGCCGGATGCGCCGACCATCCAGGTAGCCGACTTCGGGCCAGGCGTCGTCGAGGAGGGCCTCGGCGAGCAAATGATCGGCCAGCCGCGTCGCGTCCTCGCGCGGGTCGAGGTCGACCACCCGTGCCCGCACCTCGGTCCACTCCCGGGCCAGGGTCTTCACCAGCCCCGCGACGCCCCCGTTGCCCGGGAAGAAGTCGGCCGAGGCGGGCCCTGCGGTGCCGAGGCCGCCGCCCATGGCCGTCGCGGCGATCAGGCAGGAGCCGCCGGCGTCGGCCGCCCTTTCGAAGTCGTCGGCCATCGCCTTCGCCAGGAGGAACAGGCTCCGCACCCCGGAGGTCGTGCGATCGGACCAGGCGGCGAGGTCGGTCAGCCGGAGGCTGCCGGCTCGGAGCGACACGAGGTCGATCAACCCCGACAGCGGCCCTTCCCCCCTTGCCCGGCGGACGGCCTCTTCGATCGCCGCGGGCGAAGTCCAGTCCAACCCGGAATCGGCTCCCCCCATCGTCAGGACCTGGATGCCCTGCGATCGGAGGCCCGAGGCCAGTGCGGCCGCGACCCCGCCGTCGTCCCTGGTCAGGAGCACCGTACCGCCCGGAATGAGTCCGACGTGCCGGTCATCCAGGGGCACCTCCACGACCTGGAGGAGGGATCGCCGCACCTCCCCGTGAGACTTGCCGCTCGGCGGAGTACTATTCGCGGCCCGATCGGGCGCCGTGGGAGGCGTGGCGGTCGGCCGGTCGATCAGCTTCTCGACGCGATCGACGATGGCCCCCAGGGTCATCGCGCGGGTGAGGCTGTCCACGCTCTCCGGGAAGGATTCGCCCAGTTGCGGGAAGGCGTCGCGGAGCTTGCCGAGGATCTCGACCCGCTTGATCGAGTCGATCCCGAGGTCTGCCTCGACGTCGAGTTCCAGTTTGAGCACCTCGGGGGGATACCCCGTGCGGTCGCGGACGATCTCGAGGAGTTTCGCCTCGATCGTCGCCCGTGTCGTGGGGGCCTGTGGAGCGGGCGGCGATGCTACGGCGATGGGCGTCTCGGCCGCCCGGCCGACGACGGCCGCGGGTGGAGGCCCATTCTGCACGGGAACCGGGGCGGCGGGCACGAGGCCGTTGGTCGCGGTCGGCATGGAGGCGGGCGGCTCCGCATGGCTCGCGCGAGCGGAGGGCTGCCTGCCGGAGACGTAGGCGAGCATCGTGGCCCGCTGGACATCGAGGAAGGTCTGCATCGTCTCCTGGAACGCGGCCAGGACGCGCTCGGACGCCCCGCCCGGACGCTCGGCCTGGGGAATCGGGGACGGCGAACTTGCCGGCGCGTGCAAAAGCCTGCCGTTAGCCGGATGCGCAGGGGCCGTTGGTGTCGGCTCTTTCATGATGGTCCTGACCGGGATGTCGGGAGTGTGTCGACCGTTGCCGATCTTGGGCGGCGGGGGTGCAAAGGCCTGGCCCAGCCTCCGAGGTTCCAGGGCAGCCAGGGGGCGGGAGCGGCTGCCGTTGACCATCCATGTCGAGGGAGCGAGGGGCGGCGAACCGTCGCCGGAGGGGAGTGCCTTTGGATCCAGCGGCGTCAGGGACCTTCCCCGCGTGAGCGGCTCGAGCCGCATCCCCACGCCCGCCACGACCAGGCGGGCCAGGGCATGCAGGAGGCTTGCAAGCCCCGGCCGTCCGGTCGCGTCGGTGGACACGGCGAGATGGGGTCGCTCGCCCAAGATGGAGCCGACCAGGGTTGTCAGCACGTTCCCCGGCCCCACCTCCACGAACACGCGGGCCCCTCGTTCGTGCATCGCCTCGACCATCTCGGCGAAGCGGACGGGATGGGTCACGTGGACGCCGAGCCGGCGGGCGATCTCCCGCGGATCGGACGGATGGACTGCCGCGTCGAGGTTCGAGAAGACGGGCCGGTCGGGGGCCGAGGTCAGTCGCTCGGCGGCGAGCCTCGCCAGCGGCTCGCACGCGGACCGCATGATCGGGGTGTGGAACGCGCATGCGACTGGCAAGAGACGGCCGCCGATGTTACCGGTCCGAGCCCGGTCGAGGCCCGCCGCCACGGCCTCGCGCGGGCCGGCGATCACGGTCTGCCGCGGCCCGTTGAGGTTCACGACCCGGACCTCGGGCTCGTCGCCGATCAGGCCGGCGGCGACCTCGGGCCCGGCCGAGAGGGCAGCCATCGCGCCGGGGTGGTCACCGGCGGCATCGTGGAGCAGGCGGCCCCGGCCTTCGGAAAGCTCGGCCAGCCCGACGGCATCCATCGCGCCGGCCGCGTGGAGGGCCAACAGCTCGCCATAGCTGTGCCCGGCGACCATGTCGGGCTCCATGCCCAGTTTCGCCAGCAGCCGCGCCATCCCGAGGCTCGCCGCGCCGATCGCCGGCTGGGCGACCTCGGTCGCACGCAAGGCGTCGGACTGGTTGCGGCGGGTCTCCTCGTCGAAGGCCGGGGGCGGGAAGACCAGCGGCCCGATCGGTTCGCCCCCTCGGGCCGCGAGTGCCGAGTCGAACAGCTCGAACGCCCCGCGCACCTCGTCGAACAAGACCGCGAGGTCGCCCAGCATCCCGACCGACTGCGACCCCTGACCCGGGAACAGAAAGGCGACCGGCTGGTCCGCGAAGGGCGGCCGTTCCGCATAGAAAAGGCCTCGGGCGTCGGTCAGCTCCGTCCGACCCTCCCACAGGGCGGCCCGCGCGGATTCCAGCCTCGCTGCCAGGTCCTCGTGCGAGGTCGCGACGATCGCGAGCGTCGGGCCGGTCGGGCCGGCACCGGAACGGACTGCCAGGCCGTGGGCCAGGTCCTTCAGCGGGAACCTCGCGCCCTCGGCAAGCCTTCCCGACAGATGATCGAGGTCCCGGAGCAATCCCTCCCGATCGGACGCCGACCAGACGAGCAGTTCGGCCGGCCAGTCGCGGACCACCGGATCGCGACGCGCGACCGGATCGCCCCCGTAGGCTTCGAGCACGGCGTGGAAGTTCGTGCCGCCGAATCCGAAGGCGCTCACGCCCGCGCGGCGGAGATGATCCTCCCCGATCCGGTGTAGCCAGGGTCGCGCCTCCACGTTGAGCCGGAACGGCCCGTCACGCAGATCGAGCTGCGTGTTGGGCGTGGCGATGCCGATCGTCGGCGGCAAGACCCGGTGATGGAGAGCGAGCGAAGCGTGGATCAGTCCCGCCAGCCCCGCCGCGCACTTCGTGTGGCCGATCTGCGACTTGACGGACCCGACCACGCACGAACCCGGTCTCGCCCGGCTCCTGCGGAATAGCCGGGTCAGGGCCTCGATTTCCACGACGTCGCCGACGGCCGTTCCGGTGCCGTGGGCCTCGACGTAGCCGACCGTGGCCGGGTCGATCCCGGCCTGCGCGTAGGCCCTCTCGAGGGCCCGCACCTGGCCTTCGAAGCTAGGCGCGGTCAGGCCCCGGCACCGGCCGTCGCTCGAGGCGCCGACGCCCTGGATGACGGCGTAGATCCGATCGCCGTCGCGCTCGGCGTCGGCCAGCCGCTTAAGGATGACCGCCGCCACCCCCTCGCTGATCACGATGCCGTCGGCCCCGGCGTCGAAAGGACGGCACCGGCCCCGGGGGGAGAAGGCCTGCGTCTTGCTGAAGGCGAGGTAGGTGAATGGGTTCTGAACCGTGTCGACGCCCCCCAGCACGACCATGTCGGCTGCGCCCGTCGCGAGTTCGCGGACGGCCAGGTTCAGGGCCGCCAGAGACGACCCGCAGGCCGCGTCCACCGCGTAGTTGGCCCCGCCCAGGTCCAGCCGGTTGGCAATCCGCCCCGCCGTGACGTTCAGGAGGAATCCCGGGAACGAGTCCTCGGTCCACTCGGGCAGAAGTCCCCGACAGCCCTCCAGGGCGGCCGTCCCGCCTCCGGGCGTCACCGTGTCGAGCATCGGCAGGTAAGAGCGGAAGGCGTAGCCCATCGCCACCTGGGCCGCGCCTCCCCCCATCCCCAGCACGACGGCCGTCCTCTCGCGCGGGAAGGGACGCCGTGCATAACCGGCGTCGGCGAGGGCCGAACGCGTGACCTCGAGGGCCAGCAACTGAGCCGGCTCGATCGAGGGGAGGCTGGTCGGCGGCATCCCGTAGCGCAGGGGGTCGAACGGCACGTCGGGGAGGAAGCCGCCCCACTTCGACGAGATCTTGTCGGGCGCCTTCGGGTCGGGGTCGTAGTAAAGTCGCCAGTCCCAGCGGTCGGGGGGGACTTCCGTGATGTTGTCAAGGCCCCGCAGCGAGTTCGCCCAGAAGGTCTCGACGTTCCTCGCGCCGGGGAACACGCACGCCATCCCCACGACGGCGATGGCCGCGGGGTTCGGCGCGGGGGTGGGCTCTCCCACGGCGAACGGAGCGTGTCTCTCGATGCAGCGGGTCGCCCCGGAGGTCACGTCCTCGTGCAGCTCGCCCACAGACACGACGCCTTCGCGCAGGGTCGCGACCTGACCGAGCATGTAGAGGCCGTTGGTCGCCTGCTCTTCGTCGGGGACGGCGACCAGCAGCGAATTTGCTCCCCGGCTCCGATCGACACCCTTGGCGGCGATCCGCAGTCGACCGGCGTTGAGCCGCTCGAGCGTCTCCCGGATCTCCTCGTGGGGTTTCCCCAGCACCAGGAGACGCTGCCGCTCGGCCGCGAAGCGGTCGGCGAACGGCGTCGGGCTGACCCTCACGAGATGCCCCGGTCCGGTCTCCAGCAGCACGGTCCCGCGGCACCGCAGGGCCTCATCCTGGAACCGCGACACGATCGCGCCGGTGAATACCGCCTCATGGGTGAAGAGGTAGGCGGTGCCCATGAGAATCCCGATTTTCATCCCCCGCGCCGCCAGGTCGCCGGCCAGCGCGGCCACCGCGGCGGCCGAGCGTGCGTCGTGGATCCCCCCCGCGAAGACGACGCTCAGAGTCTCGGCGGCGATCCCCGCGTCGATCGCCCGCTCCAGGATGCCGCAAGCCTGCTCCCAGAGCACGAAGCTCGATCGAGGCCCCACGTGCCCGCCGCATTCCCGGCCTTCGAGCACGAACCGCCGCGTACCCGCCCGGAGGTACTGATCGAGCAGCCCCGGGGAGGGGGCGTGGAAGTAGGTTGCGATCCCCTCGCGTTCCAGTTCGGCCGCCTGGTCCGGTCGTCCTCCCGCGATGAGGGCGAAGGGCGGATGCGCCGCCCGGACCGCGGCGAGGTGCTCGAGCAGGAGCTCAGGCGGGGCGAAGCCGAGCAATCCCACCCCCCAGGGAAGTCCTCCTACCTGTCGGGCCGTCTCCGCCAGCAAGTCTTCGACCGCCGGCCGGGCCAGAAGCGCAAGGGCGACGAACGGCGTGCCCCCCTCTCGCGCCACCGCCGCAGCGAACGGGGCCACGTCGCTCACCCGGGTCATCGGGCCCTGGAGGATCGGGTAGCGGCTGCCGTGGGACTTGGCCAGCGGGGCATCCTCGGCAAGCGGCCTGACCTGGGCGGCTCCCTCGAGACCGGCGGCGATGGCGCGCTCGACGGCCCGGACGATCCCGGCGGCCGTGACGTACCGGTCAGCCAGGTCGGCGGCCAGGGCGGCATCCTGGCCGGCGGGCCACGCCTGCCCCGGTCCCCAGCCCACCTCCTCATCGACCGCGCGGGACCATGCCTCCGCGCCCTCCCTTGCCGCCTCCTTCAGCCGGGCCAACACCGGCGACATCCGGGGCGCGAAGACCCGGAGGGCCGGCCCCCCTTGCGGCTCGATCAGCGACGGCTCACTGCCGTCCCACGACCCGAGTTGCCTGCGAACCTCCTCTGACAGGGGAGACTCGCGCGCCAGCAGCAGGGCCCCGTCCAGAACCACGCCGGCCGCCCCAGCGGCCATGCAGCCGGCCGCGACGCGCGGACCGATCCCGCCCCTGACCCAGACGGGCCGATCGGTCCGGGCCAGCACGGCCTGGAGCAGGATGAACGACGAATCCGTTCCGACCCGTCCCCCCGCCTCATTGCCCACCACGATCAGGCCATCGGCACCCGCCCCGAGTGCGGCGATGGCCTCGTCTAGCGAGAGCACCTCGCACACCAGCCGACGCCCCGACGCGTGGACCCGCTCCGCGGCCTCCGCCCCGTGCCCCTCCAACCACGGCCCGACACCGATCACGAGCTCCATGCTCGGTCCCGTCACCGTGAGCCAGTCCCCGGAGAGTTGATCCGCACCCGTCCGGATCGCATACGAGCGCACCCCGAAACGCTCGATCCCCTTGAGGAACTCGATCCTCAGATTCGTCCTCGTCATCCCCAGGACGCCGAGCCCCCCCGCCCTCGAACAGGCGATCACAAGTGCCTGGAAATCAGGGCCTTCGGGTGCATACCCCAGTACTTGGTGTCGGTGCCATTGCATCGTGTGAGCTTCCTCAAAGTCGCATGCGCCTCTATTGACTATACCATTTGGAAAACTTAGGGCGTTTCGGTTAAACAGAAAAAATGCATGGCTTATGACTACGATCCTTGCGGTGCACATCGGTGTGTGACGGTCTCATGCAATGGAGGAATTCAGGACAGACGGCTCGGCCCGCTTCGGGCAAAATAAACGGCTTGACGTGGAATCGGAACTACGGTAACTGTCGCCAGGGTAAGAATTGAATCCGACCACCAGATCGTCAGGGCTTGTTCGTGTGGAGAAACACGATCCAGGGCGGCACTCGAAGCCGCAGGAACCGATCGAAAACCGCAGCCTGACATAGGATGTCACCATGCTTGCGAGCACATGGAAAGGCGTACTTATCGCCGCCTATCTGCTGATCGTCGAGGCGGTTCATGCGGGTGGAGATGCGTCGAGGTCGGAACCCCGCGGGCCCGACCGGGTGGCCCTGGTGCGGATCGCCCCGGGGACCCTGATCGCGAATCGGCCGCTGAGGTCTTGGAGCCATTTCATCCTCGAGTCGCTCCCCCGCCTTGCGTCGGGTGATCTCGCGACACTCCCGCGTTCGGCTGCCCGGACGGCTGGGCTGTTCCGGACGGTCATCCTGGCCGACGTCGGCCGCTCGACCGACGATGAGCAGCGATTCGTCCTGCGGAGGATCGGGGTGAGCCTGTGCGTGCCCGACCACCAGGGACACGACGTGGTTGTGACCTCGGAGCGGGTCGAGCGACTGAATGTCGAGCTGGGCGTCATGGACAAGGTCGTCCTGAAGGCCGCCGAGGCGGAGTTGCTGCGCGGCCGGATCGTGGCGTCAACGCCCACGTTTGCCCTCTACCGTGCGCCGGCGGCAATCGCGATCGGCGATGCACATCATGAGATGCTACTCTCCTACGCCTTCCTCGTCGATCCGGACAGCGGGGCCCTGAAGACCCTCGTCTGGGCGCAGGGCGCCTCGAACCGCGATGCGCCGCCGCCCGGGATACTCGTGCAGTTGGCGCCGCATCTCATCTTCGATTGCCCCATCGACGTGAAGGCCCGGCGGTTGCTCGGGGCGGTGCCCGTCTCCTGGTCGTTCGCGATGTCCGAGCTCCCACCCGGCCGCCAGTTCGACCTGGCCGGGAACAACGCCCGGCTCCTCACCGTGCGGGCCCCCCGCTCGATGGAACCGCGGCTCTTGGAGCAGGCCCTTCGAAAGACGATCGCTGGGCGAACCGCAACGGCGGAGACGGTTACGGTCGGGGCTTCCGGAGCTCGCGACGAAGCCGGCGGATCTGGTCCTGGGCGATAGGGGCGAACTTCGACCTCAGGATGGGCGCACCCTGGAACCACGCTTCGGGTTCGCTGAAGGCCGCATGCGCCTCGACCAGGAGCGCCCCCTCGGGCTGAACCAGGCGGCTGATGCTGGCATAGCTGATGCTCCCCCCGATCGGCTGATCGGTGCCGGGGTGGCCTTCGGGGTCGAGACTTCGCCATCGGTTCGCGAACGGACCCGTCGCATCGAAGGCCGGATCGGTCCGGGTCGCGATCACCAGGGACTCGCCGCTCCTGGATGCCTCGACCTCCTCCGTGGCCTCCAGCTCGATCCGGTCGAGCAGTTGGGCCTTCATGTGCGCGTACCATCGGGAGCGGTCCCTCCCGCTCAGCGTGGACCGGCCGCTGGGCCCGAGCTCCTCCGACGTGAGGAGCCGGTCCTCGAACCGCATGTTCGCGACCTCCACCGCCTTGCCGCTGGTCCGCGCCGCCACCTTCATCGGGTCGAGGGCCGCGAGGTCGCTCCGGACCACGAACCAGAGGTCCACCAGCCTTACCGTAACGCCGTCCGTCTTGAGGTCGTGCACCTTCATGACGAACGGAGCCGTCACCGAATCGCGGAGCAGATCGTCGAGCGCCCGCTCGGAGCCGCTAACCCCGAGCATCGCCGCACGCTGCTGATCGGCACTCATGCCGTCCTTCAAGAGAGGGGCGGGCAACGTGACGTTCTTTCCGGCGAGCTTCACCCCGTCGCGAAGGGCCTGCGCATAGACTGAGTTCGCCTCATGCGCCGGTTGCTGGGCGATACCCGCCGGCTGCGCCCCGAGACCGCACAGGACGAGGAACACGGCCAGGCACGTCGTCCAATCATGCCGATTGCAACGATCGCGAGGGCAAGTTTCGGGGCGATCCGGCCGATGATGGAGAGGAGCCTTCGTCCCCGGGCGGACGGAGGGTTCATCGTCCCAGCGAAGAGAGCCGTTCATGAATGGTCCTCGTCTCACTTTCCTCGCCTGTGTTCGGGGCCTTCCGGTCGCGCTGGCATTCCTGTGTGGGTGCCAGCATCCAATACCTGTGGTGGGACATTTCCAGGGGACGGCCGGCGTGACGGCCCAGGCCGACGTCCGGGGCGAGATGACGGTCAAGCTCCCCTCCGCGGTCGACCCCGGGCCGATGGTGCCGTCAGTGGTGCAGCCTGCGCGGGGGCCGGCCCCCGCGGCCCGGCTGGCGGTGATCGACGTGGACGGGTTGATCCTTAACCAGAACCTCGAAGGACTCTACGACTCGGCCGAGAACCCGGTGGCCACGTTCCGCGAGAAGCTCGAGGCCGCCGCGAACGATGGTCGAGTTTCGGCCATCGTCCTGCGGATCCACAGCCCCGGCGGCGGTGTCACCGCGTGCGATATCATGGCCGACGAACTGGATCGATTCAAGGCCGCCACGCGCAAGCCCGTCGTCGCCTGCCTCCTGGACGTCGCCACGTCCGGGGCGTACTACCTCGCGGTCGGCGCCGACCGGATCCTGGCCACCCCGACCTCCCTCACCGGCGGCATCGGTGCGATCTTCAATCACGTGAACCTGCAGGATGCGATGGCCCAGTTCAATGTCTTACCCGACCCGATCAAGGCCGGGAAGCTGATCGACATGGGCAGCGTCACCGGGCCGCTCGAGCCCGAGCCCCGGGCCATCCTCCAGGAGACGGCCAACGGCTTCCGTCAGCGCTTCATGGACCGCGTCGCGAGCCGTCGACAGAAGCTAACGGAGGTAGATCGCCGCCTGCTCCAGGATGGCCGAGTCATCGCCGGGCCTAGGGCGCTGGAGGTCCATCTCGTGGATCGGCTGGGCTATCTCCAGGATGCGATCCACGAGGCGGAGGGCCTGGCCGGGATCCGGGATGCCGAGGTGGTGCTCTACCACCGGGCCGGGACGCCGGCCCGCTCGTTCTACGCGATCCGCCCCGCGCCGCCCCAGTTGAGCGAGGCGATCCCGTTCAGCTATCCTGGCCTCGACCGCACCAAGCTGCCGACCTTCCTCTACCTCTGGCAGCCGGACCCGACAATTCCGCGGACGTCGCCCCGATGACCGACGAACCCCACGCCCGAATGAGCCCCGACCCCGAACCCTCGGAATGGCCCGTCCTCGTCACGGGGGCGGGCGGATTCGTGGGCGGGCACATCGCCCGTCACCTGGCGGCGGCCGGACATCGGGTCCGCGGGCTGACGCGGACACCCCCCCCGGTCCTCCCGGGAGACCCGGACATCGACTGGTTGCTCGGGGACCTCCGCGACCCTAACTTATGCAGGCGGGCCGTGGCCGGGATTCGCGGGGTGATCCACTCGGCCGCCTGGGTCAGCCTGGGCCGGGATCACGGCGGGCTCAGCCAAGCCGTCAACGTGGAGGCGACCTGCCGGCTCCTCGACGACGCCCGGCAGGCTGGCGTGGGGCGCTTCATCATGACCTCCACTCTCCACACGCTGGCCGCCGGGACGGAGGCGACCCCGGCCGACGAGATGACTCCCTGGAACCTCGAGTGCGTCGATTCCCCCTACTGCCGGACCAAGAGGGAGGCCGAGGGGCACGTCCGTCGGGCCAACCGACCGACCTTCGAGACCATCATACTCTGTCCCGGCATGGTCCTCGGCCCCCGCGACCCGAAGCCGACCTCGACACGGCTCCTCCGCACCATGGCCGGGACGCACGTCGCGGTGGTCCCTCGGGGTGGCATCCCGATCGTCGACGCGAGAGTTGTCGCGTTAGCCCATCGACGGGCGCTCACCGACGGCCAGCCCGCAGAACGCTACGCGGTGGTCGGCCCCTACCTGAGCTACGGGCAGCTCGCCCGGCTGGTCGGCGAGGTCGCTGGCCGCCCCCGGACCGTCATCCTCCTGCCAGACCCCCTCCGGCGCCCGGCCGGGGCCTTCGCCGCCCTACTTGACCGCCTCGGCCTCGCCACCGAGTTCACCACGGCCACCGTCGCTGGAGGCTTCCTCCCCCTCCACGTCTCCGGACGCCGCGCCGACGCCTGCTTCCGCCTCGAGCATCCGCCTGCCATGGACACGATCCGAACCGCGCTGGCTGCGGACCGGCCGGCATGACACGCGAGCGTCGTCCCGGCCTGTGCAATCCTTACGTCCTCCAGAGAGAGACGTCCCCGTCGGGACGAACCTCGGAAGGAACTGGTGGCGGACGTCGCCCGAGAGAATAGGCCCCTGAGTAGTTCTACAGCGAAAGAAGTTTCACGTGGGGCCGGCGGGCCATCCATGTGTTCTCATGTGACTTGCGAGCGATCCCAACGGCGTGGTCTCGGGGGCGTTGCTGATGTAGTACTTGATCTCCGGCGTCGGATCGAGCGATCGCCTGATCACCAACCACCCCTGAGGGCCGGGTTTGTCGTGCCGCCTCTGCCAGATCCGAACCGCGGCGAATTCAAACGCCAACGGCCCCTTGGTCCCCTGGGCAACCACGAGCGTCCGCCAGGCATCGGCGGGCAAGCTGGCCGCAACCTGCTTCACCGAAATCGACGACTTGGGCGCAGGCCTCGTAGGAATCTGGCCGCGTCCACAGTAAGCCGGCACCGACATCGTTGGGTCGGTCGTCCACACGTGGGTGGTGACCGGGACCTCGACAACGTACTTCTGGCTCAACCCCTCCAACTCGTCGAGGAATTGACCGTTCCGCCCGTAGAGTTCGTCGGCGGTGATCCATTGCAGCTGGACCGAGTCGTGGACCACGACACTCCGGATCAGATCCGCGGCGATCTCTGGTTTGGTCCGGAACTCGATTCCAGGGGGCACATGGGCCGCGTTCCTTCGCTCCTTGCTCTCCTGGGTCTGCTCGCACCAGTGCTCGGGCAGAAACAACTTTTTCTTCCGCTGTAAAAATATTCACTGCTTCTGCCTCACCGCTCGGATGACTCGCGGGTGCTTTTGCAGGTCGTAAATAGTCGGGGCTGCGCGCAGCTCGGGGCAAGCTTCGATCAGCGCCCGGACAGGCTGCTCCTGGGCAGTGCCGATCTCCAGGATCAGGTGCCCGCCGGGGTTGAGCAGGGGAATCGATTGCTCGATCAAGCGGGCGACCACGCGCAGACCGTCGGGACCGCCATCAAGGGCCGAGTGGGGCTCGTGATCGCGCACCCCGGGCTCCAGCGTCGGGATTACATCGGTCGGGATGTAAGGGGGGTTGGAGACGATCAGATCAAAAGGAGGCTCCGCGGCGACCGGCTCGAGCAGGTCACCCAGGCGGAAATCGATGCGATCGGCCACGCCGTGCCGCGCCGCATTCTTGCGGGCCAATGCGAGGGCGTCCGCGGAACAATCAATGGCCACGAACCGGACCGAGGAATGCTGATGCGCGCAGGCGATGGCCAGGCATCCTGATCCCGTACCCACATCGACGGCCCTGGGTTGATCCAACGACCTGGCCATCTCGAGGAACTCGACGACCACGAATTCCGACTCGGGACGCGGGATGAGGACGGCCGGCGAGACTTCCAGGGCCAGCGAGTAGAATTCCTTGCGGCCGACAAGATAGGCCACGGGCGCCCCCTCGGCCCGGCGGCGCAGCAGGTCGCGAAAGGCGCCTCGGTCTCGTTCTCCGACCTCTTCCTCGTAATGTGTGTAAAGCTGCACGCGTTGCCAGTCGAGCACGTGCGCGAGCAAGACCTCGGCATCCAGCCGCGGGCTCTCCGATCCCCGCCGGCGCAGGAAGTCGGTCGTCCAGGCCAGCAGCCTGCTGATCGTCCAGGGCTCATCCGATATCTTCTCGTCGCTGGGCACGGATTCCTCGAGAACTGCGCGGGTTGAAGAGGCCGATGGCGAGCCGTCGCGGCATGCCGGCCCTGCCGTCCGCTGGCGTCAAGAATCGCCGAGCTGTTCCCGGCGATCGTGATCGATGAGCGCCCGGGTGAGTGCCAGCAAGTCGCCCTGGATCACCTGGTCGAGGTTGTAGAGGGTCAGGCCGATCCGGTGGTCGGTGACCCGGTTCTGGGGAAAATTGTACGTCCTGATGCGCTGCGAGCGATCTCCCGAGCCGATCAAGGTGCGCCGGGCGTGATCGCGCTGGGAGCGTGCCCGCTCCTGGATCTGGTCGAAGAGCCGGCTGCGGAGGATTCTCATGGCCTTGGTCTTGTTCTTGTGCTGGCTGCGCTCGTCGCGGCAATTGACCACCAGGCCGCTCGGCAAGTGGGTGATCCGCACGCCGCTCTCGGTCTTGTTCTGGTGCTGTCCGCCCGGGCCTCCCGAACGCATGACGTCGATCTGGAGGTCCTCCGTGCGAATGTCGATCTCCACGTCCTCGGGCTCGGGGAGGACGGCGACCGTCGCCGCCGAGGTGTGGATCCGCCCCTGGGTTTCCGTCTGGGGAACGCGCTGGACCCGATGGCCGCCGCTCTCGAACTGAAGATGGCGAAACACGCCCTCGCCAGCGAGGCTGAAGGAGACCTCGCGGAAACCTCCCAGCTCGGTCGGCTCCATATCCATCACCTCGAATTTCCAGCCCATGCTCTCGGAGAACCGCCGGTACATCTCGTACAGGTCGCGCGCAAACAGGGCCGCCTCGTCCCCTCCTGTTCCCGCCCGGATCTCCATGATCAACGCCGCGTGATCGGCACCCGCCTCGCGGTCGTAAATCAAGTCGCGCAGCGTCTCGCCTTCCGCCGCGTGCTGCTTGCGCAGGCCCTCGAGCTCGCCCACCGCGTACGACCGCATCTCGGTGTCGGTCTCCGTCGCAAAGAGCGACTCGGCCTCGGCGATCTGGCGGCCAAGATCGAGATAGCGGCCATAAGCCACAGCCACCTTTGCCAGCGTACCGCGCTCCTTGGCCAGCGCGGTGACTCTCGCAACGTTGGCCGTGACCTCGGGGTCGAGCAACGACCGTTCGATCTCCAGGAATCGCTGGTAATCGGCCTGCATTTTCTCAAACACGGGGCTGCATGTTCCTGAAGAAGAATCAAATGACTGCGAATACGCGAATCCAAATTCAAGAGTTTCCAGGAATTCCCTGGACCCGAGAAGTTCCAGAGCGGCGCTGGCTTGCCCTTTTTCTGGAACCTGGAATCCCTGGCTTCAGGAATCGAGAACCGATCCGGCTGCCGGCCGGATCAACGTGCAACGGCCCGGCGGGCCGCACGTCGCATACGTGCCGCCCAGCGAGCCGTCAAAGCGCTCGATCCAGTCGCCTAGGCTTTCGGGGCCTCGGCCTTCTCTTTCTTGCCCTTGCCATAGGTTCCCAGGAACTTCTTGTTGAACTTGTCAACCCGGCCCGCCGCATCGACGAACTTGACGGAGCCGGTGAAGAAGGGATGGCACTTCGAGCAGACCTCGACCACGATCTTGGGCTTGGTGCTGCGGGTCTTGAACGTGTTGCCACAGCCGCAAGTCACCACGCAATCCACATATTTGGGATGAATGCCGTCTTTCATTGCAATCCGTGTGGGGTTGGGAGAGCGGAGCGAACCACCTGTCTAAGTTAAGTACGCCAATCGCTGTCCGCAGGTTCGACTTCAGAAGACTTGATGCTATCAGACCGGGGGCCGGATCCCCAAGACCAGTTATTTCTCCGGGCCTTTCGGCTGGGCTGCTTCGAGCAGGGCGATCACCTCTTTTTCGACCTGTTCGTAGGTGAACTGGTGCCTTGTGTCGTCCATGGTGAAGCGTTTCATTTCCTTGCCATCGGGACCGAAGAGGAAGACGGCCGGGATGGTATTGATGTCGAGCTTGTCGAAGCCGTCGCCATAGTTCTCGTCGAGCAGAACATTGGTGAAGACGGCCTTTTTCTCCTGGAGAAATTTCTCGGCGGCGGCCACGGCCTTGGCGTCGGTGGGATCGTCCAGTGTCAGTGAGATCACCGCCAGGCCCTTACCGCCGTACTTCCGATGCATCTCCACGAGGTGGGGGAAATTCTCCTTGCAGGGACCACAGGTCGTGGCCCACACGTCGACGAGAGTGAATTTCGCGGGCTTGCTCGAGGCCAGGCGTTCCTTGAACTGGCTCCATTTCAGCGACTCGAGCTTGACGGTCCCGGTCGAAGCCCGATCATCGGCCGCGGAACCGCCGGGAAAGCCGGCGAGCACAAGCCCGGCTGCCAGGAAGCATGGCGAGAGCATGGCGAAAAACGATCTCATGGCGCTTCTCCTGAAAGGCCGCGGCGGCGAGCAAAGGCACGAATTCCACGGAACCGAACAAGAGCAAGGAGAGCCGCCGAAATGGTTCCGGCGGCTCTCCTGTGTTCACCTCAAGAGATCGAATCAGGCCAGATCATTGGCTCTGTGAACCCGACCTCAGTTGTGGCTCTTGTACTTCACGCTGCAACCCTTGGCGGGAGTTTCCTCGACCGGGACTGGCTTCCCCGCGAGCAGGGCGTCAACGGCGTCACGCAGATAATGCTTGGTGACCTTCGCCTCGTTCATGGCGTTGTCGTCCATGGCGCCGATGTAGCGGATCTTCCGCTCCTTGTCGAGGACGAAGAAGTGCGGCGTGGCGCTCGCGCCGTAGGCGTGGCCGATCGCCTGGCTCTCATCGTACCCGTAGGTGTAATTGAGCTTCTTGTCCTTGATGTGCGATTTGATGCCCGGCAGACGATCCTGATCGATGTCATTGACGCTGACGGCCACGAGCCTGACCGGCTTGTCCTTGTAATCATTGACGAAGTCAATGATCCGGTCGTCGCAGGCCTGCACGACGGGGCAATGATTGGCCAGGAAGACGAGGACGATGACATCTTCCTTGAGGTCGGACAGCGTGAGACTGGTCTGCTCGCCACTGGGGGAGGCAGCAGGAATCCCCGAGAAATCCGGAGCCTTGTCGCCGATCTTCACGGCCTTGTTGTAATGGTCGGCGAAGACGGGGACGGCCAACGCAACGACCGCCAAGCTGAGAAGAATCTTCCGCATCGATGCTCACTCCATTCAGGGCTGGGATGGTGCATGCGCGAGCCGGTTACGGACCGACCCACTCAGCAAACTCGCTTTGGCACGGGATGAACCTGGTACGCTCAGGAGTCAAACTCTTCCGGCGCACTCGCGGTGCGACCGAAGCCGAAGCCATCAGGTTAGAGCGATAATTCCCCAGCGGTGGGCCAAGAAAACTCGCGGTGTCAGCAAATTCATGAAGGTCATCGCGACCGATCACACGAGCCGGCATTCAGGTGCGATTGTAAGCCCTACCGGCCCCGAGTCAACCATTTTGCTGGGTTCGGTGGGCGCAAAATGTCCAATTCGACCACGAACGGTTGAGTCATGAGTGGAGCGATGTGTGTGCGTATCAGGACCTGTGAGCGACCCACCTGACCGAGTTAGCGACCGCCAGGCGAATCGAGGGGTGGAAGAGGACCGGGTATCCTTCGGGCCCGGTTCTGAGATACACCACCCGTCCCTTGCCAACAGTCCAGGTCAGGCCGCTACGAAGTGTCTCTCCTTTTTCCCAGGTGGAAACGAAGACGACGGTTTCGGGGTTGGGCACCGCGAACGGCTCGGAGAACATATCGGTCTTGGGAATCGTGAAGGGAGCGATTCCGCGGGCGATCGGGTGTTCCGGGGAGCGAACGCTGACGTATTCCGGTCGTCCGTCTTCGCGCCAGGGACCCGGATCGCACGGCATGCTCATCATCAGTTTGAACGGCTTGCTACAGCACGAGGCATAGAGTGCGAGAAACCCGAGCCGGCCCTCGCGGACACGCTTCACGACCGCCGCGGCACGATCGTCGGGCACGTCGTCATGCCGCAGGTGGCCCCACCACATCAGGACGTCGGCCGCATCGAGGTCCTCGTCGGCAAGGCCGGCCTGGGGATCGGCGAGCCGGGCCCGGGTGACGGTAGTACCTGGCTGGCGCCCGAGCTGATCGGCGAGCGCACCGTCGATGTCGTCCGGATAGACCGAGTGCGGTGCCGTGCCCTCGCACCAGATCCGGATCCGCAAGGGCCGCTCGTGCGCTGGGTCTTGACCGCCCGAGGCCTTGCGCGCAGGGAACAGCCGGAGGGCCAGCAAGGCCGCGGTCGCATGGCGCACGAACGATCGACGATCGACGTGCATGGAAGCTCTCCTGGATATCAATCACTGCGTCGCGGTGAGCGTTGGCATCAGCTCGCGAGGTAGGTCTTGGTGGTGGCAAGTCGGACCATCGTGCAGAAGCGGCGGGCAGTTGATCACGAACGCCCGTATTTTACATCAGGCGTGCTGAAATCGCAAGCAAGAGCGATCCACTCAATTGCCGTCTCGTGGCAAGATCATGATATAACGAGCCGTATACGCGTAAGTGCAAGTACGGATCCGAGGGAGCCCAGGGGAGCAATGCCCCAAGGCGACCCGGCCCGGAACACCAGGGTGTCCTCGGAACTTCCGAACGAACCGACCTGAATGGCTTTGGGCTTTGCCTCACATTCAGGATCAATCGCGTGTGAGTCCAATCCGTGAGCCTTGTGGAGGCGACCAACGCGAATACCGCCCCCGAGAGGCGGGTAGCAACGGGAAAACGACCTTACGTGAGCCAAAAGATTTTTATGATTTGCAGCCCCATGCCTGATCCGGCACAATAACAAAACGGCGGTTTCACGGATAAGGACCTCGTCAGAGCTCTCGATCTGGTTCGTGCACAAGGTCGGTGAGTTCGCCTCACGTGGGGCTGTGCCTCTCACTATGTTTGGAGGTTGGTCATGAATTCGCCCGCCGCGAAAGAGCCGGAGCCCAAGACCAGCGGGCCAGGGCGGCTCGAGAAGGTTCCGACGGGGATCCAGGGACTCGACGAGATCACCTGCGGCGGCCTCCCCCGGGGGCGGACCACCCTGGTCTGCGGCGGGCCGGGGTGCGGCAAGACCTTGCTGGCCCTGGAATTCCTCGTCCATGGGGCCACGCGGTTCGGCGAACCGGGCGTCTTCATCGCCTTCGAAGAGACCGCCGGGGAACTGGCCACCAACGGCGCCTCGCTGGGTTTCGACCTGGCTGCGCTGGAGGCGGATCGGAAACTGGCCATCGATTACGTCCGCATCGAGCGGAGCGAGATCGAGGAATCGGGGGAGTACGACCTCGAAGGCCTTTTCATCCGGCTCGGGTTCGCCATCGATTCGATCGGGGCCAGGCGGGTCGCGATCGACACTCTGGAGGTCCTCTTCGCCGGACTGCCCAACCCGGACATCCTGCGGGCCGAGCTGCGCCGGTTATTCCGCTGGCTCAAGGACAAGGGCCTCACCGCGATCGTCACCGCCGAGCGCGGCGACGATGGCCTGACCCGCCACGGACTCGAGGAATACATCTCCGATTGCGTGATCAACCTCGACAACCGGGTCAGCGACCAGATCTCGACCCGGCGGCTGCGGGTGCTGAAATACCGGGGCTCGGCCCACGACGCCAACGAGGTCCCCTTCCTGATCGATCAGGGGGGCCTGTCGGTCCTGCCGGTCTCCTCGCTGGGGCTGGACCACCAGGTCTCGACGTCGCGCGTCTCCAGCGGCGTCCCGGACCTGGACGCCATGCTCGGGGGCGAGGGTTACTTCCGGGGCAGCACGGTCCTCGTCTCCGGGTCGATCGGCTCCGGGAAGACCAGCCTGGGGGCCAGCTTCGCCCGGTGGACCTGCCGCGAGGGCAAGCGATGCTTGTACTTTTTGTTCGAGGAGTCCCCCAGCCAGGTCTGCCGCAACATGCGCTCCGTCGGCATCGACCTGGCGCCACTGATCGAGCAGGACCTCCTCCGCTTCCATTCGTCGCGGCCCAGCGCCACCAGCCTGGAGATGCACCTCTCCCGGATTCACCGGCTGGTCTCCGAGTTCGAGCCCGAGGTCGCCGTCATCGATCCGATCACAAACCTGCGCGCCATCGGGAATGATTGCGAGCTGCGATCAACTCTGACCCGCATGATCGATTTCTTCAAGGGCCGCCAGATCACCACGCTCCTGACGAGCCTGACGGTCTCGACCCAACCGAGCGAGGATTCCTCGGAAGTACACATCTCCTCGCTGGTCGACACCTGGATCCTGGTGCGCGAGCTCGAGTCCGACGGCGAGCGGAACCGCGGGCTCTGCATCCTGAAATCGCGCGGCATGGCCCACTCCAACCAGGTTCGCGAGTTCCGCCTGACGGACCAGGGGATCAAGCTGATCGACGTCTACCTCGGCACGGACGGGGTCCTGGTCGGGTCGGCCCGCGAGGCCCGGATGATCCGCGATGAGGCCGAGGCGCGCGAGCGCGAGTACGAGGCCCAGAAGCGGCAGCGGCGGGTGGCCCAGCGCCGCGACGCGGTCCGGGCGCAGATCGACGCCCTGAATGCGGAGCTCGAGGCCGAGGAGGAGGTTCTGAGGAGGGCCGTCGAGCGGGAGCACCTCAGTGAGGGCGGATTGGCCCGAGACGAAGCCCGGATGGCCGCCGCGCGGGCGGGGGTCGACACGAGCCTTGCCGACGGTAACCAAGTGAGGACGGTCCAGCCATGAAACGGGATCAAGAGCCCATCGAGAAGGCGGATGGCCCGGCCGGGATGGCGGGCGAACGCATAGAGCTTCGCCTCTACGTGGCCGGCCAGACGTCCCGGTCGCTGGCGGCGATCGACAACCTCAGGAGGATCTGCGAGGAGGACCTCAAGGGGCGGTACACCATCGAGGTGATCGACCTCCTGCAAACGCCCCAACTGGCCCGCGCCGACCAGATCGTGGCCATCCCCACCCTGGTCAAGAAGCTCCCGCCGCCCCTGCGGAGGATCATCGGCGACCTCTCGAACTCGGAACGCGTCCTGATCGGCCTCGACATCCGGCCCGTCGACCCCGCCGGAGCACACCATGGATCCTGATCATCCCGCCGAGGACGAGACCTCGTCGACCGATGCGCCGCGGCCGCTCGACCTCCAGCCCGCGCGGGGAGATGACGTCTTCGTCTTCTCCCTGTTCATCGCGGGGATGAGCCCGCGGTCCCGGCGGGCGGTCGACAACCTGACCAAGCTCTGCGACCGCTACCTCGCCGGCCGTTGCGAGCTCCAGGTCGTCGACATCTACCAGCAGCCCGAGCTGGCCCAGGGGGAGCAACTGGTCGCCGCGCCGACCCTGATCAAGAAGCTCCCCCTCCCCCTGCGCCGGTTCATCGGCGACCTCTCGGACACCGACCGGATCCTGATGCGTCTGGATATCCGCCGCAGACCCTAGCACACCGCGAACGAGGATGCCATGGGTGTCAACGTGGACGATCCCGAGGATCTCCGTGGCCAGGTCGAGGACCTCCGCTCCCGGCTCGAGGAGGCCGAAGAGACCCTCCGCGCGATCCGTCGCGGCGAGGTCGACGCCCTGGTTGTGCACGAACCTGGCGGCGACCGGGTCTACACCTTCCAGGGGGCCGATCAGGCCTACCGCCTGCTGATCGAGCAGATGAACGAAGGCGCTGCGACGCTCTCCCTGGAGGGTCGGATCCTCTACGGCAATCGCCGCCTCGGCGAGATGGTCAAGGCCCCCCTGGGCCGCGTGATCGGCTCCTCCCTGGCCTCGTTGCTGGACGGGGAGGACCGCGAGACCTTCGGCAGGCTGCTGGTGGCGGGCCAGTGCGAGCGTGTCCAGGGGGACCTCCACCTGAGGGCCGTGGATGGGACCTCGATCCCGGTCCTGGTCTCGTTGACTGCGCTGCGATTCGAGGGATTCTCCGGCATCAGCGCGATCTTCACCGACCTCTCGATACGCAAGCAAGCGGAGGAAGCCGCCACCCTCCTCGCCTCAATCGTCCAGTCGTCCGAGGACGCGATCTACAGCAAATCGCTCGATAACACGATCCTGAGCTGGAATCCAGGCGCGGAGAGCATGTTTGGCTACGCGGCCGGGGAGGTCATCGGCCAGAGCATTTCCAGGTTGTTAGCGGAGGGTGTCGTCGATGAGTGGCCGGTGATGGTCGAGAAGATCAAGCGGGGTGAGCGGATCGAGCATCACGAGACGGTAATCCGGAGGAAAGACGGCCGACTCCTGAACGTGTCCGTGAGCATTTCGCCCCTGGTCGACTCCGCCGGCAAGGTGATGGGGGCGGCGGGCATCGCCCGCGACATCGCCGAGCGGAAGCGGGCCGCGGCCTTGCTCAAGCGTCACGCCGAGGAGCTGGCCCGGTCCAACGCCGAGCTCGAGCAGTTCGCCTACGTCGCCTCCCACGACCTCCAGGAGCCCCTCCGCATGGTCGCCAGCTTCCTGGAGCTGCTGGCCGAGCGGTACAAGGGCCGGCTCGACGAGAGGGCCGACAAGTACATCAACTACGCGGTCGACGGCGCCGCGCGGATGAAGACCCTGATCGACGGCCTGCTCCGCTATTCCCGCGTCACCACCCAGGCGCGACGCCTCGAGGAGATGGAGGCCCGGGCGGCGCTCGACGAGGCGACGGCCAATCTCGGCCGGGCCATCGAGGAGAATGGGGCGGTGGTGACCCATGATGACCTGCCCACGGTGCTCGCCGACCCGACCCAGTTCGTCCAGCTCTTCCAGAACCTGATCGGCAACGCGCTGAAGTTCTGCGACGGCACGCCGCGCGTCCACGTCGCGGCCGAGCGGACCGGTGACGAGTGGGTCTTCTCGGTGCGCGACAACGGCATCGGCATCGCGCCCGAGTACCGGGAGCGGATCTTCCAGATCTTCCAGCGGCTGCACGGGCGGGACAAGTACCCCGGCACGGGGATGGGGCTGGCGATCTGCAAGAGGGTGGTGGAGCGGCACGGGGGCCGGATCTGGGTCGAGTCGCGGCCGGGCCAGGGGAGCACCTTCCTCTTCACCCTCCCGGTCATCGGAAGCAAACCCTCATGACTGCAGGAAAGACGTCGGGGAGAACAATGGAGATCTTGCCGGTCCGGCGCGGCCCCTCCCCAGGCCGGCGCGACGGAGTTGAAGCCTGCGAGCGAGTCTCGAACGAAAGTGTCTGGTAGGGAACCATGGAACCCCCGATGAAGTGGATGTTGCCCCTCGCTGTAAGCCCCCGGCCTGCGCGTTACGGAGTCGCGATCGGCTCCGCTGCCATATCGGCGGTCCTGGTCGTATTCTTGTTGCCGTCCGTGGGGAACCAATTCCCGTTCCTTATGCTCTACCCCGCGGTGATCTGTGCGGCCTGGTACGGTGGTTTCGGGCCCGGGCTGCTGGCAACCGTCCTGACGGCCCTGGTTGGCGCTTTTTTCCTATTCGAGCCCTGGTTCTCGTTCGCGATCGCACGACCAGTTGACCAGCTCGCGACGTCGCTCTTCCTCGTCGTGGGTGGGCTCATTAGCTGGGTGGGTGAGATGATCCTCCGGGCCAATCGCCGACTCGAGAAGTACGCCCGGGGGATGGCGAACCAGCGGGACATATCGGAGCAGCGCGCCGCCGAGCTGGACCGGCTCAATGAATCTCTGCGGCAAAGCGAGGGACGCTATCGCTCGTTGACCATTGCCACGGCGCAGATCGTCTGGACGACGAACCCGGAGGGCGTGGTCGTCGAGGACATGCCCATGTGGCGGGCCTTTACCGGCAAGAGCGAGGAGGAGTTGAGGGGGCGGGGATGGGTGGACTCGCTCCACCCCGAGGACCGGGAACGGACCAGGGCTGTCTGGTCAGAGGCGGTCAGGGCCCGTTCTGTTTACAAGACCGAGTATCGGATCCGCAAGAACGATGGAGAGTACCGCCACTTCGCCGTTCGCGGCGTGCCGGTGCTCCAGGCGGACGGCAGTGTGCGCGAGTGGGTCGGGACCTGCACTGACATCACCGCGCGGAAGCGCGCGGAGGAGGCGTTGCGGCGGGCCAGCGCTTACAACCGACGCCTGCTCGAGGCCAGCCTCGACCCCCTGGTCACCATCGGCCCCGACGGCAAGATCACCGACGTGAACGAGGCCACCGAGGCCGTCACCGGCTACCCCCGCGCCGAGCTTATCGGCAAGG
>Ga0208044_1000553_pt1 | contig 26476 bp, 30 predicted proteins | sample Sb_taG_8_FD_187712 | JGI IMG/M metagenome (GOLD analysis project Ga0208044, IMG submission 187712) | Peat soil microbial communities from Weissenstadt, Germany - Sb_50d_c_BC metaG (SPAdes) (version 2) | ecosystem: Environmental > Terrestrial > Soil > Wetlands > Peat | place: Germany...
CGGAAAACCCGACTCGACGCCCTGGAAGCCCGCTTGACCGGGCCGAAGCGGATCGCGCTGTTCGGTCATCGCAACGTGGGCAAGACCACGCTGCTGGCGATGTTTTACCGCCAGGCCGCCGGCGGACAGGTTCCGGGAGTCCGGCTGGCCGCGGCCGATGCGCAGTGCGCGGAGTATCTGGCCGAGAAGATCGCCCAGGTCGAGTCGGGCCAGCCGATGTCGGGCACGCTGGCGGAGACAGAGCTCAATCTGCGGCTGTACCACGGGCCCGCGCGGTTCGAGTTGATCGTCAAGGATTACCAGGGAGAGCACGTCACGCTCGGGTCCACCGAGCCGATCCAGGAGTTCTTTGCGGGCTGTGACGCCGTCTTCTTCTGTCTCGATCCCGAGGGTTCCACCGATCCGGCCGAGAGACGCCGCCGGCAACAGGAGGTCGAGAGCCTGCTGGAGCGCTACATCGAGCGATCCGAGGACCTCAGCACCGATCGGCCGGTGGCCCTCCTCTTGACCAAGTTCGACCGCGTGCTGTCCGGACTGGGGAAGCGATCAGGCGACGCGAACGACGACCCGACCGAAGTCGATCAACGCTCGGAGCTCGAGCCCCGGCCGAGCCTCGCGGGCCCGTTCGTCGAGTGGCTGGTCGACCAGAAATACGGCATGACCCGGCACGCTTTGCGGCAGCACGCGCCCGATGGTGCGATCTTCGCCGTCAGCTCATACGGGCCCGGATCGACGGGCAACCGACCGCCGGCGACCCTGCACCCGATGGGACTCGAGGGCCCCCTGGGCTGGCTAGCCGAGAAGCTCGAGGCACGCGACCGCGCGCAGATGGAATGGCTCTGGGAGCTGGCACCCACCGACTTTCCCCGGCTGCAACGGTGCGTGGCCGCCTACGAGCGCCGGTATCCCCGTTCGAACCGGTCTTACGAGTTCCGGGCGCGGCTCAAGACCCTGGGACGAAGGCGTAAATGGCGCCGCGCCGGCAAGCTTGTCCTGGCCGCCTCACTCTTGCTCGCTCTGCTGGCCGGGTATGACTTCTGGGGGTTCCATCGCGCGGCGGCCTTCGAGCGTGAACCCGAAAACCCAGCGCCCCTGGTGGCGCGAACCTGGTCCGGCTTGCTGGCCGAACACCCTTCGCTGCCGCTCTTCTGGCCCTCGCTGGCACGCCAGGCACGACTCAAGAGGAACGAATGGACCGTGAAGGCGGCCGGCGTGCAGATCGCGAGCGGTGTCGCGGTTCCCGACCTGGCCGCCCGACTGGAAGGGATCAAGGAGCAGGCGCCTCAGCTCGCACCGGCCATTCGCAAGGTCGAACAGGCCGGCGAGCTCGCGCGGCACGACGAGCGCTGGAAGGAAGTCTACGCCGAGGCGCTTTCGCTCTCGGCGATCGACGATCCGGAAAAACCGCTGGCCCAGCTTGACGCGTTCCTGCGCGAGTTCCCGGACACCCCGCGCCGCGCCGAGGTCCTGGCGCTGGCGCGTCCCTTGAAAAACGAGCTGACGGCGCGCCGGACCGCCGCCGAGCGCAAGCTCGTTGACGATCTGATTCGCTGCGAAGCGCTGCCCAACGCGTCGTTTGCCGACCTGATCGACAAGGCCCGCCAGTTCCTTGCGGTGCATCCCGACAGCCCACATCGGTCCGAGGTCCAGGCGCGTCTCGACGATTATCTACACAAGCTCGACGAGCGCGATATCGAGCGGGCTCGAGACTACTCCAGGCGCTATCCCACCAATTTCGCAACCCGGATCGAGCGGTTCCAGGACTACCTGAAGAGCCACCAGGCTGGAGGGCAGTTCATCAGTGAGGCCATCGAGGCCCGAGACCGGATTTTCCGTGACTGGGACAGCTACGCGTATCGTCAGGCTTACGATCTCAATCTCGCTCACCCCGACGACGTGTCCGAGGTCGCACGTCGGCTCCGCGACTACCTTCGGGACCAGCCCGACGGGCGCTTCGTCGCCGACGCCAGGAATTACCTCCAGTGGTGGGACAAGGTATCCGTTCCAGGCGAGTATCGGGTCACGCTCCGCCGGGGCGAGGTCGAGCCGACGGTTGGCAAGTACCTCGCCGGAGGAGCGCCCGACCTGGGAGTCGTGATCGAGGTGGCCGGCGTGGTGCACGGCCCCTCCTCGGTCATCCGCGACACCCATCGGCCAATCTGGGATTACACCTTCCCCCGTCCGATCACCTGGAAGCTGGGCGACCCGATCACGATCCGGATCATCGACTACGACTGGTCGGCCAGCGAGGTCTACACCTTGAACAGCCGCCAGGGCGACCCGCTCGCCATGCGTTTGCTATCCGGGACCGTGAAGCCCGCGAAGGGAGGCGCGACGAACCTGGTCTTCTCGTCCGACTTCGCCATCCCGACGCTGAGCAAGCCGGAGTGAGCAGAGCGGAAATGTCTTGCCCACGCACCGTCGACTGGGATCGATAGGTGGAATGAGACCCTCGGGCCATCTTGGCCACTTTGTACCAGGGGTATCAAAGATTCTTCGCGTCTAGGATAGGGCGCAAGAGGACCGCTTCCAGAATAGCGGCGAGTTGAGAGTTTACCGGGAAGCACAGATTGACATCCCAGTCCCCCTATTTGTCCCGGACAAAAGTGCCTGGCCAAAGCGTCAAGCTTCGTGCACGGAATCCGGTGAGCGTTTCCATCGACATCCGATCGGCGTCCGGGGACGACGTCGATAAAGAATCAGAATCCGGAGCGTCGATCTTTGCAGAGAGCTTCCAGGCCTGCGGAGAAGGTCATGCCATCCGCCTCTTTGCAGCATTGGGTAAACGATCGCGTGCCACGTCTGATGGAGATCGAAGCTCAGTGCGCTGCCTCTCAGGCGCTGGCCCTGCCCAATCCACGACTCCGCGAAGAGAATTTGCGCGGCTACATCGTGCTACTCAGCGCCCACTTTCAAGGGTTCTGCCGCGACCTTTACACCGAATCGGCGCAGATCACCGCCTTCAGGGTGCGCGCCACGCTTCGGATCCTCATCCAAGCGCAATTCACGGCCCATCGCGCCCTCGACCACGGCAACCCCAACCTGCAAAACGTGAGGAAAGACTTCGAACGCTTTGGCTTCACGTTGAATCTGGCGGATGCTGACCCAGGGAATCCGGCGCGTCTCCAACACTTGGGTGAATTGAACAAATGGCGGAATATCGCAGCGCATTACGGAACCGTCCCTCCTGCCGGCCTCCCATCGCTCACCGATCTGCACGATTGGAGGAATTCCTGCATCGGTCTAGCGGCTTCGCTTGACGGGATCATGTACAATGAGCTGCGTAGGATACTCAGGCGAGCGCCCTGGGTGCCCTAGCGACGGAGGAGGGGTCGATGGCCGAAGAAGGGCAGGAAAAACCGACCGTTCTCCTGAACCTCGGTGACCGCGTCAAAATTCGCCACTCCGGCGGATTGCGCGGGCGAATTGTCGAACTGCGCGGGCCTCTCGGGCCAGGGGGTGTTCAGGTGTACCGAGTCCGGGTTCGGCGCAAGCCGGAGCCCAAATACATTGAGCTGATGGAGGATCAGCTCGAGTTGGTCTCGGCCAAAGGCTGATGGCCACCACGGCGGACTCGGGCGTTGCAAAGTGGGGAAAGACCCAGTCTAAACTCTCGGTTTGCGGTGATTCATCCTTCTGGCTCGCGAGTTATCCTTCATAGACTCGGGGGCAAATGACACCCTAAACGCAGCGCATCTGCAGGGCGAGCAGGTGACTTCTGCGTAGTGCGCGAGCGAGCGCTGAGGCACGTCCAGTCGTGCGGGCACAGTGCGGTATTGTGATAAGATACGAGTTGCGTCCCTGTTTCCTTCCCCATGCGTTTGCTCTCCGGGACCGTGAAGCCCGCGAAGGGAGGCACGACGAACCTGGTCTTCTCGTCCGACTTCGCCATCCCGACGCTGAGCAAGCCGGAGTGAGCAGAGCGGTAAGAGCGAGGTGGGTCGCGATGGCGCACCTCTATCCCGAGGAATCCGGCTTTTCGGGTGGCGGCTTTCTTTTCCTGGTTGGCAGTTTCTTCGCAGTATCCTCGAGCGCCTTCAATTTCCTCTTCGCTCAGGTAGTTCTTGGCGACGGTCACGTCTTGCTTGCGGACCGTCTGGCCCTTCCATGTGGTCAGCCCCATGTTCGGCAGTGCGTGATCGGCGCGACGGGCGATCAACTCGGCGGCAGTGTGGCCGGTTGCGGCAAAGTGCAGCTTGTTCTGGGTGATCTTGAAAAACTCGACCGTGCTTTTCTGGGCGGCATCATAGTCGGCCGCGAGGGCGAAGAGTTCCTTGACGCGCAAATACATCCGGCGCTCGCTGGCGAGGATGTCGCGAATTCGCTCCAGCAACTCGTCGAAATAATCGGGCAGGCCGGACCCTTCGACGGGCGGGTTCCTGAGCCGCTCGTCGTCCATCGTGAAGCCCTTGACCAGGTACTCCTTCAATCGCTCCGTGGCCCAGCGTCGGAACTGCGTCCCACGTGGCGAGCGCACCCGGTAGCCGATGGCCAAGATCACGTCGAGGTTGTAGTACTTGACGGCGCGACGGACTTTGCGGCCTGCCTCCTGTCGAACTTGTAAGTAATCCTTACAAGTTGCCGCCTCGACGGCTTCTCCTTGTTCGTAAAGTGACTTGATGTGGAGGGTTATGTTCTGCGGCGTGGTCTGGAAGAGATCGGCCATGAGGGCTTGGGTGAGCCAGAGCGTCTCATTCTCAAACCGGCATTCGATACGGGTCCGACCGTCCTCGGTCTGGTAAAGAAGTATTTCACCGTTCGGCGGTAAGGGGGGAGGAGCCATGATGTTTCACGCTGAAACGGTTGCTTGAATTGGGAAATGCCACCGAGGAGAAAAAGGTGGCAGGAACCGAAAAACGACTTTCTTGCATCAATGTACCCGACATCGGTTCCTGACACGTTATTTGCCGCTGACACCTTATTTGCCGCAAGCCAGCGTCATGATGGTCAAACGTACCGAAGACGGAGTCGTTTGTCCAGTAGCCAGAGGAAATTGTGGGTGGCCCTGAATGTCCTCTCTGAAGAAGAACCACCTGGATGAGCAATACGTCGCCCGCCGGAGCGTGCGTGACTTGCCAGGAACCATTGCCAATCTGTCCGAGCGTTTGTCCAACCTCACGACGGACCACACCACGGCCGCCGGTCATGCCAGCGATCCCATCACCATCGGCGGGAGGGCGTACCCAGGCGAAGACATACCCGAGATTCTCGGCGGCAAGCTGGACGCCTTGCCCAAGAACGTCCGTGAGACGACCCGTATTCCGCTCGGCAACTACCGGGGACTGAAATTTGGCCTCGTACTCCATTCGCAGTTCCCGCCCGACGTCTACCTGGAAGGTGCGATCACCCGTCAGTCCACGCTGTCGCGGGAGCACCAGGGGCCGCGTGCCGTCCTGAACGCTGTGGAACGCCTGGCCAACGCCTACGGCTCCGAATGCGACCGTGTCCGGCAAGACCTCGCCATCGCCGAGTCCCAGCTTCGCGACTACCGGGAGCGGCTTGGCAAACCGTTCCTCCACGACACCTACCTGGCAGAACTAACCAGCCTGCGTGACCGGCTCAAGGCCGGCCTGTCTGGCTCGATGCCGGAGCCAGGCAATGAAACTGGGCCAAGCGCTTCCGAACTGGCCGAGAAGATCAAGGCCCTCAAGGCCGCCCATACCATCGAGGCCACGCCGCAGCGCGTCCGCCAGAAGCATTCCTCCGCCGAGGAGCCCGTCACCGCCCGCATCCGTCGCCGGACGGAGGCCGTTCACGCCGCCGACCCAGCGATTCAGCCCGACACCGCCGCGTTGGGGGCAGGGGCAGCCCTGCCGCCGGAATTGGCCCAGAATTCATCCACCAAGCCCCAGATCACGTTCCAGGAACGCATCGCGATGGAGCGGCAACGCAAGGACCAGGAACCATGCCGGTCTTGAGTCCTCGCGGAATTCGTGGGTGAATATCCACCCGTCCGCGGAAGCCATCCGGGGGCGGGACCAGAGGCCCCAGTTCCCGCCCCCAGACCCCCACCTTCTTCCCTCATTTCTGTTCCGCTTGCCGAAGGGAAGGAGAATGTTCTTCCCAAACGGAGTTGCGACAAACCAGCCCAATTTGCCGCACGATGCCTGATTGGCTAAACTATTAACCATTTATGCGCCGGAAGATTTGCGTCCACACCATCGGACTCTTCCCCGAACGAGAAAAAAGTGACTTCTGCATCCGACCTGCCGCCACACAGACGGCCCCAGTGAAACAGTCCCATCCCGATGTTGCGTCAGGGACCACCGGGGCCGTGCATCCGCCAGCAGGCTCATGTGCAATGTCTCGCCGCAACCGCACGGACATAGCATGGCGACGAACCACAAGTGCTCGTTCTCCCCGGCCACGTACACAGTCCTCGCTTCCAGGCGATCCGGCAATTCTTCAACGATCACCGTTTCCAGCGGCCGCTCGTGGCGCGGGCCGAACCAACCACGGACCTTTCTCCAAATCCAGCGAAAGAACTTCATGCTCCAACTTCCTACTCGCTTAATGCCGGCATGTCGAGCGGTGGCATCGTATCGCCCCGGCCCACGTGCCGGGACAAGGACGGACACGGCTCTCCGTCCGCTGCCTGAAAGAAGCGAGCCTGCGTCAGGCTGCTTCCAAACCAGGCGAAGCCATCGTTGCCGTCGTCGCGGAAGGGATGGAGGCGGGCCAGGAATTCATTCACGGCCAGGCTGGCGTAATGCATGTTGACACTGACCACGGCCGGGCGATCCTCCTGCACGCCTTTGATGTAGCGGGCTATGACCTGCTCCGCATAGGCTGCGGGATCGGTCCGCCTCAGCCCTTCCGAGGCAATGTCCTCCGGGATTATTACTTTCCGGCTAAGCAGGCTGGACCCGCCCGGCTGAAGGTAGTTGACGCTCCCGCAGATCTGAGAGATGCCACCGCAGCCGTCAGCTTCGAGCCGGATTCCCACATCGAAATAGGGAATGCAGTAAAAGGTCGCCACCCGGTTGAGCAAATTGCGCCCCTCGGCACCATCCATGCAGCCGAAGACCACATCGCTTTCCGCGACAAGCCTGACCACACCCGGATTGACGATGTTCTCTCGGACCGCGACCACCTCCGTGCCGAGTTCCATGCGAACGACAGCATCCGCCGCCACATCGACCTTAAGGCGGCCAGCAAGGGCGTCAGCCATGGTCGCGTTCAGGATGCGGTTTAGGTTTTTTTCCTCAACCTTGTCCGGGTCCACCAGGATCAGCCTGCCTACCCCGAGGCGGGCAAGCTGCTCCACGACCGGGCTTCCGGTCCCGGAACAGCCGATTACGGCAACCGTCAGCCGGCGGAGCCTATTCGTTGTGCCTTTGCCGAACGCCTGGGCATGCCGGAGCGTGAACGCGGGCAAGTCCTGACCGATAGGCCCGTCATGCCAGAAATTCAGGTCGTCGCCGGCCACGGCGATCAGCGAGAGCGGTCGGAATCGTCCGTCCGGGCCCACGACGCGGCCAATCATCTGGCCATCTGGAAGCATCACCGCACTGGCGTGTGGAAAGTCGCTATCCATCCAGCCGTAAACGGAACTGAAGAGCTGCAGATCCGACTCATCGTCGTATTCCGAAAACTGTGGGTAATGGCCTCGGTGACTGTGAATCTTGACCACCGCCCATTGACGCTTCATCGCCTGTTGCAGGGATGGCACGAGCAGCGAGGTCGGCCAGGTCACCCGGAATGCCGATCGCTCAGCGCAGGCTTCATGGGGGATCAACACGAGGTCATGCGCGGACAGGCAATGGGACTCGTGTCCATGACGCCGGCCGCACAATGCCACGGCAACGGCCTCCTTGCCATCGGATGGAAAGAGGTGGGAGCGAAGCCGGTCGTAATGCCGGCCCGAGATCCTGAGTTTTACTTTCATGCGGCAAGCCCGGGTAGCTCCCGGCGGAGCCAGTGATCAACGAGGATGAAATGCCCGGCGATATCGTCCTCGCCGGGACGCCAGGGATGCTGCGGCGTCCGGTGGCGGGACCATTGCTGCCAGTCCTTGCCGTCAAACGGGCGCGTGGATAATCCCCCGATCCGGCCGCCATCGGCGCGGGCAAGGTGGGGGAAGAAATAGACCATGTCGAGCTGGGCATCGGGATACCCCGGCGGAATGACCAGGGCCGTCATCACCGTGGCATGGTTGTATCCAGGAGGCAGCGGCCGGTCATGAACGACCAGCCACCGCACCTGGGCCTCCAGAACGGTCTCCCATGGAAGGCCAAGAGTCTCCAGGTAGAGCTCTTCGGCCTCGGGAAGGCAAAAGTCCCGCCGCATCCATCATCCCTCCGTCTGGTCCAGCGGAAGCGTCATGAACCGCTCGATCGCATGGAGATGGAAATGCACTTCTTCATCGAAGCCGATGGGCTTGACGTGGCCACCGTGAAGCTTCATGGAAATCGAATACCGCTCCGGCGGCACCTTTCCTGCCAGGTCCAGCAGCTGCCGCCCGGTCATGTGCGAGACGTGAACCGTGTACTTCGTCTTGTCGATGCGGATGACGTAGCGCTTCGCCCAGGGCGGTCGATGGTTTTTCTTGCCGTACTCCTCGATTTCGACTTCTTCGAGCAGCTCGGCGAGGGCGACGGGGTTCAGGGCCTCATCCTGTTTCTCTTCCAGTTCCATGGAGAATCTCCTTGCAAGAATCGTTCTGTCAACTAAAATGTGACGAACTCGTCAAGCAGAGGGCCAAGAAAAAGCAGGCCTCCGCCTGCACGAATACGTCATGATTTACTCTACGGAGTCGTCATAAGAAAGTCAAGCTGATGCCGGATACCTTCGGAGAAAAACTGCGCAAAATACGGGAAGACAAAGGGTTAAGCCAGTCGGACCTTGCCCGCATGGCTGGCTTCCAGCCCTCGGCCATTTCCCATTTCGAGTCCGGCAGGCGGTCGCCATCCTTCGACAACCTCAAACGTCTGGCGGACACCCTGTCGGTGACGATCGACTACCTGCTTGGGCGCCAGACCGTGCCCACGACCGCCGGGCCGGTGGCTGAGAAGCTGTTCCGGAATTTCGGGCAAATGTCCGCCGAGGACCAGGATGACATCGCCAAGTTCGCAGCCATCCTGGCCGAAAAGAACCGCCGCCGCCAGGATGGGACGTGAACCATGTCCGAGAAGCTTGCCCGCCTCGAAGCTGAAAACACGGCACAGCAGATTGTCCAGGATTGCGGTTTCACGGCGCTCCCGATTTGCCCGTTCGAGATCGCCAGAAGGCATGATATCCACGTCGAGGCCAAGCAATCGAGAAAGCCGGGTGTATCTGGATTCCTGATGCGCATCGGAAATACCTTCGGCATTCGCTACGCCCTTCACATCCAGAACGAAGGCTTTATCCGATTCACCGTGGCCCACGAGCTTGGACACTACTTCCTGCCCGGTCATCCTGAGCGGCTGTTCCCGGCCGGTGACGGATTGCATGAATCCAGGAGCGGTTTCATTTCACACGATCCGCTGGAGCGCCAGGCGGACTATTTCGCCAGCGCCCTGCTCATGCCCGTGCACCAATTCCGGGAGGCCGTGGATTATGCGGGCAACGGCTTCGCCGCCATTGAGAGGCTAGCCAGGCAGTGCCAGACCTCGATCACCGCCACGGCGATTCGCTACACGACCTTCACGGACGAGGCGGTCGCCGTTATCGTCAGCAGCGGCCGTCAGATCGACTACTGTTTCATGTCCGATTGCATCCGGGATCTTCGCGGACTCACCTGGATCAAGAAAGGCGACATGCTGCCTGACGGGGCCACCCGACGGTTCAATCACGATCCATCCAATATCGAGCAGGCCCGGCGGGAAGAATCAACGTGCCGCCTCGACGATTGGTTCGACGGAGCGCCAGACGTTGAATTCAACGAGGATGTGATTGGCCTTGGAAGTTATGGGAAGACGCTCACCGTCCTTTTCACGGACGAAATCATCGGGGATGATGATGCGAATGACGACGACTAACGAGGGCTGACGCCCAGTTTCATCCAGGAACAGATCGGTCGTCCGGCGTCGCGGCAGCGGCGATCAGCAGCCAGCGACTTAGTCGCGTGCCCAGGATTTCCCGATGGATACCCTCACTCCAGAGCAACGCAGCGAGAGGATGAGCCGTGTCCGCAACAAGGACACCAAGCTCGAACTGCGCGTGCGCCGCCTCGTCCATTCCCTTGGCTACCGGTATCGACTTCATGGCGGAAGCCTCCCCGGCCGCCCCGATCTCGTATTCAAGTCGCGGGGCAAGGTCATTTTCGTGCATGGTTGCTTCTGGCACCGCCAGGAAGGTTGCCCCCAGTGCCGCATGCCCAAGTCGCGTCTGGAATTCTGGAAGCAAAAACTCACCGCCAACCGTGAACGCGACCGCGTAAATCAAGCCAAACTCGCAGCCCTGGGGTGGGACTACATGATCGTGTGGGAATGCGAATTGCGCAACACGGATGTATTGGCCTCGCGAATCCAGCCTTTCCTGGGAGACACCCGGCCATGAGGGCGATCGAGTTGTTCGCGGGTGCCGGAGGTCTTGCGCTCGGCGTAGCCGAAGCGGGGTTCACCCACGGAGCCGTCGTCGAATGGGACCGGCACTGTTGCGCCAGCATCCGCGAGAATCAGCGCCGTGGTGTCGATCCCGTCGCAGGCTGGACCCTGTACCAGGGCGACATCCGCGACTTCGACTTCTCGCAGCTGCGCGGCGAAATCGACCTGCTGGCCGGTGGACCACCTTGCCAGCCGTTCTCCCTGGGCGGAAAACACGGCGGCCTGGCGGATCATAGAAACATGTTTCCCACTGTCGCCAACGCCGCGAGGATGCTGCGACCACGTGCCATTCCAGTGCACCAATCTGACCTTGCAGGATCCGCTCAATTCCAATGACTTTTGAGGTGTGGCGATGCACACTGCGACTTCCGTGAATCGACGTTTTGTGGCCAAGCCGGTCGCGACGTCTGTAGAGATTTGGTGTCCGAACCCGAACTGCAGTCGGCATGATGGCGATCCAATTCCGAGTCGCGACGGATCGTTTCTGTGGGATTGCATTCCAGACCGCATCGAGTGTCCGATTTGCCGTGGTGTATTTCGAGTGTCGAAACGAGTATTGACACTATGACCACATCCCTTTCCTCATTTCGTGTCGGCTCGCTGTACTCGAACGAGGACGTTTACCAGTCGCTAGGAGTCGGAAATGCCGGTGGAATTCGGACCAACACCCGCGCCGATGGCGGAACGCAGCGAATGATCATCATGACATCACTGCCCGACGCCAAATCGCTCGTTGAAAACCCCTACCACGATCGCGTGGAAGGCAACGTCTTGGTTTACACGGCGGCTGGCCGTGTCGGCGACCAGACTATCACCGGCCAAAACGCCAAGATCGCTCGGCAGTCCACGGAGCTATTTCCCATCTGGGCGTTCCAGTTGCAGACCAGCCGGCGTGATCGAAGCACCGGCCCGAAGCGATGGAAGTTTCTCGGTTTGCTTCAGCACCTCCGCTCCCATGCGGAAACACAACACGATTCCGCTGGCTCCACTCGATTGGCCTTCGTTTTCGAACTGTACATTTATGATCGTTTTGACGAGGTTGCCGTGGACTTGGACGCCGCAACAATGGCGACGCTGATTGGCGAGAACCTTGTCGAGACCCGTATCGAAGACGCTGATCGTGAAGTCGAACTCGCTGAATCGCGATCCGCCCAGGACTTACCAATTGACGCGGAGGCATTGGAGGGCATTCGCCGCCACTTGCTGGGCCAAGATCCGAAGAGGTTCGAAACGACGATCAGCGATCTGCTCGTTCACACTGGGTTTCGCAATGTTCAAGTTACTCGCTACAGCCAAGACGGTGGGATCGATATCAACGCTCGCCCCGGTGACTCGTCGTGGCCGATGACACATCTTCTGGTCCAGGTCCAAGCCAAACGCTGGATGCACACTGTCGGCAGGCGTGAAGTCGCTGAGCTTCGCGGCAGCATTCTGCCTCACTCCGTTGGCTGCATTGTGACTACAAGTCATTTCTCGCGAGCAGCGATTTCCGAGTCGACAAGTACCGGAAAGGTCCCGATCTCGCTTGTAAATGGTCACGAGTTGGCAAGACTCATGAAGAGCTCCGGGGTGACCGCGTGAATGTCAGTCGCGATTTGGAACAAGTCCATTTTCTCTCGGTTATGGTCGCTCCCCGCGTAACCAAACAGTGTGGACGACGCCGAGTGGATCGGGCTTCGCATCGACTTCGACGCCCTGCGTGGTCAACGTCACTTCAGGACTCCGGGCCTGACACGCCCGAAGATCGACCCCAAGGAGCACGGCACCGAGATCACCGTCGAGAAGGTCAAGCCAGAACAACGACAGTGGTTTGCCAAGGCCGCGAACCGCTCCATTTTGACGCGCGAGTCAAGCCGGGCATACTCGGCCATGCTGCGTCCATCGGGCGTGCCCACCACCTTCCGCCTGCTCCTGAATGGTTCCGCCATCCAGGGACGCCAACATTGCATTTGGGGAGGCGAGGCCGTCCCTCCGCGCGAAGTCATCTCCGCTCGCTTTGGAACGGTCAATGGCTATCAGGTCATCGACCTCCATCTCCCTGATCGACCATTCTGCAAGAAATGCTGGCAATGGCTCCCCGCCGACGAAACTTCCTGTCCGTCGTGTGACTCGCCCAGCGACATTGTCTGGCGACATCGGTCGATCCGCGGGTGGATCGGCATTCAAAGTTACCTCAGCAAGACCGACTACGGCATCGACCTGATTCGCCATGGGCGGAAAATCGAAATCGCCAACAAGGATCTTTTCCAATGGATGGACGGGGAGAATATCGAGCCGGAATACCCGATCGACGACCCGCGACAACGCGGGCGCATCGTCGGCGAGATTCACATGGATCACTGCCGCGTGACCTACACCAAGGATCGCTTCGACCGCACCGATCCCGCCTGGGAGGACATGGTGCAGGTGGTGCGCGGGGAGGGACCGCTTAGGCCGGACAAGGCCGAGGAAGCAGGCTTTGGACCGAACAACTCACCGCTTTTCAAGCTGTTCCAGGTATTCCGGCGATCATCGCCCAAACCGAAGATCGCGGGGTGTTACGCGCGTCTCCTGATTGTCCCCGACAACGACCGCGCCGAGGAAATGGCGAAGAAGTTCCACGAGGGTGATCCAGGCCACCAGACGGACGCGAAATGGTGGGAACTCGTCGAGGAAGCCGACAGTCAACTACTTGTTTCGCCCGGAGCGGGCACGGGTGCGTCCGGAGGTGGACCGACTCCGGGTCCCGGCGACACGCTGGAGGGATTTGGACCGACTCCCCCGATGCCGCCAGGCGGTCCTGCGGGCACGGTGCCGTCCGCTCCCGCGACACCACCGTCTCCCGAAATTCCCATCGCGAGCCTGGGAGGTGACTACCGCAGCGACTCGACCAATCAGCGCTGGGAGATTCGCGCTTTTGAAGTCCTTGATTCACACCCGACTCTCGCAAGCACGGGGAAACCCTGGTCACTGCGTGCCCAACCGAATGGCATCCATGAGTTTCTCGTAAACACCCGGCATCCGGTCTTCGCGTCCGCGACGATGACGCCGCTCGACGCGCTACTCGCGGAACTGGCGTGGTCCGCCATGGACTTTCTTCGCGGTAGCCCCGGTTCCGCGAGCTTCGCAGCAGTTCTGGCCGAACTGCGCGAAAGATACGCCGCGATTCATGCACTCGACCCCGTCGAACTCAGTAACCTGTCACGGCAGGTTCTTCTAGACATCGCCGGCACATTGCGGAACAATATCGACACCACGGACGCGTTGGCATTGTTCAACGAATTGCCATCGGCGGATCAGGACGCGATCTTCCAGAAGATGGCCACTCGTTCGGCGGGAAATCCACAAGGAGTCATTTCCGAAGGGCGATTCCTCGAATACGCCTCGCTCCGGGTAACCAGCGATTTCTTCTCCAGCCATCCCGAATTGTTCCTCGATGGCAAGTGCTGGGATGACGCCTACGCCACCCTTGACTATGGCCGCCCACTCGCGACCGAGACAGCCCAGACCCAGGTGGTTCGTTACTACGAGAGCCTGCTCGCCGACGCGGCATGGCTCGCGGAACAAGACGCCGGCGACCTGGCGGATGCCCATCGTCCTCGCCTCCTCCGCGCTCAACTGGCGATCGAACTCCTCGCTCCCACGGTCGAGGAGGCCAGCTAATCGTGAGCGGATCGAATCTCTATTTCCTGGACCAGCGGCGATTACTGCTTGGGCCGTGGCAAGCCTTTGAACGCGACGTCGCGCGACTCTTGCTTGCGAACGGTTTTGACGATGTTCGTCTTGTCGGTGGCACCGGGGACCGGGGAGCCGACGTTCTCGGAGTGCAGCGAGGCGAACTTTGGGTGTTTCAGTGCAAACACACCAAAACGACGCCTCCGCCGAAGGACGCCATTGCCGAGGTCGTCGAGGCGGCCAGGTATTACGGGGCGCATCGCATGGTCATCGCCACGTCCCGGCCGCCGGGCGAGGCGTTTCTCGCCGAGAAACAGCGATATGAGCGCACGGGGTTGCGCATTCAGGTCGCGGACCCCCGCAGTCTGATGGGAATGATGGCGAACACGCCCGAGTACCCGCCCGCCAGTCGAGCCCTGAGGCCATACCAGGAGGATGTCTCGGGTCGGTTCCGAAGGGCGCTCATCGATACCGGCCGCGCCCAGATCGTGCTTGCAACCGGCCTTGGGAAGACGAAGTGATGGCCGAGGTCGTCGCTGACCTGCTTCGCGACAATCGCATTGAACAGGGTCGCGTGCTCGTCCTCGCGCACACCCGGTCCCTTGTCGATCAGTTGCATAGGGCATTCTGGTTCCAGCTACCCAAATGGGTTGCGACGCATCACCTGGCGGAAAGCGAGTTCCCGACATTCTGGGATGGGATCACCTTTGCAACAGTCCAGTCCGCTCTTGCCAACCTGGAGCAGCTACCGCGTTTTGGGTTGATCCTCGTAGATGAAGCTCATCACATCGGGGCCGACATGTTCCAGCGGACCATCCAGGAGCTGAATCCGCCGATGCTGGGAGGCGTCACGGCGACGCCGTGGCGTGGCGATGGATATGACATCGACGAGATTCTTGGCCCGGCCCTTGTCAAGATCGGTATCGCCGAGGGTCTCCAGCAAGGCTTCCTCTCCGATGTGGATTACCGGCTTCTGGCCGACAATCTCGACTGGGAAGCCGTGCAGGAAATGTCGAAGCACAACTATTCCATCAATCAACTCAACAAACGGCTCATCATTCCAACGCGCGACGAGGAGGCCGCTCGTCTCGTTAAGCAAGTCTTCGATGAGGAAAAGCGAAGGGCGGGAATCGTCTTTAGCCCGACGATCATTCACGCCCAGAGCTTCGCCGCCATGTTGAGGCGGTATGGATTCAGGGCCGAGGCAATCTCATCGGAAACCGACGCCCGCGAACGCGACATGCTCATGTCCCGGTTTCGGGCGGGGCAACTAGACTTCGTGACCACTGTTGATCTTTTTAACGAAGGAGTTGATGTACCCGACGTTGACATGCTGATTTTCCTGCGGGCCACGCACAGCCGCCGAATCTTCGTGCAACAGCTTGGAAGGGGTCTCAGGGTCAGCGCCGGCAAATCCAAGGTCGTCGTGCTCGATTTCGTTACCGACCTGCGCCGCGTGGCCGAGGTCGTTGATCTCGATCGGGCCGTGCGTGGTGCGGACGTCGAGCGCCTTGGCTTAGGATCGCGAATCATCCAGTTTCACGATGCATCCGCTGGCAGCTTTCTCAGGGAGTGGATGCTCGACCAGGCCTCGCTTTTTCTTCGTGACGGTGACCCAGAGCTTGAGTTACCGGAGATTGATTACCCGAGGCCGCCCGCTCCCGGAGGCGTGCAATGAATTTGCCGGACAGCACTCGAGACAATCTCCGGGAACGCATGTGGCGAATCGCCGACGAGATTGACTGGCTCGCGCTCGGTCCCACGGAGAAATCACAGTATTACGAGAACTGGACCAAGGACGCCGAGGTGGGAGGAGTCCTCCAACGCTACATGGCCGTGGGCCAGGTTCGCGTTTACATCAAGGACTCGCTTCTCAAGGACTATCCAAGGGCCAGGCGAGCGGATCAGGACAAGCCGTTCCGAATGCTGGGCCTTGACGGGAAGGTCGGCGTCACGCGCGTCTTCATCAAGCCACACGGCCGGATGCTCGCGGACGGTCGAATTGTCTGCTGGGGCCGCGCCGCCGACTGGAAAACCATCCTCCTGGCGGTATTCGAGCGAAGCTTTACCATTCGGGACGCAAACCCCCACGCCGCCATCCTCACGGAATCGGCGGGCAGATACTCCGAGACCGGCGTCAGGGCCGTCGTCATTGAGGCTGCCAGGCGACTGGGAATTGAAACACTCATCTGGGATTCCTGATGAACCAATCTGACGACCCCGTGTCCGGAAGGTGAAATCCAGGGACTGCGCCATGCAACAGCTACCCAACTCCGGCGACGATCGTAACAAGGGCTGGTGCGTCTTTTGTGGCGGCCCGATGGAAACCCGCGACCATGCGCCGTCCCGCGTATTTCTGGATGAACCCTATCCCGAGAACCTTCCCGTCCTGTCCTCCTGCCATGCCTGCAATCATTCGTTCTCCCTCGACGAGGAATACATTGCCTGCCTCATTGAATGTGCCCGCAGTGGATCGGTGGAGCAGGCTGGTACGGTGTGCCCGAAGATCGCAAAGACCCTGTCCCGAAAAGCCTTGCTGGCATCGCGACTGGCTGCTGCCCGCGTCGAAACCCCGGATGTCATCGTTTGGAAACCCGAGGAAGAACGCGTTCGCAACGTTATCGTAAAGCTCGCCCGGGCGCATGTCGCCTACGAGCAGAATGAGCCACAACTCGATGATCCGGCAAGCGTTGCCATCATTCCACTCTGCGCGATGGCGGCTGATTCCAGACAAGCGTTCGAGGCATCACCCAACACCGGGCTTTGGCCCGAAGTCGGAAGCCGGGCCATGCACCGAATCCTTGTTGGCTCGGAAGGAGAATACCCTTGGCTTGAAGTCCAGCCAGGACGCTATCGCTATCTGGTGGCAACGGGCAACGGCGTTCTTGTGCGAATCGTGATCGCCGAGTACCTGGCGGCCGAGGTGGTCTGGGACTGAACCCTTGCCCCTTATTAACCATTTGACAGCCCTACCCGACTTGTGGCATTCCCTTTGTCATGATCAGAAAACCGACCATTTCCATCGACGATCTGGACCGACCCTCCGTCGTGACTGACCACCTGCTGGCAGCGTACGCTGAAATGGCTACAGACAGTGACCGCGAGACCGAAGCAGAACAATCGCTCGGGGCAGTTTTCGTGGGCACGTCGCTGGACGAAGCGTGATGGTGAGGCAACCGTTGGGCCGGAGCGTTTCCCCACCAATCTCTTGCCTTGACGGCAGTATCATCCGATGATACTATTGAGAACAGGATGAGCCAGAAGCACCGTCGCACTCTGGAAGCGATTTTCGACGAGCCGGTCAGGTCCAGCATACCCTGGCGGGACATCGAGGGCTTGCTCAGGGCTGCCGGTGCGGAAATCACCGAGGGCGAGGGATCACGGGTCCGCATCGCCCTGAACGGGGTGCGGGCGGTTTTTCACCGGCCACACCCGCAAAAGGAAACCGACAAGGGAGCGGTCCGCTCCATGCGGCGGTTCCTGACGGAGGCAGGAGTGACGCCATGATGGAATACAAAGGGTATGTCGGCAAAGTCGAATTCGACGACGAAGCGGGGATCTTCCACGGCGAAGTCATCGACACGCGGGACGTGATCACCTTCCAGGGACGAAGCGTTGACGAGTTGAAGACCGCCTTCCAGGAATCGATTGACGATTATCTCGCCTTCTGCAAGCAGCGTGGGGAAGAGCCGAACAAGCCGTTTTCGGGCCAGTTCGTCACCCGCGTTCCGCCCGAGCTTCATCGCGAGGTCAATCTGGCGGCAAGCGTTTCTGGCAGAAGCCTTAATGCCTGGGTTGTAGAGCAGCTTCAGGCGGGCGTCGCCCGCATCAGGTCGATCAAGGCGGCGAAGGCCACGGGGAAAGAAAAGCGGAAGTCGCAACGGGCCGAGAAACACGCTTGATTCTTTCTGGAAGCCGGGGTCACCGACGAATTACAGACACCACGCCATGGGAAGCCAGCGAAGTGGTTCGAGAGTAGTCCCGAACGAAGAGGCCAGGAGATGTCTCTCACTATCAACCCCTGGGAAATGCCGGGTTTCCCGCCGTCCCCGGCGTCGATACCGATCAGCTACAGACACCACAACTCGGGCGGGGACTCGTGAGAGACTCGCGAGGGACTTGAACGGGACAAGAGAAGAGGCTTTCGTGGTGTCTGTAAGTGCTTGCGGAAGCATCCGCTGTGTGCTATCGGTCCGGGCATGGCATTCATCGTTCTACGCCGATCCCGCAACACGCGAAGCTATTACCTGGTCGAGAGCTACCGCGACGATCAGGGGAAAACACGGCGGCGCACGCTCTGTTATCTGGGCCGCGAGCAGGACGGCACCGACACGCTCGCCAAGGCGCTGGCGCACTGGGAACAGGTCAGAAAGGTTTGGCCAGGCACTCAAAATTGGGAAAGACCAGGGATCTGAGGTATCTGTCCACGTCTTGGGGACGCCATTAAAAGAGCAAGTTGGCATCCCAGGCCCCCTATTTATCCCGGACCAAGGTGCGTGGCCATTTCTATTTCTTTCTATTTCTCTGACCGTGACCCTGTCCAGCCCCGGCGGCTACGACGTCGCGCCTTTCTCGGAGACAGTGACAATCGGCCCGAATGTGACCAGCCAGATCGTCACGATTCCCATCAGCAACGACGGCCAGCCGGGCGAGAGGGACGCGACGATTCCGCTGTCGCTCTCATCCCCTGGTTCCGGTGCCTCCATCGGCGCAACGACTACGGCAAGCCTCGTCATCCACGACGACAACCCGTTCCCGGCCCCTGTGATCGTTGAATCGGTGCGCTGGGAAACCATCAAGGTCAAGGTCGGCAACTGCAAGAGGGCAAGAACGAAGTCCGAGACAGCGCTCGAGATTCAATTCAGCGGGCTCGTCGCGGGCACGGGGGATCTTGCGGCTTATCAGCTCTCGAGCGTCACGACGAGGAGGGTCAAGAGAAGGGCCTTCACGAGCTACAAGCCCATCCGGCTGACTTCGGCCGTGCCCGCTTCGAACCCCATGACCTCTCGAGGAACAGACATAGACCGGCCCGCCTTCACTGAGTATTCGATGGCGTGGCCAAGGCTCCCTGGATCGCGTGTTGAACGACCATGTAAGCCCTGCTTCCCAAAACCCAACCTTGAGGAGTCTGCGTCCATGAATCAGCATCTTCTACTGAACGGACATGTGACTTACACCGCGATCAATCCCCGCGGGGACCCTACTGTAAACTCTGCCGCGAGGCATGCCCGAGTAGGGTGCAGAATCAAGCCCGGCCACCCAATCCGCGCGCCCATTCACCCAGGCGGCGCTCCCAGGCCAATCTGCGCGTCGAGTCCTCAACGACCAGCCAGCGGCGGACGTCCTCCGCGCGGATCGGCAGGAACCGGCTGGACTCGGCCGAGGCGTAGGACCCATCGGCCTGAAGATGCTCGATGACTAGCACCTCACCGTCGAACTGCCAGACCTCGACCACGCCGAGCGCCGCGTAGATCGATGGCCGGTCGACTTTGGGAGGCGACAAGTCGATCTCGATCGCCAGGTCGGGGTTGGGAAAGTCGGCCGGGTCATTCGACTTGCGGGCGAAGGCATCCCGCGCGACTCGCAGCTTTTCGGCGTCGAAGTAATACGACAGATCGGCCTGGAGGCCTCGTTCCGACTCCGCTGTGTCCCACGTCGTCTCGCCCACGTTTTCACGGTCGATATCCAGGGCCAGCGTCACGGCGGACACGATTTGACCAAGCAACTCATTGTACCGCTCGTGGATGTGACCGGTGGTCATGAGCTCCAGGTCCCTCCCATCATAGGCCAGGCGGATGTGTTGGCCCTCGCCGATCGCCTCGGACAGGCACTCGTAGACATGCCGGCCCACCCCCCGGATGACGATCCGCTGATCGCCCAGGACAGGGCCGGCTCCCCCGGGCGACGACGGCGCGGTCTGGGATCGGGGACGACTCGTGATCGCGGACATCGGGTTGCTCCCTTGCTCAATGCCTCTCGGCTACCCAGCCGCCTTTTCAGGGATGGGACCCGCCGATGTCACCTTTTCTATCACCTCACGTCCCGCCGTGTCCATCGGAGACGTTGCGTCAGTCCGGCCACTCGTTCGGTTTCTACGGCATCGCGACGGACCACGTCGGTCTGAGCCAGGCGATGCCTTTGACCGCCCAGGCGACGACCAAGGTCAGCCTACCGACACCACCACCGCCCTCGCCGCCCCCACCGGTTATCGTCACGTCGGTGCACTGGGAAACCATCAAGGTCAAGGTCGGCAACGGCAAGAGGGCAAGAACGAAATCCGAGACAGCGCTCGAGATCCAATTCAGCGGGCTCGTCGCGGGCAGCGGGGATCTTGCGGCTTATTAGCGCGGTTTGCTCGCGCGTTGCATACAGCGATCAAGAAAGGCCGTGGCGATCCTACCTTCTCCCCGCGGGAGAAGGTGCCCCGCAGGGGCGGATGAGGGATGAGATGCTAGCCTTGGCCCGCAAATTCCCCTCATCCGGCCGTTCCGGCCCGACCCCGCAAGCGGGGTTCCCCCCGCTCCCCGCGGGAGAAGGAGAGGACGTCCCGCCGCGTCTGCAACTCAACGGTAAAACGCGCTAGCGAAGGGCGTGACCCCTGGCGCAGTCGCCTCCCCGGCCACCATGGCGGCCAGGGCCGTCGATGCCGTGCTTGAGAGGAGCGTGCCACTCAATGTGAAGCCCGCCCACCGGGGCCGGAACCTGGCCCGTTTCGGAGCCCGTTAAGGTGAACCGTGTGGCATCCAGCCGAGCGATGCCGGGGATGAGGGCTGAAACGCAGTAGTCCGGTTTCCGCTGATTCGGATAGGATGGTCTCTCGGTGAAAGGAAGTCGGTGTCACGCCTTCGGAGGCTGGAATGATGCCAAAAGAGCGGGCCGAGCGGGTCAACGGCAAGGGGGGAGCTGCGAAGCGCCGACCGCGGCGGCGGTTCATCAATTGGCGTACCTTCGACCCCTCGAAAGTCGAGGGAGACCGGACCCTGCTTGAAGAAGAAATCACTTACAAGGACCACCTGGAGGAATTGCTCGAGCGGAAAGGGGATTATGTCCTCATCAAGGGGCGGCAGGTTATCGGGATCTTCGCCGACCGCCAAGAAGCGATCGAGAAGGCGGTCGACCTCTTTGGAGGGGAACCGGCACTCGTCAAGCAGATCGTCGTGAAGGAGCCAATCCACACCCTCGGGGGCGGCATCCTCTGATGGCGGTCCACGTGCTCAACACGCCGCCTCCGCTCATCCAAGTCGGCATCAGCGTCGGTCACAGTTATCTCTCCCGCGGCCTGGGGGGCCCGCCGCTGATGAAGACGGCCCTGATCGATACCGGCTCATCGATGACGGCGATCGACCTCACGATCACAGCGGCGCTGCGCCCGCTCCGACTCGGAACCGTGGAACTCACCCGCCCCGGCGGGACGATGATCCGGGCGCCGTCGTATGACATCCGCCTCGCTTTCGAGCCCGACCCCCAGCACGCCCGATGGTGGCAGTACGGCCGTTGGTTTGACTTGGAGGCCATCGAGACGACCCCGGCTTCGGCCGGTGTCGACGTCCTGATCGGCCAAGATCTTCTCCAGAAGGTCGTCATTTCCTGGGACGGACCGCGCTGGAGGTTGCTCCTGATGTATTGAATCAGGCGGCTCATCGCCCAAATTCATGGGAACCGGTCACGCACTTATCTGGGGCGGACGGGGCAGGCAAGGAGGGTGCAATTGCTGGCTGCCCCTGTCGGATTTCCCAGATTGAGTGCGTGGCGCTTATTGGTCTTGGCCCGCGCGGCGCTTGTTGGTCTGTGGTAGGATGAATCCGGCTTTGATCGCGAGTTCGCGCCGATCCTCACCAGGAGTTGGCGCGACTCGGTTGGGATCGCGTTCCCAAGAGGAGAGGGTCTCTCATGCCCGATCGCACGACCATGAAAGCCGCGCCGAGCACGCTGGTCGAAGGTCAGCGACTTGACCAGCCCACGTTTCACGCGCTCTACGAGGCGATGCCGCCCGGAACCCGGGCCGAACTGATCGATGGAGTGGTTTATATGCCCAGCCCTCTCGGTCATGCCCACGGCCGTGCCCAGGTCCCCGTGATCATGTGGGTCGGTTATTACGCCGAGAATACGCCCGGCGTGGACGTCCTGGACAACGCCACCACCATCCTCGGCTGGAAGAGCGAGCCGCAGCCGGATGCGCTGCTCCGCGTCCTCCCCGAATGCGGCGGCCGGAGCCATGAGGAAGAAGGCTACATCCACGGCGCCCCGGAGTTGGTTGTCGAGGTTTCCAAGGCGACACGGTACATGGACCTGGGGCCAAAGAAGGCCGATTACGAGCGGGCCGGGGTGCTGGAATACGTCGTCCGCGCGATCGAACCGGACGAAATCTTCTGGTTCCGTCAGGAACAGGGTGTGCTGGTGCCACGACCGATCGGAGACGATGGGTTGTACCGTTCGACGGTGTTTCCGGGCCTTTGGCTCGACCCGGCCGCACTTTTGAAGGGCGATACGCGGCGGCTCCGCGCCGTGGTCGAACTGGGCTGCGCCACGCCGGAACATGCCGCGTTCGTCGCCCGGCTGGCCGCGCCCCGTGCCCCGTCCTGATCACGTCCGGCCACCCAACCCGCGCGCCCAGTCATTCAGGCGGCGTTCCCTGGCCAATCGGTGTGCCGGAATTGGCCACGCAGTTATCTTGGGCGGACTGAGAGCGGTTTACGTTCGCATCGGCCACGTGCAACCCAAAACCGCGGATTCACGGGTTGCAGATCATCGGCGTTTTCCCCAGCCGCGTAGCGGCGACAGTTCATAGCCTGGAGGCGTCAGCCCCAGGATGTCCCCAACCGGCCCCAGCCTTTCCCCGTTCCAAGCCCCAATCGGGGCGACAGGAGGGCTCGGCTACGGCGCGACTGTCGCCCCGCCGGGGCTGGAAAAGGCTTCTCTTGACGTGTCTGCGGGTCCTGGGGGCTGACGCCCCCAGGCTATGAACTGCCGCTCCTTCGGAGCTTGAGGAAATGTCGAGCCCGCCCAGGCCGAGGACGTGCGCAATACAAAGAAGGAAAACCGCTCTAACGCGCTGCCAACACTTACTGTCCTCGCTCGCACCGATTCTGGCTGTGTGAACTCCCCGTTTCTCGGACTTTTCTAGACAAGTTGCGGCCCCAGCTTTTCAGGCCATGGATACCCAGCTCAACGCGCTCCCAACACTTCCAGTCCTCGCTCTGACGTCCTCCGACGCTGGTCTCAGGCGACCAGTCCGTGTAACGGCACTGCGGCGCGCCGATGTCTTTGCCTTCGAACCGGGTCCGGCATCACGGAAGCACGGCCCCACCCCCGAGCGTTGCCCCCGCCAAGAACCACTTGGGCGCAATCGGGCACCCCTATTTACTTTGTACAATAAAGTAAGCGGCTCCTTCAGCGCTTCCTCGCCCTTCTGAGCAGTGGACACAAGGGAGAGAGGTAGACTTGATGGAGAACTTTCAGAACAAAGCCCACTGCTCGGGTGTTTGTCGTTTTCAGATTAGAGCTTATGACAAAAAAGCGGGGGTCCAGCGCGAGAATTGATGGCTGCTGAAACTTCAGGAACCTCTACTAATCTCTACCAAACGCCCGTCCAGTACTGGTGAAAATGGATCTTGTAGAAGCTGACTTTGGTGCCACAAAGTAGGTGGTCCCTGCCGCGCTTTCCCTCCCGGCGAACTATTCGGAAATTCCGAATAGTTGGCTGAGGCTCCAACTCCCGCTCCTCGAAGATGTTCTTCAAATGTTCGTTGACGGTCGGCACAGTCACCTGAAAGAGGACGGCGAGCAGGGCCTGGGAAAGCCAAAGCGTCTCATTCTGAAAACCGCACTCGATCCGGGTCCGCGCATCCTCGGTCTGGTAGAGCAGGATTTCGCCGTTCGGCGGTAAGGGGGGAGGGGTCATGATACTGCACGCAGAAAAGGCTGTTCAAACTGGTAAATGGCGCGAAAAAAATTGAGACGCACCGTGACTTGTCGCGGTGCGTCATCGCAAGCTCGACGCACCCTACAAATCTCATTTCGGCATTAACGAGACGTCATTCCTTGTCCTTGACTGGTCCGGGCTTCTTGGCCGCTTCGGTGGCCTTCTCTTTGAACAGCGGCTTGCCTGCGAGCAGGGTGTCGATCTCGGTCGTCAGCTTCTCGCGGATGTCGGGACTGTAACCGACGTGGGCCGACTGAACGACTCCCTTGACGTCGAGGAGGACAAGCGTGGGAAACCCTTCGACATCGAAGACCTTGCCGATCGAGCCGCTGGGGTCAAGACCGACCTGACCGACGGGGTTGCCCGGCAGGCTGATCTTCTTGGCGTCCAGCGTCTTCTCGACGAGCTTGCGGACCTCGGAGAGTTCTTTCGGTTCCGAGTCCTGGCTGAGCGCGACCACCACGACGTCCTTCTTATCCTTGGCGAGTGCCTCGATCAGCTTCTGGATTTCGGGCAGCTCCTGAATGCAGGGACCGCACCAGGTGGCCCAGAAATCGATCACGACAACCTTGCCGGCGAGTTCCGCCTTGGTGACCGTCCGGGTCTTGTCCGGACCGTCCAAAACGGTCAAGGTGAAATCGGGAGCCGGCTTGCCAAGCAGCTCGTTCACCGCAAACTTCTGCTCCTCACCACCGCCCGGCCGTTCCAGCAGCGAATCGACCTTGGCGAATCCCTTGGGAACCTCGTAGGCGAAGGACCGGTCCTTCGCGACCTGGGTGTTGACCGCACCCGAGGTCCAGCCGAACTGCTCGATGGAGATCGATTGCCCGGCTGGAGCGCTCTTGGAGAGAGTCTCGGGATCAATCTGGAATTCGATCCGGGAGAGCAGCTTGGTGGCAGGATCGACGTCCAGGCGGATGTCTGGTCCCTCCTGCTGATCGATGAGTAGCGCCTGGGCACCGGACGCGGCAGCTTGGGGATCCTCGGGAGCAAGCTGGAGTGAGCCGCCAAGCTGTCCCAAGGCCGCGGCGGGGTCCGGAGAAGTCAGCAGGTTGAGCAGCACGAACATCGGCGCGCCGGATGGCCCGCCAAAGAGAACCGCCCCGGCCGGGCCCTGGCGGAAGGTCTCGAAGTTGATCTCCCCGGGCGCCGGCTCGCTCGTGTACCGCTTGAGGGGTATCACTGTCGTGGTCATGGTCTTGCCGTCGCTGACCAGCCGGACCGGGCCGGCGTCGAAATCCATCTTGTTGGGCCGGACGAATGTCAGCTTCAAGGGAAGTGTCTGCTTCTGGGGCTTGCCGGCGATGGTCATCGCCATCACGAACTGGCCTTCGTCGGTGTACGAGTTCAGACCCTTGTAAGCCTTGGCCACCGCGGCCAGCAACGCCTTGGCCTTGGGATCGGCTGGTTTCGCCGGAGCGGCCGCTCTGGCCTTGGGCTGGATCGGAGTGTCCTGAGCCCGGGTCCAGCTCATGGCCAAACCGAACGCCAGCGTCAGGCCGCCGGCGAGCGTGGCCGGCCACGCGAGGCGTGCCCATCTCTTGAAAGCAGTCATCACGATGTCCTTACGGGAGCTAAGCCGGATCCGCGACCGTGCTCTGTGCTCGCCCGCTCGCCCGACGGCAATGAGACGATTATTCTATACCCGAATTGCTTTCATCGTCGACCCGTGCAAAGGGCTCGCTCATGCCTGCAAGCCACCGGTCGTGGGCCGAGTGGGCTGAATCAGATCAGGCCTCGGGCCGGGTGGCCGAGCGGTTCCCGTCAGTGCTCCAGCTCCCATTGGATTTTGCGGCTGTTGAGGGAAGGACGCCCTGCGCGGAGTCATCGGCACGGGCGGGATCGGTGTCCGGGGCGGCACTCCCGCAGCAGGGGCGGGGGGGAAGCAGATGGCCCAGCTTGTCGCGCTTGGCGTCGAGATAGCGCTGGCGTTCAGCACGGGCGGGTGCAATGATCGCCACCTGGTCGACCACGGTCAGGTCGTAACCGTAATAGACAAAGGCGTCGGTCTTCTTGGGATTGTTCGTCAGCAGGCGAACCTTGGTGAGTCCCAGGTCTTTAAGGATTTGCAGGCCAATGCCGTAGTCGCGCAGGTCGGCTTGATAGCCCAGCGCGATGTTGGCCTGCACGGTATCAAGCCCCTTGTCCTGCAGGTTGTACGCGCGAATCTTTTCGATAAGGCCGATGCCCCGGCCCTCCTGTGGAAGGTAGATCAGGGCCCCCGCGCCCTCGGCCCCGATCATACCCAGGGCCATGTGAAGCTGGTCGCCGCAGTCGCACCTCAGGGAATCGAGGAGGTCTCCCGTGAAACACGAGGAGTGCAGCCGGACCAGGGGTGCCTCGACCTTGCTCAGGTCGCCCATGACCAGCG
>Ga0208044_1000560_pt1 | contig 25989 bp, 24 predicted proteins | sample Sb_taG_8_FD_187712 | JGI IMG/M metagenome (GOLD analysis project Ga0208044, IMG submission 187712) | Peat soil microbial communities from Weissenstadt, Germany - Sb_50d_c_BC metaG (SPAdes) (version 2) | ecosystem: Environmental > Terrestrial > Soil > Wetlands > Peat | place: Germany...
GGCGGCGGGGGCCTGGGCGGTACCCGTCAGGCCGGTGCCGGGACCGGCGGCGGCCCTGGCGATGACGGCGGGCGAGCCGTTATACCCGCGATTGAACTGGTAAAGGCGCCGGGCGAGCTGGCTGCCGCGGTCGAACGGCTGCTTGCCGGGGTTCTCGTCGTGCCTGACCTGGCCAGCGGTCTCGAGCTGATCCGCACCGACCCGTCCGTGGCCGTCGTGACTAGGGACGGTGATCTGCTCGGCACGCACTGGGCGCGTGGCGGTTCGGCGCAAGGGCAGAGTCCGCTCGGGCTGAGGGCGGCCGCGCAGCTGGCCGCCGCGCAGCTAGCCGGCGCTGAGATCGCAGGTCAACGGGCAGAACGCGAGCTCGTCGAGGCGATCGAGGAGGAGGACTCGGCTAAGCAGGTCCTGGCTCGCGCGCTGGCCGCCGTTCAGGAGACCGACGCCGCGGCTGCCGAGATCTCCGGCAGGCTCGGCGCGCTGGCCGGCGCCGCCCGCGCCGCCCGCGACGAGGCTGGCCGGCTGGCTGCGGCAATTGCCGCTGCCGACCGTTCAGCGCAGAAGAGCCGCAGCCAGCTGGCCGACATCGAGGCCAAGCTCGCCGCTGAGTCCGGTGCCGCGGGCTCGGTCAGCGCCGACGCCCAGGACGGTCTAGCCGGGACGGCGACCCGCCAGCCCGACGAACCTGACGATTTCGCCCGGACAGCGGCCCGCCATGCCGATGAGCTGGCGGGCCTTACCGGGCCGGCCGTCCGCCAGGCCGATGAGCTGGCGGGCCTTACCGGGCCGGCCGTCCGCCAGGCCGATGAGCTGGACAGCCAGCCCGCGGACTGGACGTCCCCTCGCCCGGACCGCGCGATCGCACCGGGCACGGCCAAGCAGGCGCTCGCCGACAGCGCGTCGGCCGCCAGGGGCACGGAAATGGATGCCAGGCTCGAGGTCCGCACGGTGGAGGAGCGGCTGCGCGCGATTACCGGGCGGGCCGATGCGCTGGCATCGGCGGCTGCGGCGGAGCGCCAGGCAATCGCCCGAGCGGCCGGACGAGCCAGGCGGCGGGCCGCCGAGGCCACCGTAGCCAGCGCCGTGGCCAGCGGTGCCAGGCTGGCGCTGGCGGCGATCGAGCGGTCTGGTCGGCTGGCGGACGAGCAGCGGCAGCGAGCCGAGCTGGCGCGCTCCGGCCGCGACGACGAGCTGAAGACCGTCCGGGCACAGATCCGCGAGGTTTCCGCCGAGCTGGACAAGGTCATCGACACGGCGCACGGCACCGAGGTTGCCACGGCCGGGCGGCGGCTCCGGCTCGAGCAGGTCGCGGCCAAGGCCACCGATGAGTTCGGGGTCGAAGTCGCCGAGCTGATCGATGAATACGGCCCGGACGTGGAAGTGCCGGCCAGTGCGGAGGACCAGCCGCCGACCAGCTACGACCGGGTTGTGCAGCAGCGGCGTGCCGATACGGCGCAGCGCCAGCTCGACCAGCTCGGCAAGGTCAACCCGCTGGCGCTTGAGGAATTCGCCGCGCTAGAAGAACGGCACGCCTTCCTGGTCACCCAGCTTGACGACCTGCGCAAGACCCGCCGCGACCTGCTGACCGTGGTCAAGGAGGTCGATGACCGGGTGCAGCAGGTGTTCGCCGCGGCGTTCGCCGATACGGCGCGGGAATTCGAGCAGATCTTCGGCCGGTTGTTCCCCGGCGGCGAGGGCGCCCTGGTGCTGACCGAGCCTGATGACATGCTGGCCACCGGCATCGAATTCGAGGCCAGGCCGCCGGGCAAGCGGGTGAAGCGGCTGTCGCTGCTCTCCGGCGGAGAACGCTCGCTGACCGCCATCGCCTTCCTGCTGGCCATCTTCAAGGCCCGCCCGTCGCCGTTCTACGTGCTTGATGAGGTGGAGGCGGCGCTTGACGACACTAACGTCCAGCGGCTGCTCAACATCTTCGACGAGCTCAGGTCGAGCTCGCAGCTGATCATCATCACGCACCAGAAGCGGACGATGGAGATCGCCGACTCGCTGTACGGGATCAGCATGCGCAGCGACGGCGTCTCCGCGGTGATCAGCCAGCGGCTGCGCGAGCGCGAAACCGCCTGACCTTCCTGGTTGAGCCGCTGTTTCATGATCACGCGGGAATCTCAGTGACAGCTCCTGAATGGGCCGCGTGATCATGAATGCAGGCGTCCGAGCCGGGTCGAGCTCCTGCGCAGTGACCGGTTGTCCCGGCTGGTCGCCTGCTTCTGCCAGACTGGGGCCGTCATGGAACATGTGCTGATTATCGTCGGGATCGTCGTCGTGGTAGCTGGCGGCGCCGGTGCGCTTGTGGTTCCGCGCCTCCGCCGGGGCCGGCCGGGGCCAGGCACCGGCCGCGGGACGGAGCAGCCGGGCGGTACCGGCACCGCTGCCACCGGAACCGCCGCGCCCGCCGCGCCCGGCCGCGAGGCCGGCCCACCCGCGGCGGACATCACTGCGGCGCCGCCGGTCCCGGCCGGCCAGGCAGCCCCGGCCGCTGCGGCGATCGAGCATCCGCCGCCGTCGGCCGGCCGCCTGGTCAGGCTGCGCGGCAGGCTCGCCAGATCGCAGACCGCGTTCGGCTCGGCGCTGCTCGGATTGCTGTCGGGCGCCAGGCTGGACGAGGCGACCTGGGACGAGATCGAGGAGATCCTGATCACGGCGGACATGGGGGCAGCCCCGGCCAGGCAGCTGGTCGATCAGCTCCGTACCGAGGTCAAAGTGGCAGGCACCAGGGACCTGGCCGAGGTCAGGGCGCTGCTGCGGGCTGATCTGCTCCAGCAGGTCGATCCCAACCTGGACCGGACGCTGCACTCCGCACCGCACGGGGACCGGCCCGCGGTGCTGCTGATGGTCGGAGTCAACGGCACCGGCAAGACCACCACCTGCGGCAGGCTGGCCCGGGTGCTGATCGGCGACGGCCGGACCGTGCTGCTCGGCGCCGCAGACACCTTCCGCGCCGCAGCCGCCGATCAGCTTGAGACCTGGGCCGGCCGGGTCGGAGCCACCGTAGTGCGGGCCGACCGGGAGGGCGCTGACCCGGCCAGCGTCGCGTTCGAGGCGGTCAGCGCCGGGATCGACCGCGGTGTGGACGCCGTCATCGTGGACACGGCTGGTCGGCTGCACACCAAGACCGGCCTGATGGACGAGCTCGGCAAGATCAAGCGGGTGATCGAGAAGCACGCCACCGTTGACGAGGTGCTGCTTGTGCTTGACGCGACCACTGGTCAGAACGGGCTGCGCCAGGCCAGGGTCTTCGCCGAGGTGGTCGATGTCACCGGGATCGTCCTGACCAAGCTGGACGGCACGGCCAAAGGCGGCATCGTGATCGCGGTGCAACGCGAGCTCGGCGTGCCAGTGAAGCTGGTAGGCCTCGGCGAAGGTCCAGACGATCTCGCCCCATTCGAGCCAGCGGCGTTCGTCGACGCCCTGCTTGGCGGCTAGGCAGCGTGGACGAGTGGACATCGCGCCGCCCGGCGGGTAGACAGCACAGCGGATAGCCAGCACGAAGGAGCTCACCACAGGTGTTCGAGACACTCTCCGACCGGCTGACGCAGGTCTTCTCCTCGCTGCGCGGGCGTGGGCGGCTCTCACCGGCCGATATCGACGCGACCTGCCGCGAGATCAGGATTGCGCTGCTCGAGGCCGACGTAGCGCTGCCGGTGGTCCGCGACTTCATCGCCCGGGTGAAGGAACGCTCACTCGGCGCTGACGTAGCCCAGGCGCTGAACCCGGCGCAGCAAGTCATCAAGATCGTCAACGAAGAGCTGATCGAGATCCTGGGCGGTGAGGCCAGGCGGCTTCGGTTCGCCAAGGTCCCGCCGACCGTGATCATGCTGGCCGGCCTGCAAGGCTCAGGCAAGACCACGCTGGCGGCCAAGCTGGCCCTTTGGCTGCGCGGCCAGGGCAACACGCCGATGCTGGTCGCGGCCGACTTGCAGCGTCCCAATGCGGTGCAGCAGCTCGAGGTGCTCGGCCAGCAGGCAGGTGTTCCGGTCTACGCTCCTGAACCTGGCAACGGGGTCGGCGATCCGGTCCGGGTGGCCCGTGACTCGATCGAGCAGGCCAGGCACAAGCTGCACAACATCGTGATCATCGACACGGCCGGCCGACTGGGTATCGACGCGGAGCTGATGAACCAGGCCGCCGCGATCAGGGACGCCGTCGATCCGGACGAGATCCTGTACGTGGTCGACTCCATGATCGGTCAGGACGCGGTGACCACGGCGCAGGCCTTCCTCGACGGCGTCGGCTTCGACGGCGTCGTGCTCACCAAGCTGGACGGCGACGCGCGCGGCGGCGCGGCATTGTCCATCGCGCAGGTCACCGGCAGGCCGGTGATGTTCGCGTCGGCCGGGGAGAAGCTTGAGGACTTCGACCTGTTCCACCCGGACCGGATGGCCTCGCGGATCCTGGATCTGGGCGACATCCTCACCCTGATCGAGCAGGCTGAGCGGACCTTCGACCAGGACCAGGCGGCCGCCATGGCCGGCAAGCTGGCCTCGGCCGAAGGGTTCACGCTTGAGGACTTCGTCGAGCAGCTTGCGATGGTCCGCAAGCTGGGCCCGATCAGCAACCTGCTCGGAATGCTGCCTGGTGCGGCGCAGAACCGCGAGCTGCTCAGCCAGATCAGCGACAAGGACCTGGACCGGGCTGCCGCGATCGTCAACTCGATGACCGTCGAGGAGCGGAGAAACCCCAAGATTTTGAACGGGTCGCGCAGGCTGAGGATTGCCAGCGGAGCCGGCGTCAGCGTGGGTGAGGTCAACTCGCTCGTCGTCCGGTTCCTCGACGGACAGAAGATGATGCGGCAGATGATGGGCGGCATGCCGGGGATACCTGGTATGCCGGGCATGCGGCGCGGCGGGCAGAAGGCCAAGGGCAAGAAGAAGGGCAAGGGCGGCGGCCGGCCAGCCGGGGCTGGCCGGCGGTCAGGTGGCAGGCAGGACGCGCTGGGCGCCGGCGGACTGGGGGCCGGCGGTCTAGGCGCCGGTGGTCTGGGTGCAGGCGGACTAGGTGCTGGTGGTCTGGGCGCCGGTGGTCTGGGGGCAGGTGGTTTGGGTGCCGGCGGCTTCGGGGGCGGCCAGGGGACTGACGGGTCGCAAGCGGAAGGGCCCGGCGCGGGCGGGCTCAGGCTGCCGGCTGGCTTCGGCAAGGGGCTCGGCTCGGGCGGCCCGGTCCTGCCCGGCGGCCACGGACCCGGTCATGGCGGTCCGGCCAGTTCGGCAGGTCCGGCCGGTCAGCAGTTGCCGCCAGGGCTGCGCGGGCCCGGCGGACAGGCCGGAAGGCGCGGCCGATCGGGCAAGAAGGGCCGCTAGGCCGCTGCAGCCTCACGCGTCTGGCAGAATATGAGCGCAACCATCGGCTCCGCGAGACCCTCTCAAACTCGCCGCTGCCGTACCGAGTTGGATCGCACGTCCGGTTCCCCACTCCGAACGCTCGCTGTCCGCACACAATCCGCTGGGAGAAGACCACAGCCGTGGCTGTCAAGATCAAGCTAAAGCGCATGGGCAAGATCCGTGAGCCCTACTACCGGATCGTTGTCGCCGACGCCCGCACCAAGCGGGACGGCCGCGCCATCGAAGAGATCGGCAAGTACCACCCGAAGGCGGAGCCCTCGTTGATCGAGGTCAATTCGGATCGGGCGCAGCACTGGCTGTCCGTCGGCGCGCAGCCGACCGACCCGGTGCGCAAGCTGCTGGAGGTCACCGGCGACTGGCAGCGGTTCAAGGGCCTGCCGGGAGCCGAGGGGACGCTGAAGGTGGCGGCCCCTCGCAGCGACAAGAAGGAGATCTTCGCAGCCGCGCTGGCCGAGACGCTGGCGGACAGCGCATCGGCGCCGAAGGGGAGGGCGAAGACGGGCGCCCGGGCCGGTGAGGGCAAGGCCGGCGATGGCAAAGCCGGCGATGGCAAGGCCGAGAAGTCGGCCAAGCCCGCGAAGGCTGACACCGCGAAGGCTGACACCGCGAAGGCTGACACCGCGAAGGCTGACACCGCGAAGGCTGACACCGCGAAGGCCGGCGCCGCCAAGGCGGGCGGCGCGAAGACCGAGGGCAAGGCGGCCGGGAGCAAGATCGAGGCGCAGGATGCGGAGGCTCCGGCCAAATCCGTGGCTGACCAGGCCGAGGCGGCTGACACCATCGAGGCAACTGGCACGGCCGAGGCAACTGACACGGCTGCGGTGGCTGAGACGGCCGAGGCGACCGGCGCCGCCGATGCAACTGACACGGCTGCGGTGGCTGAGACGGTCGGCGCCACCGAGGCAACTGACACGGCTGCGGTGGCTGAGACGGCCGAGGCGACCGGCACCGCCGATGCAACTGACACGGCTGCGGTGACTGAGACGGCCGAGGCGACCGGCACCGCCGATGCAACCGGCACGGCCGAGGCTGACGCGGAAGCCGGGGCCGACGCTGACGCGGAGGCCGGGACTGAGACCACCGACGCGGCCGCGCAGGCTGCCGCTGAGGCCACGACTGCCGAGGGCGAGGCAGGGGCCGAGCCGGGGAGCGGAGATTGAGGTGCTGGAAGAGGCCCTTGAGCACCTGGTAAGGGGCATCGTGGACTTTCCAGACGATGTCCGGGTTTCCAGCCGCAACCTGCGCAGGGGCCGCGTGCTTCAGGTGCGCGTCCATCCCGATGATCTGGGCAAGGTCATCGGGAGGGGCGGGCGCACTGCCCGGGCGCTGCGGACGGTAATAGGCTCGCTGGCAGGCGATTCCTATGTGCGCGTGGACCTGCTGGACGCGGACGAGGCCCGCTAGCGAACATGCAGCTGGTGGTCGGCCGGATCGGACGGCCGCATGGGTTGCGCGGCGAGGTCACCGTGGAGGTGCGGACCGACGACCCGGACGCGCGGTTCGCGGTCGGCTCGGTCTTGGCGACCGATCCTGCGGAGCGCGGCCCGCTGCTGGTCTCTTCGGCGCGCTGGCACTCGGGTCGGCTGCTGGTCAGGTTCGGCGACTGCCAGGATCGGGATGCCGCCGAGGAACTGCGCGGCCTGGTGCTTGTGGTGGACTCGGCGGATCTGGCTCCGCTGCCAGATCCGCAGGAGTTCCACGACCATGAGCTGATCGGACTCCAGGTGGTGACGGTCTCCGGTGAGGTCGTGGGCTCGGTCGCCGACGTCTTGCATCACGGTCAGGACCTGCTGGTGATCGACGGCGCCGGATCGCGGTCCGACACCGAGATACTGGTCCCGTTCGTGGCGCCGCTGGTGCCCGAAGTCGATGTCGCCGCGGGCAGACTGGTGATCAGCCCGCCGCCCGGCTTGCTCGACCCAGAGGCCGCCGTCTAAGTTGCTCGACCCAAAGGTGCCGTCTAATTGGCATCCGAGGCCCACCGCATCGTAACCAGCCCCACCTGCATCGCAAACTGCGATGTCGGTGGCCTATCGCACCTAATGAAATGGCCCATCGCACCTACTGAAGTCGCGGGGGAGGAGTTGCTGCGTGCGTATCGATATCATCACGATCTTCCCTGACTACTTCGGCCCGCTCGGGGTTTCGCTGATCGGTAAGGCGGCCCAGCGAGGCGACATCATCTTCGGAGTCCACGACCTGCGGTCCTGGGCGCATGACCCGCACCGGACGGTGGACGACACACCGTTCGGCGGCGGCCCGGGGATGGTGATGAAACCGGAGCCGTGGGGCGAGGCGCTGGACGCGGTCACCGCCGCTGCCGGCAGCTCCTCAGCCACGGGCGCGGCGACCGGAGCTGCCCGCCTAGCGGCGGACGGCCGCGGCTCGGCGGCAGATCCTGACCTAGACCGGGAGCTCCAGCCTGGCCAGCAGCAAGACGACGGGCCCCAGCTGATCGTGCCTACGCCAGCCGGCGTCGTCTTCACCCAGGCAATGGCCGGCGAGCTGGCCAGGGCGAGTCACCTGATCTTTGCCTGCGGCCGGTACGAGGGCATCGACGCCCGGGTCGTCGATGAAGCACGGACCAGGATGCCCGTGCGTGAGATAACGATCGGCGATTACGTGCTGGCGGGCGGCGAACCGGCGGTGCTGGTGATGATCGAGGCGATCTGTCGCCTGATACCCGGCGTTCTCGGCAATGCTGAGTCTGCTACCGATGATTCATTCGGTGCCGGGGACGGCACGATGAGCGGGCTGGTCGAGGGACCCGCCTACACGCGGCCGAGAACCTGGCGCGGTCTGGATGTCCCGAAGGTGCTGCTTTCCGGCGATCACGCTGCCATCGCCCGCTGGCGCCGGGACCACGCGCTTCGTCGAACTGCCCAGAACCGGCCAGATCTGGCCGCTAGGCTGCCTCATGCGGCTTTGAGCACACGGGATCGTCAAGTGCTTTCCGAGGCTGGTTTCGCAGTCAGCGGGGAAGATGTGGCACACTGAAAGCCGTCGTCCCGCTGTCGGCCGCAGTCGCGCGGGACGCGGTTGCATGCCCCAGCGGCGGCCAGACCACCTCAGCGCATCAGCAGGCGTGCGCGTGATGACAACCGAGGACGAAGCGATGCACAGCGCGATTGCCGAACTTGAGCGCTCCCAGATCCGAACCGACATCCCGGTCTTCCGGCCTGGCGACACCCTGAAGGTGCATGTCCGGGTCACGGAGGGCAACCGCTCCAGGATCCAGGTGTTCCAGGGCATCGTCATCCGCCGCCAGGGCGGCGGCGCGCGGGAGACCTTTACCGTGCGGAAGGTCAGCTACGGGGTAGGCGTCGAGCGGACCTTCCCGGTGCACACCCCGGCCATCGACCTGATCGAGGTTGTGACTAGGGGCCGGGTGCGCCGCGCCAAGCTGTACTACCTGCGCTCCCTGCGCGGCAAGGCCGCCAGGATCAAGGAGCGCAGGTAGCCGGCCGGCTGTTCGCACCGATCTGGCGGCTAAGACGCACTGCCTGCCTGGCAGCATCAGGATTGAGCCCAGCCTGGTGCTGCCTGTTCTGCTTTGGAGTTCCGGTGATCATCGGTCACCTGGCTGGCCGGCTTGCCACGGCCTGATCGGCTGCTCCTTAGGTCAGATCAGCGCCGTCCAGGCGATAGGCTGCCGTTCCGGCAGACGGAGTGCGCTCGGCGTTTCCGCTGCTGGTAATTTCCGGTTTCCGCTGCCGGCGCATATCCCGCCCGGCCGCTGCTAGGGCCGCTGGGCCGGCCGGGTGGCCGCTAGGCTGGATGGTGATGATGAGCGACGAGCAGCGCACGCACGATGACGTGCTGGCCGTGTCGGCCGACGCCACCGGGCCCGACGATGCCGGGACCGACGACGCCGGGAGTTCCGCCGCGATGGCATCGGAACTCCAGGAAGCTGACGACGACGTGGCTGGTAAGCAAAGCGCCGAGCCACGCGGCCGGGGGCGTTTCTCGTTCCTGACCGAAATGGTCGTGCTGTTCGCCGTCGCACTGACGATCGCGCTGCTGATCAAGACATTCGTGGTCCAGCCGTTCTTCATCCCGTCTAGCTCGATGGAGAACACGCTGCTGGAAGGCGACAAGGTCCTGGTGAACAAGCTCGTTTACCACCTGAGGCCGATCGGCCGGGGTGACATCGTGGTGTTCGACGGAAGCGGCTCGTGGTACACGGCCACCCCGGCGGCACCGGCGAGTCGCAATCCGGTGGCGCGAGTCTACGACGATACGCTCGGGGCGCTGTTCCGCTCGATCGCCGGGCTATTCGGGCAGATGCCAGGTCAGACCGATTACATCAAGCGGGTGATCGGGATCCCCGGTGATCGCGTGATCTGCTGCAATGCAGCAGGCCAGATCACGGTCAACGGGGTACCGCTGGACGAGCAGACCTACGTGCATCCAGGCGAGCAGCCGTCGCAGTACCACTTCAACGTCGTGGTACCGCCTGGCCGGCTGTGGGTGATGGGCGACAACAGGCTCGACTCAGCCGATTCCCGGCTGCACGATTGTGCGTACCCCGGCGCCGAATGCGCGCCGTACGACCGGGATGGCACGATCCCAGCGAACAAGGTCATCGGGCGGGCGTTCATGATCGTATGGCCGCCCAGCCGGATCAGGATCCTTTCTGTCCCCTCGATCTTCGGCCAGCCAGGCCTGCAGGGCTCGGCGGCGGCTGGGCCGTCCGGTCCGTTGACTGCCTCGTTGACGCGCGGGATGCGCCTGCAGCCGTCAGCGCCGTACCTGCCACTGGCTTCGGGTCTCGCCGCCGCGGTTCCGCTGACGTTCCTTGAGTGGCGGCTGCGCCTGCGGGCAGGCCGCAGGCTCAGGGAGCGTCGCAGGCTGCGGCGCTGGTGACGAGGTGCAGACCTCACCGCCGAGGTCGGCCGGGTCGAGCGCGGCAGGCGTGCGCCGGCCGGTCGGTTATACCCCGAGGCGCGATGGCGGGCTGACCAGCTATGAGCGGGTGCTCGCCCGGGCTGGGCTCGGGCCGGTGGCCGGGATCGATGAGGCCGGCCGGGGTGCCTGCGCCGGACCGCTGGTCGTCGCGGCTGTCGCGCTCGATGGCTGGCGCGGTGAGGGCATGGCCGAGATCGCCGATTCCAAGACGCTGACCGCGCGTGCCAGGGAGGCGGCCTACCGGCAGATCGTTCGGTCTGCGCTGGCCTGGCATGTTGTCGTGATCGGCCCAGCCGAGATCGACCGGCTTGGCCTGCACGTCTGCAATGTGGCCGGCATGCGACGCGCTCTGGCCGGTCTGACCGCAACTCCTGGCTATGCGCTGACCGACGGATTCGCGGTACCCGGACTCGCCGTGCCTGCCCTGGCGATGTGGAAGGGGGATCAGGTCGCCGCTTGCGTCGCCGCGGCATCCATCGTCGCCAAGGTGACCAGGGACCGGCTCATGCGTGCGCTGCACGCGCAGCACCCCGAGTATGGATTCGCCCGGCACAAGGGGTATTCCACGGCCAGCCACATGGCCGCTCTTGCCGCGTATGGACCTAGCCCGGTGCACCGGCGCTCGTTCGTGAACGTGTCGAGGCTGGGCGTCGAGCTGATCGCTGACGGCAGCGCAGTGCAGGCCTGCGACGGGGTGCCGGAACACGGTGCGGGGGTGCCCTGCGGCCCGCTGCCGGAGGGCCGCGTCAGATCGCGGCTCGGCACCGGGTCGGAAGCAAACGGGTTCACGGTTCTGGAGGACGGGCGCGATGGTCCTATCGTTGAGTTCATCGCGGGCTCGTCGGTCGCCGCGTCCGGCAGGGAAACCGGAGCGGAAGCAGAGGCGCCCGGTGGCTCATTGGAGGGGAGAACATGAGCGCGGAGGACCTCGAGAAGTACGAGACCGAGATGGAGCTGCAGCTCTACCGCGAGTATCGCGATGTCGTCGGGCTCTTCACCCATGTCGTCGAGACCGAGCGCAGGTTCTATCTCACCAACGACGTTGACCTGAATGTGCGCACGGCTGACAACGGTGAGGTGTTCTTCGAGGTCACCATGCACGACGCGTGGGTCTGGGACATGTACCGTCCGGCCCGGTTCGTGAAGAACGTCAGGGTGGTGACGTTCAAGGATGTCAACATCGAGGAACTCGCCAAGAGCGACCTCCAGCTTCCCGAGGAAACCCAGAGCTAGGCCCGAGCCAGATCGGCGGCCGGGCGGCTACCGACCTGGTCGGCCGGGCGGCTACCGACCTGGCCGGCTCGGTGGCCACCTACTTGGCCGGCTCGGTGGCCACCTACCTGGCCGGCTCGGTGGCCACCTACCTGGCCGGCTCGGTGGCCACCTACCTGGCCGGCTCGGTGGCCACCTACCTGGCCGGCTCGGTGGGCACTCACTGTGCGGCCCGGCATTCAACCACACTGGACCGACATCACTGGCGGAGGCCGCCCCCGCCACCCACAGGGACAGCCCGCCGGGAGCGCCTGATCCACAGGATGCCGCCGACCTGAGCGGCATCAGGCTGTCCTCCGGCACCGTCGGTTCCGGAGGTGGTGGGCGTGCATCCCAAGGATGTCCTGGGCAGGCAGGGCGAGCAGCTGGCGGTGGAATACCTGCAGCAGGCCGGATTCCGGATCCTGGACCGGAACTACCGATGCGCTGAGGGCGAGATCGACATTGTCGCTGCCGAGCGACGGACGCTGGTCGTCTGCGAGGTGAAGACCAGGTCCGGGGTGGGATTCGGCACACCGATCGAGGCGATCACCAGGCAGAAGCGGATCCGGCTCCGGCGGCTGGCCGTGCACTGGGTGATCGCGCACGGGGTGCTATTCGACCAGCTCCGGGTCGACGTGGTCGGCGTGCTGAAATCCCCGTCTGGTGACTTCGAGGTCGAGCACATCCGTGGCGTGGGCTAGATGACGCTCGCCCGGACGCATGCCATCGCCCTTGTCGGTGTGCAGGGTCACGTTGTGGAGATCGAGGCCGATATCGAGAACGGCCTCGTCGCCCTGCTTCTCGTCGGCTTGCCCGATGCCGCACTGCGAGAGGCACGGGACCGGATCAGGTCGGCGATCGTGAACAGCGGCGAGAGCTGGCCGCACCGAAGGATCACCGTCGGCCTGTCCCCGGCGAGCCTCCCCAAGCGCGGCAGTGGCTTCGACTTAGCCATGGCAGTGGCGATCCTGGCTGCGGCAGGCGCGGTGCCCGCTGCCCGGCTGCGCGGGCTGATGCTGCTCGGCGAGCTCGGCCTCGACGGCAGGGTACGTCCAGTCCCTGGCGTGCTGCCGGCCGCCGCGGCGGCTGCGGCGGCCGGGTTCGCGGCGGTCGCCGTCGCCGCGGAGAACTCTCCCGAGGCCGCACTGGTTCCCGAACTCCGGGTGATCTCCGCGCCTAGCCTGGCGGCGATGACCGCGTGGCTGCGAGACGGCCAGCCGGCCAAGGACGGCGCGGCGGTGACCGTCCTCGAGCCTGGCCGAGACGCTGCCGCGATGTTCGCCACCTGTCCGGGCGACGGTCAGCGGCCGGGTACGAGACCTGGCGCGGATACCGGGCCGGAGCTGGCACTAGCAGGTGGCAGATCGGTGCTTCCCGCGGGCTACGGCGCGGGCGGCGGCAAGGATCTGGCTGATCTTGTCGGGCAGCCTGTCGCCAGGCGGGCCGCCGAGATCTGCGCCGCTGGCGGCCACCACCTGATGCTGCTCGGACCGCCGGGGGTGGGCAAGACGATGCTGGCTGAGCGGATCCCGACTGTCCTGCCCAGGCTGGAGCCGGCCGCCGCGCTCGAGGTCAGCGCCATTCACTCGGTGGCCGGCACGCTGCCGTCTGGGCGGCCGCTGATCACCGAGCCGCCGTTCTGCGCTCCGCATCACACGGCTACCAGGGCGGCAATCGTGGGTGGCGGCAGCGGCATCATCCGGCCTGGTGCTGCCTCGCTCGCGCACCACGGCTGCCTGTTCCTCGATGAGGCTCCCGAGTTCTCGCGTGATGTCCTCGACGGGCTCCGGCAGCCGCTGGAGTCGGGTGAGGTGCTGGTCGCCCGGGCGGGCGTGACAGCCCGTTTCCCGGCCAGGTTCACGCTGATCCTGGCGGCGAACCCGTGTCCGTGCGCGGGCGCTGGGACCGTGGGCGCGTCCTGCGGCTGTACCCCGCTGACCCGCCGCCGGTATCTGGCGCGGCTGTCCGGGCCGCTGCTTGACCGGGTGGACGCCAAGATCGAGTTCTTGCCGGTCCGGCGTGCTGAGCTGCTCAGCGACCGGAATCTGACCGAGCCGAGCTCCGTCGTTGCCACCCGGGTCCGTGAGGCCAGGGAACGGGCCGGTGCCCGGCTGGCCGGGACGCCGTGGCGGCTCAACGCCCAGATTCCGGGCAGTGAGCTGCGACGAAGGTTCGCCCCGGAGGCCGGTGCGCTCGCACCGCTTGAGCGGGCGATGGACCTCGGCCAGATCAGCGCTCGGGGAGCCGACCGGGTGCTCCGGCTGTCCTGGACGCTCGCCGACCTCGCCGGCATCCCGCGCCCGCGTGCACCTGAGGTCGGGTACGCGCTCGGGCTGTGGCTAGGGACGTCCTGGTGAACGCCGGAAGCGGTAAGCGTGATCTGGCCGCGGCTGACCGACTGCCGCAGACCGGAGGATATGCACTCGGCCATGGCGCCGTCCGGGATCTGGAAAGACAGTTCTGCGATGAATCGTGTCGACTTCGGGGGCCAGGCGGTCGAGGCGTCGCGTCACCGTGGCCAGCGCATGATCGTCGTAAAGATGCCAGCTCCGGTGTCCAACGTGCTTGGTCGATGTCACGATCCAGACCATCGCCGTTTCGTCGGGTTCCAACGGCCCGTTGCACTTCCGTCGAGGATCGGATCGATGAACGGGCGTACGGTGGCAAGAGCTTCGTCGAGGGTATGGGCAATGTCGAGCAGGGAGCGTCGTGCCTCCGCTGCGTACCCCGTCGCCCAGAGAGCGCGATCCGGAACGTTGAAGCGCCCTGGCCGGCTGAGTACACGACGCCGGAACTCCGATGTCATCGCGGTCGTCTGTGCTTGCGCATCCACTGAAGCGCCCGTGATGATCGCCACCAGGTCGACAAGGTCGCGGTAACGCGTGGAGGGGATCCGCGTGTCCCCACGCCGCTCATATGTCGCTGCGACCTTGTCGGCGACGTGATCGGCCAGCGGATACGCCCGGTATCCCCGCTGCGCGACGTCGGGTATCACGCCGCGGGCGAGCGGCGGCACTCTTTCCGGCTGCCCCGTCATGCGCCGGTCACTGCCGACGAGATCGACATGGAATTTGACCCAGGTCGTCGCTCCGACGAGAGCGTTCACTGGCAGCCGAACGCCATCGTTTCCGATCACCGACCCTGCCCCGATCTCGAACCGGAACCAGTCCCCGAGATCGGACGTCGCCGCCTGCCGCAGCTCTGCTTCAGCGACCTCCCGTGCGGCCTCGCGGTAAAGGTCCACGTCCAGGCTGCCTCGCACGCCGAGGTCCCTGGCGAGAAGCGCCGTCGCTCCCTTGACGATCCAACCGTCGTCGACGATGTACAGCCGTTCGAGCAGCCGGTCGTAGGCGACCTGTCGCTGGAGCTGAGGGAGGTTCCAGCGAGTATCGCCCGCCATTTTCTTGAGCCGGTCTGTCAGGGCGCGGCGAAAGGCGGGCGGCGTCGTGTAACGTCCTGCCGCAGTCATGGTCCTGTCCCTACGCCCGACGCCGGCCGGGCCGACGTGCGGTCAATGTGCTCTCTGGCCTGCGTCATCCACCGATTTGTCGCGGGATCACCGACCAGTTCGAAGAACCAGCCCAGGAGGGCGATCCCGTCTGCGCGCCGCAGGCCGAACCGGGCTGCATGCGGTGCGAGGCTGTCAGCGAAGGTTCCGGGGTAGTCGAAGGCCCCCCGGATGGCATCCACCACAATTTGGGCTACCGCCTCGGGATCCTCCCGATCCCAGAGGAGGTCTGACGCGATTCGCGAAGGCCGAGTGAGCGGGAGGCCTTGAAGGGCGATCCACTCTCCGTCATCGACGTGGCGCACATGGATGCGGACATCCGGCCGGCGGGTCTGCCGACGCCGCGGCACAGTGAACTCGTGCCGATCGGCTGGGAGGTGTCCGATCCCGCAGATGGCCGCCGCCGATCGGTGGGAGACGACTCCCTCGTCTGGTCTTCGCTCCCACGCTGGGACACCTGGTGCCAGTTGAAGCCAGGCGGCGCGGAGTTCCAGATGGTCTGGGGCGGGTGTTCCCGCCAGGCGGTAGACGCCGTGCGCCACTCGCTCCAGGGAGGAGCCGGGTGCGGTCATTCGTTCAATGGTGGTCTGGGGGACTCCCGCTCGCTCCAGTTCGCTGCGGGTCACGAGTCCCCACTGTTCCTGGGCGATATCGGTGATCCGGGCAAGGGTCGACGAGCGAGTCACCACTGCATAATACCCCTAGTTCGGTGGGTATTGCAGATCTAACGCGACTGCCTTGCTGAGTTCTACCCCGCAATCGCAGGATTATGCAGTTTTGGCTACTGATTCAGACAGGGATCAAGTGCAGAGCGTGACTGGGGACGCTCCGATGGCCATGTCCGCAGACCTGAGTAACGCAACAGGGGCCTATGTCGCTCTAGTCGGTGTTTGCCAGCTGCCTCAGGTCTGAGGCCTGAACCGAAGGAGAGCAATGCGCGCATCCCTACTTGCCCGAGCAGGATCGCTTGCGGCCGCCGCTGCGATTGCCGTCACCGGGGCGACGGCGACCGCCGGTGCCGCGAGCGCCGCCACAACGAATGTGCCGCGACTGGCTACGCACCTGTCCATCGCGAAGGTGCCGGCGATCCTGCACCACAGGCACGTGGCGGTGATCGTCGGAGACCTGAGGTCGCACCGGGTCCCGCTTCGGGGCAAGGTCGTCTACTTGGACCGCAGGACGGCCGATAGCAAGTGGGTCGTCGTGGGCCGGGAAGTCACCCACCGGTTCGGTGGGGTGGCGTTCGTGGTCGACCCGAAGGTCAACGCACAGTACGTGCTGGTCTTCAGGGGCAGCCTGAACTTCAGTCCGAGCCACAGCCGAGTCGTGACCGTCAAGGCGAAGGCCTAGCGCAACGTGGGTCGCACGCCGGCGGGCAAGGTTAGACCGAATGCGAAGATTATGGTGATCGGCTCTGACCAGCCTGCCGGTGTGAGACCCTTGCTGACGCGATGGCGGTAGAGACTGGCGACTTGGACGGGGCGCTCGACCGGGCCCGATCAGGCGACGAGACCGGATTCGTTGAGCTCTGGCGAAGCCTGCAGCCGCGCCTGCTACGTTACCTGCGCGTCTTGCGCTGCGATGACCCTGATGACGTGGCGAGCGAGACGTGGCTGCAGGTGGTTCGCGACCTGCACACGTTCACGGGTGGTGAGGAGGGCTTCCGGCGCTGGCTGTTCAGCGTCGGGCGGCATCGCGCCATCGACGCCGCGCGGGCCAGGAAGCGGCGTCGGACCAGCCCGGTGGCCGATGGCCTCGACGGCCTGGCCGATGACCGGATGGTTGAGGACCAGGTGTTCGACGGCATTGCGGTCAAGAAGGCCATCGGGCTGCTCGACACGCTCTCGCGGGACCAGGCGGAAGCTGTGGCGCTGCGCGTGATCGCGGGCCTGGAGACGCCGGCTGTGGCTGACATCCTCGGCAAGTCTCCTGGCGCGGTGCGAGTGGCACTGCACCGCGGACTCCGGGCACTGGCCGCTGACCCTCGGGTCCAGGCGTTGGCCACCGACCCGGGCCTGGAACGGACGGCTCCTGATCTGCGCCTCCTGACGCCGAGGAGGTGGACTCAGTGAACGCCGACCTTCCGAATGACATCGTTCCTGGCGAGCCAGGCCTTGACCGGCTGGTCGATCTGCTGACCTGCAGTCCGACGCCCGATGAGCTCACCGGGGAGAGCGCTGCGCTAGCGATGTTCCGGGCACGCCGGGAGCTGCCAGCTACCGTGCTCAGGCGGCGCGGCTCCAGGCGTCAGGCAGGCCACTCACGCCGGCTGGCGGCCGCCGTGGCGGTCGCCCTGATCGGCGTATTCGCCGCGGCGGCGTATACCGAAGCGCTGCCAGCGCCGGTGCAGCACGTGGCATACCGGGTGCTTGGTTTTGTCGGAGTCCCAGACGTCCACCACCCCGGGCCGGCATCGGGCCTTCGGCATCCTGCCGGGCCCGCTACCACCCATAGCACCTCGCCGTCGGCTGGCAGCTCAGGGAGGTCCACCGCGCACGCGTCGCCGCCTGCGTCGTCACCCGCGCCGCGGCCGAGCCCGTCCAGCTCCGCGGCCGCCCAAGTGCCACCGAGTCTGTCGGTCACCGTCGCGCGTGGCCGGATTCCTGCGGGCGCTGGCGGGGTGTTCACCGGCCACCTCACCGATCAGGGCCACGCCATTCAAGGCGCGAAGCTCAGCCTGCTCGAGCGCCCAGCCGGCCAGCCGGCCTGGCACCTGGCCGGGGATGCGACGACGGGGTCCGACGGCCGCGCCGTGCTAGCTGTCGAGGACCTGACCACGAATACCGTGTTCCGGCTCACCGGCCCGAATGGTGCGTGGAGCCAGCCGGTGCTGGTCATTGTCGTGCCGCCGGTGTCGATCAGTGTCGCCGCCGGCCCGCGCGGGCGCGCGGACGTGCTGACGGTCAGCTGTCCGCTCGCGGTTCCTGGTGACGTCGTCGTGCTGCAGGCCTGGTCGGGTGCAGGCTGGCTGACCGTGCGCGTGCACCGGCTGGACAGCGGCGACCAGGCTGCCTTCCTCGTGCGACCGCACCTGACCGGCCGGGTTTACCGGGCGGTCCTGCCTGCTACCGCGGCGCACGGCCGGTCGGTGAGCCATCCGGTGCGGGTTCGTTCGGGCTAGCCTGCCGTGACAGTCGGCGGCACCGGTGCGCCGAACCCGTTCGCGGGCCTGTTCGCGGTGAGCTGCACCGGGACCAGGTCGTGCGTGGCTGGCGGCACCTACAACGACACCTCGGAGTTCGGTCAGGCGATGATTGCCACCGACTCGCACGGTACGTGGGCCCGGGCGCGCGAGCTGCAGATGCCCTCGGACGCGTTCACGAACCCCAACGGCTCGGTCGACTCGCTGGCCTGCACCGGGCCAGGCTCGTGCGTGGCGATAGGTTCCTACGAGCCGAGCCCTCCGGCTAGCGCGAGGGAGGCTTCGTCGCGACCGAGTCCGCAGGAACCTGGGGCCCAGCCGTCAAGCCCCGCCTGCCGCTGAACACCGCGGTGAGCGGTTGAGATCGCCAACCCGCCGGGCGCGTCGGCGAACCCGGACGCCGGGATCTCCTCGGTTGCGTGCACGGCCAGCGGGTCCTGTGTCGCGTCGGGCTCCTACCGGACCCGCTCGAACCACCAGGAAGCGATGATCGTCACTGACTCGAGGGCCAGGTGGCAGCGAGCCGTTGAGATCACGGCGCCGGTCAATGCCGGGCCGAACCCCGGTGCCGGTCTCGGGTCGGTGGCCTGCATCAGAACCGGGTTCTGCGTCGCGGTCGGCGGCTATCTGACCGCGGCCAATCATCGCTGGCGATGCGGGTAGCGGAGGTCAAAGGGCATTGGTCACGGGCGATCCAGGTAAAGCCGCCGTCAAACGCCGGCAGTGGTGTCAACCAGAGCTCGTATCTCGGCTGGGTGACGTGCATAGCTGGCCATTCATGCGTGGCGGTTGGCGACTACGTCACCACCGTGGCCGACCGGGAGGCCATGGCCGTGGCGCTGCCGTTGCCATAAGGAGCACCCGAGCTCGCCAACGTCGCTCACCAGAGGATCCGTTCTAAGTTCGCAGAATCGGACCCCGCCAGCGCCGAGGCATCCGGTGAGAGTAGATCAGGCAAGGACGGCGATTAGAGCACGCCGGGCTGACAGTTCGGCCGCCGGTATCCACACGTCGGGCCGTGCCTACCCGTTTCATCCACAGGGCTAGCCGCAGGCGAGCGCCGGCTGGGCGGTGGCGCCATCGTCGGTAGCAGGAGGTGGTGCGGGTGAACCCTGAGGACACGCAGGTTGGCCCTGCAGGCGAGACAGGTACCTGGGACGGGCCGGTGATCATGCTTGCGGTGGGTACGTGAGCGCGGTGTCCGGTCAGGAGCGGCTGGCTAGGGCGGCGCTCAGCTTCCTGGCTGAGCCCGGCGACCCGGTGCTTGGCGCGCTGCTGCGCTGCTGGGGCCCGGCGGAGATCGTTGCCGCGGTGTCGGCGAGCGGTGATGCGCGGGCGGCACCCCTTACGGCCGGGTGCGGCATCCCCGGTCTGGAACGTGCTCTCGAGCGGTGGCGGGCGCGGATTGGCCAGATCCCGACCCAGGCGCGGCTGACCGCCTGGGAGCGGGGCGGGTTGCGACTGGCGTGTCCGGGCGAGCCGGAGTGGCCCACCCAGCTCGACGACCTCGGTGCTGCCCGGCCGGTCGTGCTGTGGCTGCGCGGAGCGACGGACCTGCGCTACGCGTGCCTGCGCTCGGTATCGGTGATCGGATCGCGCGCGGCGACCGCGTACGGGTCGCATGTCTGCACCGAGCTGACCGCGGCACTGGCCGAACGGGCCTACACGGTCGTCTCGGGCGGGGCCTACGGCATCGACGCCTGCGCCCATCGCGGTGCGCTGGCCGCTCGCGGGTGCACTGTCGCAGTGCTGGCCAGCGGGCTCAGCTTCGGGTACCCGAAGGGCCACCACGACCTGTTCGGAGCAGTTGCCGAGAGCGGCGTGCTGGTCAGCGAGAGCCCGCCTGATCGGGCACCGACCCGGCCCGGCTTCTTGATCCGCAACCGGCTGATCGCGGCGCTGAGCCGGGGCACCGTGGTTGTCGAGGCGGCGCTGCGTAGCGGGGCGCTCAGCACAGCGCGGCACGCCCGCGAGATCAACCGGCCGGTGATGGCGGTCCCCGGTCCGGTCACCTCTGAGCAGTCGGCCGGCTGCCACGAGCTGATCAGAGAGTGGGGGGCTGCCTGCGTGACCGGAGCACAGGATGTGATCGAGATGATCGCACCGCTGGGTGAGGCGAACGGCGGGCCGGAACGCGAGCCTGCCGTCCCGGCCGACAGCCTCGATCCCGTGACGGCCGCTGTCCTTGGCGCCGTGCGGCCACGTGCCGGGCGCGGTCCGGCTACCATCGCGATGCTCGCAGGTGTGGATCTGGACACTGCACTGCGCTGCCTGGGTTTGCTGGCCGCCTCCGGTCACGTGGAACGCTGCGATCAGGGCTGGCGCAAACGGCGGGATCTTGGATCGGCGTGAGGCGGATCGCGAGTCGACGGACAGTGTGAACGGGGTGGCGAATCGGGGCTGCCCACACGGGGCCGGGCGAGCCAGGAATCGGGCGGCGCGAGCGACGGAGGCCAGCGCTCGGGCGGCGCGAGCGAAGGTAAGCCGGGATACGAGCGTGGCAGAGCGATCACGGCGTCGGTGCGGCGCACACTGAGGAGATGCGCGCGCAACCTGAACCTGACAACGCGTGGAGTTCGGTTGCTCGCGAGTCGGGCGGGGTGTCGGGCAGCCGGGCACCTCAGTCGAGTAGCCGTGCCCGCCAGCCCGGCGGGGCATCGGGCAGCCGTGCGCGCGAGTCGGCCAGGGTGTCGGGCGGCGATGCGCGCCAGTCGGGTAGCCGTGCCCGCCAGCCCGGCGGGTTGTCGGGCAGCGGTGCGCGCCAGTCGGGCCAGGCATCAGGAGGCGGGCCAGGCCATCTGGCCAACGGATCTGGCGATGAGCCGCTGCCGTCCTCGCTAGCTGAGCCGCTGGTCGCATTCGAACGGCACCTGGCGGCCGAACGTGGCCTTTCGCCGCATACGGTCCGGGCATACGTCGGCGACATCCGGTCCATGCTCTGCCACGCCGCCTGGTGCGGAGTCGAGGCCGTAACCGAGCTGGACATCTCGGTAATCCGGGCCTGGCTTGCGACGCAGCACGCGGCCGGGCAGTCACGAGCGACGATTGCCCGGCGGGCTGCGGCAGCCAGGGCTTTTACCGCGTTCGCGCACCAGCGCGGGCTAATTGACCGCGACCCAGGTCCGCAGCTCGGCACGGCGAAAGCTGGCCGCCATCTCCCGCAGGTGCTCGCTATCGACCAGATGCGGGCTGTCCTTGAGGTCGGCGCGGACCAGGCGCCTGCTGGCGGGCGGTCATCGGCTCCAGGTGCGGCGGCGGTGGTGCTGCGCGACACCGCGATCATGGAACTGCTATACGCCACGGGCATCCGGGTCAGTGAACTCTGCGGGCTGGACATCGATGACATCGATCCCGCCCGCCGGACCGTCCGGGTGCTTGGCAAGGGCAGCAAGGAGCGCGTCGTGCCGTTCGGGCAGCCGGCCGCCACTACTTTGGACCGCTGGCGCAGCGCCGGGCGGAGGCTGCTGGCCAGCGATGCCTCCGGACCGGCTCTCTTCCTTGGCGCACGCGGCAGTCGGATCGATCAGCGCACCGTCCGCCGGGTTGTGCACGCCAGGGTCGCCGCGGCCGGTTGGGTGCCCGACACTGGTCCGCACGGTCTGCGCCATACCGCGGCGACGCACATGCTTGAAGGCGGCGCAGACTTGCGCAGCGTGCAGGAGATTCTGGGCCACGCGTCGCTGGCGACCACCCAGATCTAGACGCACGTGTCGATCGCGCGGCTGGTGTCGGCTTACCGGCAGGCACACCCTAGAGCCTGAACGGGCCATCCCCCAGACTGTCGCAGGTCCGGCTGGTGCCGGATCCGAGCAGGCGCCGGAGGGCTGGCTGGATGTAGACTGATCTGCGGCCCCGGTTAGTTTTGCGCGCCTGCGCGGTCCGGAGGCCAAATTCGCGCGTCCGCTTGCCGCCAGGAAGACGGTCCCATTTCCCGGCGGAACGCACCTCACCGGTCCGCGGGGGTACCCGCGGCGAGGGCGTACGGACGCCAGGAGCAACCGATCGCGCCAAGCCGGCAGGCGGGCGCACGACAGGAAAGGGGACACCGGCATGGCTCCGGTCGTCACCATGCGGCAGCTGCTGGAAAGCGGCGTCCATTTCGGGCACCAGACCCGACGCTGGAACCCGAAGATGAAGCGGTTTATCTTCACTGAGCGCAACGGCATCTACATCATCGACCTGCAGCAGTCGCTGCAGTTCATCGACCGCGCGTATGAGTTCATCAAGGAGACCGTCGCGCACGGCGGCTCGGTACTCTACGTCGGCACCAAGAAGCAGGCGCAGGAGGCGATCGCGGAGCAGGCGCGGCGGGTAGGCATGCCGTTTGTCAACCAGCGCTGGCTCGGCGGCATGCTGACGAACTTCTCCACGGTCTACAAGCGGCTGCAGCGGCTCAAGGAGCTCGAAGAGATCGACTTCGACGACGTCGCGGCATCCAACCTGACCAAGAAGGAACTGCTTCAGCTGCGGCGCGAGCGGGACAAGCTGGAGCGCTCCCTTGGCGGCATCAGGGACATGTCCAGGGTGCCGAGCGCGATCTGGGTGGTGGACACCAAGAAGGAGCACATCGCGATCAGCGAGGCTCGCAAGCTTGGCATCCCGGTCATCGCCATCCTCGACACCAACTGCGACCCCGACGAGGTCAACTATCCGATCCCCGGCAACGACGACGCGATCCGCAGCGTCGCGCTGCTGACCAGAGTGATTGCCGACGCTGTCGCTGACGGTCTGATCGCCCGCGCCGGCCGGGCAGCTGGCGAGGAGAAGCCGCAGGCCGCAGACGGTCAGCTGGGCGCGGCAGAGCCGCTGGCCGAGTGGGAGCGGGAACTGCTCGAGGGCAAGTCGATCGACGAGGCCATGGCTGCTGGTGGCGCTACTGAGCCTGCCGCCAGCGCACCGGCCGCTGCCGAGCCGGCCGCCGCTGAGCCGGCCGCTGCCGAGCCGGCCGCTGCCGAGCCGGCCGCTGCTGAGCCGGCCGCTGCTGAGCCTGCCGCTGCTGAGCCGGCCGCCGCTGAGCCGGCATCCGGCGAGGAGACTGCCGCCGTGGGGACCGCTGCCGAGTCGGCGGGTGCCGCCGCGACCGAGACGGCCGCGACCGAGCCGGCCGTCGCGCACGATGCGACCGTGCAGGACGCTGTCACAGCAGCGGACACCGAGGCGGCAGGCGAGCCGGCCTGACCTGCCTGGCGACGAACCAGCAATCATCCGGTCGGCGACGAGGGCCGGCGCCCGGCCGACGGGCCCATCGCGGGCCACCATGACGAGACGCGAGAGATGAGGACATGGCGAACTACAGCGCCGCAGACGTAAAGCGGCTCCGCGACCTGACCGGAGCCGGCATGCTCGACTGCAAGAACGCCCTGGTGGATTCCGATGGTGACTTCGAGGCCGCAGTTGAGGCCCTGCGCATCAAGGGAGCCAAGGACGTGGGCAAGCGTGCCGGGCGGACAGCAGCCAACGGCCTGGTGACCGCCGCTCTGGACGGGACCAGCTCCGGTGTCCTGGTTGAACTCAACTGCGAGACCGACTTCGTGGCGAAGACCGACATGTTCCAGCAGGTCGCCGCGGACATCGCCAAGGCGGCTCTGGCCGCTGGCGCTACCGACCGGCTTGCTGTGCTTGCCCTGCTGGTTAGGGACGGGAAGAGCGCTACCAGTCTGATCGAGGAGGCCAGCGCTTCGCTCAAGGAGAAGCTCGAGCTTGGCCGGTTCGCCGCGCTGCGCGGTGGCTATATCGCTAGCTACCTGCACAAGTCCGACCCGGGACTGCCGCCTACGCTCGGTGTGCTTGTCGAGCTTGACGAGTCCGGGGCCAGTGTCGCCCTCGACGTAGCGCACCAGGTAGCCGCGATGCGGCCGCAATACGTCACCAGAGACGAGGTCCCGCAGGATGTCGTGGCCAACGAGCGTCGGATAGCCGAGCAGGTCACCCGTGACGAAGGGAAGCCCGAGCAGGCGATCGCAAAGATCGTCGAGGGTCGCCTGAACGCCTTCTTCAAGGACGTCGTGCTCGTCGAGCAGGCCTCGGTTCGCGACCCGAAGAAGACGGTCAGGCAACTGCTGGCCGAGTCAGGAACTGTCGTTCACGGATTCGCGCGGTTCCAGATCGGGCAGGCCAGTTGAGTTCATGCCCGGCGGCCGCAATGGCGAGGGGAGCCCGCGTTGTCGGATAGCACCAGTCGAAGAGTGCGATGACGAGCGCGGCCGGCCCGGTCGCCGGGCAGACGTTCAGCGATCTGGATGACGGGCGCCTGTACTGGCACCGCGTGGTTCTGAAGCTTTCCGGTGAGGCTTTCGCCGGAGGCGAGGGGGTAGGAATCTCCCCCGATGTGGTGTTGCACATCGCCCGCGAGATCAGGGACGCGACCCGGCTCGGGGTCCAGGTCGCGGTCGTGGTCGGCGGCGGAAACATGTTCCGTGGTGCATCGCTGTCCGAACGCGGCATCGACCGGGCGCGCGCCGACTATATGGGCATGCTCGGCACCGTGATCAACTGCCTGGCGCTGCAGGACGTGCTGGAGAAGCTGGGCGTCGAGACCCGGGTGCAGACGGCAATCACCATGGGTCAGGTGGCCGAGCCGTACATCCCCCGGCGGGCGATCAGGCATCTGGAGAAAGGCCGCGTCGTGATCTTCGGCGCTGGCCTCGGTGCGCCGTTCTTCTCGACCGACACCTGCGCGGCTCAGCGCGCGTTGGAGATCGGCGCTGAGGCAGTACTGAAGGGGACGCAGGTGGACGGCGTTTACGACGCTGATCCACGCCAAACGCCCGATGCGATCCTGATCCACCATCTTGACTACAGTGAAGTTCTGCGTCGTGGGCTGAAGTTCATGGACGCCACAGCCGTCAGTCTGTGCATGGACAATGACCTGCCGATCGTTGTCTTCGACCTGATGGGGAAGGGCAACGTAGTGCGGGCCGTGCGCGGCGAGCGGATCGGAACGCTAGTAGGCAGGAACGGGCGCTGAGGAGCCGCAATGATGGATGACACGCTGTTCGAGGCTGAGGAAAAGATGGAGAAGGCCGTCGCAGTTGCCAAGGAGGACTTCGCCACCATCCGCACGGGCCGCGCGCATCCCTCGATGTTCAGCAAGATCACGGCCGATTACTACGGGACGCAGACCCCGGTGAACCAGCTAGCCTCATTTCATATGCCCGAGCCAAGGATGGTCATCATCCAGCCATTCGACAAGGGATCGCTGGCGGCAATCGAAAAGGCGATCCGCAATAGCGATCTCGGCGTGAACCCCACGAATGACGGCTCGATCATCCGGGTGGTCCTTCCTGAGCTGTCCGAGGAACGGCGCAAGGAGTACATCAAGGTGGCCCGTCACAAGGCCGAGGACAGCAGGGTTTCCATCCGTAATATCCGCCGCCACGCCAAGGACGCGATCGACAAGCTGGTCAAGAGTGGGGAGGCTGGCGAGGATGACGGGCGTCGCGCCGAGGGCGAGCTCGACAAGCTCACGCATACCTACGTGGCTCAGGTCGATGAGCTGCTGAAGCACAAGGAAGCTGAGCTGCTCGAGGTATAGCTTCGCCGCCTGGCGAGGTATAGCTTTGCGTCTCACACGGGTATATTTGGCGCCCCGGCGTCAGCAGGTCCGGAACGAGTCGGCTTGGCTGTTGCTGGCTGGCCTGTGTTGATCGTGGCGTCCAAGATCGTCCCGGCAGACTGCCAGCGCAGGGGAAGGCGGGCCGGGTGAGCGAGCGCAAGACGATCAGTACGGGCCGTAATCTGCCGGTCGCGATCGCGGTCGGGCTGGTCCTCGGCGCTCTGGTGCTGGTTACCCTGCTGACCGTTAAGGTCAGCTTCCTCGC
>Ga0208044_1000562_pt1 | contig 25923 bp, 26 predicted proteins | sample Sb_taG_8_FD_187712 | JGI IMG/M metagenome (GOLD analysis project Ga0208044, IMG submission 187712) | Peat soil microbial communities from Weissenstadt, Germany - Sb_50d_c_BC metaG (SPAdes) (version 2) | ecosystem: Environmental > Terrestrial > Soil > Wetlands > Peat | place: Germany...
GCCGTCGAACACACGATTGAGGGTAATCCCGAATACCAGGGCCGGCATGGACAGTCCGAGCAGGTCGACCGGGATTTTCTCAATCTTCAGATCCTTGGCGATCGGTCCCATCGACGCGGCCATCATCAGGCCGCCCGAGGCCACCAGCACAAACATCAGATACATGACGTAGAACACCGGTTTGCGCAGCACCTGCGTCGGCGTGAAGCTGCGTGCGGCCTGATTGCGACGCGGAGCGGCAGCCACGAGCTGGGGCGGAGCGGCGAGCAAGCCCCAGGCCATGACAAACACGATCAGGCCCTGCAGGATCCCAAAGAACAGGAAGGCCTGCTGATAACCGGACGCGGCGATCATTTTTGAGATCGGTACGACGGTTATGGCGGCGCCGGCGCCAAAGCCGGCAGCCGTAATGCCCGCCGCGAGCCCGCGGCGGCCGGGGAACCATTTCAGCGCATTGCCCACACAGGTCCCGTACACGGAGCCCGTGCCGATGCCGCCAATCGCAGCCGACAGGTAGAGCAGCGAGAGCGAATCCGCCACCGAATTTAGTATCCAGGCGAGCGCCACCAGAAATGCGCCGCCGATCACCACCGGGCGTGGTCCGAAGCGGTCGACCAGATAGCCCTCGACGGGAACCAGCCAGGTCTCGATCAGCACGAAAATCGTGAATGCGACCTGGATCGCAGCGCGTCCCCAGTGGTATTTGACGTCGATCGGGTTGACGAACAGCGTCCAGCCATATTGCAGGTTGGCAACGGCCGCCATGCAGATGACGCCGAGCACCAGCTGAATCCAAGGATTCCCAAAAACTGAATTGGCTTGTGGTTTCGAATCGGCAGCCATCGACGCTTCTCCTTATTTGGCCTGGGCCAAGAGGCCCTCAGCCAAGCGGGGCACCAACTTCCGCGATCGGCAGCAGACCGATACCCTGGGCTTCATTTGGGTGCCATGGCGCAGCGGATTGGACTGGCTTTGTCGGGCTTGGCCGCCAATCGATCGCCCGGAAGCCCCAATAGTGCGAATTGAATGCCACATCTTCTTAGTCGGCGCCGACCATATTTGATATATCTGCAGCTTGTCAATTCCAACATCGCGCTCCGAGCCTGCGGATCAGCCCCGGAGGAATCGAGGTGAACGCATCGATGTGGGGGTTCGACGGGAAGCGCTCATACTGGGATCTGCACCGGATGCAGTCGATTGCTGTCCCTCCTCTGTTTTTCGTGATATACGGTGCCTGATATATCTTGACAGCTTCATGCACTGCATTTTAAATTCCGATCGACCCCACCCTCGATAATCAAAGTATTCAGGATGCCGATGTTTTTGCTCTCATTGGTATTCGTGGCAACGGCGTTTTTCATTGGCGTGCTCGTGCTCCACACCATTTCGATCATCGCGCTGTCGATTCTCGCTCGCGCGGAGCAGCCCAGTCGATACGTACGACTGGCATCACGCGCGCTGCCGTTGCCGGGGACGCGCACGATCGGACGACGGATTCGGCCGCTGTTGGGCGCGAGCGGCTATGCCTTGACGTTGGCTACGGTGGCGGTCGGATGAGCACGGTTGTTGCGAGGACCAGGCAGATCCGGAGCACGGCCGGACCGCTCGCCCTCGCCCCGCTCAATTCCACCAGCCTGCGCGATCAGGCCTACGCGCTGCTCAAGAACGCCATCGCGGACACCGACATCTACAGCGAGCGGCGGCCACTGCGACTCGACGAACGACAACTGACGCAGGCGCTCGGCGTGAGCCGAACGCCAGTGCGGGAAGCGCTGTCGATCCTGGAGCAGGAAGGCTTCGTTCGGACGGTTCCGCGCCGCGGAATCTTCATCGTCCGAAAATCGAAGCGCGAAATCATCGAGATGATTCAGGTGTGGGCGGCGCTCGAAGGCATGTCGGCCCGTCTGGCCACACTGCACGCACCCGACTCCGAGATCAGCAAGCTGCGGCATCTGTTCGATGAATTCGAGAACTCGCCGCCGTCGGAGCATATCGGCGAGTATTCGGACGCCAACATCGCGTTTCATCAGCTGATCATCCGATTGGGCGGCTCGCAGCTTATTGCCGACGCGACCAAGAACCTTTTCATCCACGTGCGCGCCATCCGCAAGGCCACGATCTCGCAGGACAATCGCGCGGCGCGCTCGATCATCGATCATCTGAAAATCGTCGAAGCACTGGAGCATCGAGACACCGAACTCGCCGAGCGACTGACTCGGCAGCACACGCTCGATCTCGCCGCGCACGTCGAGCGCTATTGCGACTTTCTCGACTAGGCGCTCAAGGCGCCTGACGGCCGCGAGCGACTCGTTTGCGCGCCCGGGGCGGGCCGGCTTGCGCGGAGCGCGACTGCGGCGATGAGCCCGATAATTCGAAATGCACCAGTCGCTCGATCAGTGATGCGCCCTCGCGCAGCAGAAATTCCTTGAACGCGGCCGCCACCGGCGGTAAGCGCTTGGTTCGGTTGTGCACCAGATACCAATTGAGCATGGCGGGGAAGTCCTGCACATCGAGCACGACCAGATTACCGGCCAGCAGATCGAGGGTGATTGTGTGGGCGGAGAGGAAGGCGATGCCCATGCCGGCCACGACCGCCTGCTTGATGGTCTCCGTACTGGAAATCTCCATCGCAATGTTGAGCCGGTGGATCTGCCTTCCAAACACCTCGCACATGGAATTCCAGGTGTCGGATCCCTGCTCGCGTTGCACGAAACGTTCGCGGTTCAACGCCGAGCGTGGAATCTGTCGCTTGCCGGCCAGCGGATGGCTGGGGGCCGCCACAATGACGTAGGGATGCGGCGCGAACGCCACGGCGACGGTATCCATGTCGGTCGGTGGCCGAACCATGACGGCGAGATCGGTGAGATTCTCGGCCAGCTGGCGCAGCAGGCTCTCTCGATTGTGCACCGTGAGGTTGAACGCAACGCCGGGATGGCTCGCTCCAAATGCTGCCAGCACGCGCGGAAAGAAATAATCCCCGGCGCTGATGACCGCGACGTCGAGCCGGCCGCCGGTCACGCCCTTGAGCCGCGCCAAAGCGTCTTCCGCCTCCTTCATGCGCTGCGTGATAGCTTTAGCGCACTGCAGCATTTCTTCGCCCGCCGGCGTCAGGTAGGTCTTTCGCCCGATGCGCTCGAACAGCGGCAAGCCGATAAAGGACGCGAATTCCTTGAGCTGCGTTGACACCGCGGGTTGCGATAAATGCAGCTCATCGGCCGCCCGCGAGAAGTTCATGTGCCTTGCGGCTGCCGCGAACACCCGCAATTGCCGAAGCGTCACGTTCTTCATCGGCCGCAGCATACGCGCCCGCGAGGTATTCTGAAAATCGTATAGTCGCGATAGAAAGCTTTGACTTTTCCTTGGGTATCAGTCGGGTGTAGGCTTGGCCAGAGTTGTAGTGGGCCGGAGCGAGCCATGTCCAATCTTGCTGTCGACACTGTCCGCGCGAACGCGGTAGCTGACCCGCTGGACGCGGAACTCGAAGCCTACAACTTCGCGTTTTGCGAACTGGAACTGCCGTGGCGCTGGGACGCCAAGACCTTCCGTCAACTCCATAGCATAGCGGTCGATAAGGACTTCGTCGGCGCTTACGTGGAACGCAATCAACCGCATCTATTGCGGGTCTACGAGAAGGACTTTTTGCGGGACCTGGTGCTCTCGGCCAAGGCCCATTACCGGCGGGAATCGCAGCGGTCTACGCGCTGACGAGTTTGCCGGGCCCTGCGGCCCCGAACGGGGAGCGCCGTATCGGCGCCGTAGCGGTTTGCGCGTAAAATAAACCACAGATCAACAACAACAGTCACGGCCCGCTGGCCAGGTACAGAAGAATGAAGATCGCAATCATTGGCGCAGGCGCCATCGGCGGTTATGTCGGCGCGAAACTTGCCTTGGCCGGCGAAGACGTCACCTGCATGGTGCGCGGCGCGAATCTGCAGGCGATTCGCAGCCACGGCATAAAACTCATCATGAGCGACGGCAGCGTACAAGTCGCCTCGAACGTGAAGGCAACCGACGACTACGCCGCTGCGGGCCCGCAGGACCTGGTGATCCTGGCGGTGAAAGCGCACCAGGTGGAGGCTGTGGCGAACGATGTACCCAAGCTCTTTGGCGCCGATACCGTCGTGGTGACGATGCAGAATGGCATTCCATATTGGTATTTCCACCAGCACGGCGGCGAACTGGCTGGCAGCTTGGTGCGCAGCGTGGATCCGAGTGGACTCATCGGCCGGAGGATACCTGCCGAGCGGGTCATTGGCTGCGTGGTCTATCCGGCGGCCGAGCTGATCGCGCCGGGCGTCATCAAACATATCGAAGGCGAACGTTTACCGCTGGGGGATCTCGACGGCTCGAACAGCGCCCGGGTGACGCGGATATCGGAATGTTTCATTCGCGCGGGGTTCAAAGCGCCGGTGCTCGATGACATTCGCGCCGAGATCTGGCTCAAGGCCTGGGGCAATCTGACCTTCAATCCGATCAGTGCGCTCACGCGTTCCACGCTGGTCGATATTTGCCAGTTTCCGCCCACGCGTCAGCTCGCGGCGGCGATGATGACCGAGGCGCAGACGGTGGCCAACAAACTCGGGATCACCTTTCGCGTCGGATTGGAAAAGCGGATCGCCGGCGCTGAAAAAGTCGGCAAGCATAAGACTTCGATGCTCCAGGATGTGGAGGCCGGCCGGCCGCCGGAACTCGAGGCTCTGGTGGGGTCAGTGGTCGAGCTGGGCCGCCTAACGCACACGCCGACACCCCACATCGACGCGGTGTACGCGCTTACCGATCTGCTGGGGCGGACGATTGCAGCCAATCGCGCCGGAGCTTAGCCAAATGACCCGATGGGCACGTTTCAAGGCTGCGAACGGTCGTGTCGGCTTCGGCGTGCTCGACGTCGAGGGAATCATGGAATACCAAGGCAACATGTTCGAGCGACCGACGCCCACCGGCGCCACCGTCCCGAATGGCGCATTCACGTTGCTCAGCCCGTGCACGCCTTCAAAGATAATCGCGCTGTGGAATAACTTTCACGCGCTGGGCGCCAAGCTCGGCAAGCAGGCGCCCTCGCATCCGCTGTATCTGATCAAGCCGGCAAGTTCAGTCGCCGGACCGGGTGAGGCGGTAAAACGGCCGCTGGCGTACAAGGGCAAGATCGCCTACGAGGGCGAGCTCGGCATCGTGATCGGACGGCGCTGCAAGGATGTTCCGGCGAGCGGCACCAGCGATTATGTTCATGGATACACCTGCGTTAACGACGTCACCGCAGGCGAGGTGCTCAATGAGAACCCCGACTTCGCGCAGTGGTGCAGATCCAAGAGCTACGACACCTTCGGCTGCCTCGGTCCCGTCATCGCATCCGACTTCGACTGGTCGTGCGCAAGAGTCATCACCAAGCTCGATGGAGTCGAGCGTCAGAACTACCCGCTGTCCGATATGATGTTCTCGCCGCTGGAGCTGGTAAGCCGGATATCGCACGACATGTCGCTGTTGCCGGGCGATGTGATCGCCTGTGGCACGTCGCTGGGCATCGGATCGATCAAGGATGGCTCGACCGTCGAGGTTACGATTGACGGCATAGGCTCGTTGGTAAATGCGCTGGAAGCGAACCCTGGTGAAGTTACCAATTCGCTTTGATATTGATCATGGCTAGAACGTGAACATGCCGAAGTTCAATGCCAATCTGACGATGCTGTTCCGCGAAGTCGATTTCCTGGATCGTTTCAAGGCGGCGAAAGACGCCGGCTTCAGAGGTGTCGAATACCTGTTCCCTTACGCGCATCGCAAGGAGGATCTGGTCGAGCGCCTGCAGGCCAATGGGCTTACACAGGTACTGCACAATCTCCCCGCCGGCGACTGGGCCAAGGGTGAGCGCGGCATCGCCTGCGTGCCCGGTCGCGCCGGCGAATTTCAGGAGGGCGTCGGCCAGGCGATCGAATACGCGCAGGCCCTGCAATGCACACAGCTCAACTGCCTCGTCGGCATCACGCCGAAGAATATCAATCCGGTGCAGCTCCGCGACACGTTGGTCCGCAATTTGCAGTATGCCGCGGCTCAGCTCAAGGCGGCCGGCATCCGGCTGTTGCTGGAGCCGTGCAACACGCGCGACATTCCGGGGTTCTTTCTCAACCGCTCGCAGCAGGCGCTCGAGATCATCGATGCAGTCGGCTCGGACAATCTGTTTCTGCAATACGACATTTATCACATGCAGGTAATGGAGGGAAACCTGGCACCGACGATCCAGCGTAATCTGGATCGGATCCGCCATCTGCAGCTCGCGGACAATCCCGGCCGTAACGAGCCGGGCACAGGTGAGATCAACTACCCATTCCTGTTCGGATTCATCGACAAGCTCGGCTATTCAGGTTGGATCGGTTGCGAATACAAACCGGCCAAGAGTACCGCGGAAGGCTTGGACTGGATCAGGCCCTACCTCTGACGCTTCGATCGCACGCATTCAATTCAATTCCGACGCAAGGTACGAAGCATGAGCAAGGTCGGTTTCGTCGGATTGGGCATCATGGGTGCGCCGATGGCGGGGCACCTGCGCACGGCCGGCCACGAGCTGTACGCCTATGACAACAAGCCGGTACCGCAAGCGCTGCTCGCGCAGGGAGCGGTTCAATGCGCGTCAAGCAAAGCCATAGCCGAGCACGCAGAGATCATCATCACCATGGTGCCCGACACACCGCACGTGGCGGCGGCTCTGTTCGGCGCCAGTGGCGTCGCCGAAGGCCTGTCGCCCGGAAAGATCGTCGTGGACATGAGTTCCATCTCCCCGGTCGATACCAAGGAATTTGCAAAAAAGATCAATGCTCTGGGTTGCCAGTATCTCGACGCGCCGGTGTCGGGCGGCGAAGTCGGCGCCAAGGCAGCGAGCCTGACGATCATGGTTGGTGGCTCCGAAAGCGGGTTCAGCAAGGTCAAGCCGCTGTTCGAGCTCATGGGCAAGAACATCACGCTCGTGGGCGGCAACGGCGACGGTCAGACCTGCAAGGTCGCGAATCAGATCATCGTCGCCCTGACCATCGAGGCGGTCGGCGAAGCGCTGTTGTTCGCCTCTAAGATGGGTGCCGACGCTGCCAAGGTGCGCCAGGCGCTCATGGGTGGCTTCGCGTCCTCGCGCATTCTGGAAGTGCATGGGGAGCGAATGATCAAGCGTAGCTTCGATCCGGGGTTCCGGATCGAATTGCACCAGAAGGATTTGAACCTGGCGCTGACAGCCGCGCGCCAGGTTGGATTTTCTCTACCCAACACCGCCACTGCTCAGGAGCTGTTCAATGCCTGCGCGGCGCGCGGCGGCAAGGGCTGGGACCATTCGGCCATGGTGCGCGTGCTCGAGTTGCTGGCGAACCATGAGATCGGGGCCAAGTCGGTCTAAGTATCGATACGCCGAAAATGCGCATTACCGTAAACGGGCTGGCCGAGCCGCGCACGCTGTTACGGCGATTGTTCGATGCTGCCATCGAGGCGGCGCAACCGGCGCTATGCGTCCCGCGACACCTGCCGCGTCCGCCGAGCGGCCGGCTGGTGGTGATCGGCGCCGGCAAGGCATCGGCGGCGATGGCACGGGCGGTCGAAGACAATTGGCGCGGTGAGTTGTCCGGTCTCGTGGTTACGCGCTACGGTTACAAGGTGCCTTGCCAGCGCATCGAGATTGTCGAGGCAGCGCATCCGGTGCCCGACGCTGCAGGGCTCGCCGCCTCGGAACGGATCCTGAAAGCGGTGCAGGATCTGCTTCCTGAGGATCTGGTGCTATGCCTGATATCCGGGGGCGGCTCCTCGCTGTTGGTGCGCCCACTGCCTGGTCTGACTCTGGAGGACAAGCAGGCGGTCAATCGCGCGCTGCTGAAGTCGGGCGCCACGATCCGGGAGATGAATTGCGTACGTCGGCATCTTTCGGCAGTCAAAGGCGGGCGGCTTGGGGCGGCGTGTCACCCGGCAAAGGTGATCACTCTATTGATCTCCGACGTACCCGGTGACAATCCGGTCGATATTGCCTCGGGCCCGACCATCGCCGACCCGACCACATGCGCGGATGCACTGGCGATACTCAAGCGCTACGCCGTCGACGTGGCGCCGAATGTGCTCGAGCTCCTCGAAAGCGGTCGCGGCGAGACCTTGAAGCCCGGCGATCCTCGGCTCGCGGGGTCCGAGACGCGGATGATTGCCACGCCGCAGATGGCGCTCGAGGCCGCCGCTGAAGTGGCACGCCAGGCGGGCGTTGCGGCGATGATCCTCGGCGACAGCATCGAGGGCGAGGCACGCGATGTCGGCAAGGTCATGGCGGGCATCGCGCGCCAGGTCGGCGCGCATGGCCAACCTTGCGCGGCTCCTTGCGTGCTGCTCTCGGGCGGTGAGACCACGGTGACTGTGCGCGGTGACGGTCGCGGTGGCCGCAACGTCGAATTCCTGCTGGCACTGGGCATCGCGCTCGAGGGCCACGCAGGCGTCTATGCCATTGCCGGCGACACCGATGGCGTCGACGGTACCGAGGAAGTCGCAGGCGCGTATCTGGCCCCCGACAGCCTGGCGCGCGCCTTAGGCCAGGGTGTCAACGCCAGGAGCAGCCTGGCCAATAACGACGGCCATGGCTTTTTCGAAGCAATCGGAGATGCGGTCGTGACCGGCCCGACGTTGACCAACGTGAACGATTTCAGGGCGATTTTGATCACGGCAGCCGCCGCTCCCGGGCCCGCGAGCTCATAGAAGCAGCGCTTCCGCACGCATTGTATTGCCCATGATGCCGAGGGTTGAATCATCATCGTAAACGAGTGGCGAGCCTCGCGTGTCATCATATGCAGCATCCGTGATGATTACCCGTCACCTGCAATATCTGACCGCCTTAGCCAGAGAGCGTCATTTCGCGCGCGCGGCGGCCGCTTGCAACGTATCCCAACCCACGCTATCCGCCGGCATCAAGCAGCTCGAAGAGAGTCTCGGCGTTCTGTTGGTCGAGCGCGGCCAACGCTACGTCGGACTGACGCCGGAGGGGGAGCGCGCCTTGGCTATGGCGCAGCGCGTGCTCGCCGACTACAAGGGGCTGATGCAGGAATTGAGCGAGATGCGGGAGGGCCTGGTCGGCCAACTGCGGATTGGCGCCATTCCGGTGACACTGCCGATTGTTTCACTGCTCACGACGCCGTTTATCGAGCGGCATGGCCGCACGACCATTATCGTCAGATCGCAGACTTCCATCGACATTCAACGAGGGTTGGACGATTTTAGCCTCGACGTCGGCTTGACGTACCTCGACAACGAGCCTCTTTCCCGCGTGCAGACGCTGCCGCTTTACCTGGAACGATATGTGCTGCTGGCGCACCGGGACTCCGCGCTTGGCGGGAGTGACCGCGTCAGCTGGACGCAGGCCGCCTCTCAGCCGATGTGCCTGTTGACTCCGGACATGCAGAACCGGCGGATTCTGGACATGCACTTTCATGAGGCGGCTGCGGAAGTCCACACCGTCGTCGAAACCAATTCGCTGATTACCCTGTGGTCACACGTCAGATTCGGCGCTCTTTCCGCCGTTGTGCCGGAAAGCTTCCTGTTGTTGCTCGGAGAACTTGACGGCCTGGTGGCCATCCCCCTCACCGAGCCCAATGCCGCACATTTGATCGGCATCGTGGCATCGGACCGCGAGCCTTTGGCGTCGGTGGCGAAGGCGCTGCTGCATTTGGCGCGAACCCTCGACCTCCAAGCGACGATCGGGAAAAAAATACAAGCTGCTCTTTCGGCCCGCTAGCGCGGCAGTACGCCGCCGCTTGATCGGAGGTGTCTATCACCCGATATGTAACTTTGATTTGATGAGATGGCCATGTTGTTTGAGACTCCGTCATCTGGCCGAAATGGCGACACGGCGGTCGGCTTCGGCCGTTCGCCGTTGAACCGGCGTCAAAGGAGAATTTCATGGCAAAAATACTTTGCGTGCTGTACGACGACCCCGTCACAGGCTACCCGAAGTCCTATGCGCGCGACGCGATACCGAAGATCGATCGCTATCCGGGTGGGCAAACCGCGCCGACGCCAAAAGCAATCGATTTCAAACCCGGTGAACTGCTCGGAAGCGTCACCGGCGCGCTCGGACTACGCAAGTTCCTGGCGGACGGCGGGCACAAGTTGATCGTCACGTCCGACAAGGAAGGCCCAAGATCGGTATTCGACCAGGAATTGCCCGATGCGGACATCGTGATCTCGCAGCCGTTCTGGCCGGCCTATCTCACGGCGGATCGTATCGCGAGGGCCAAAAAACTGAAATTGTCGATCACAGCCGGCATCGGCTCCGATCACGTCGACCTTCAGGCGGCGATCGAGCACGGTATCACCGTCGCCGAAGTCACTTATAGCAACAGCATCAGCGTCTCCGAGCACGTGGTGATGATGATCCTGGGGCTGGTCCGAGACTACATCCCGTGCTATCAATGGGTGATCAAGGGCGGCTGGAACATCGCCGATTGCGTAGAGCGCTCCTACGATCTGGAAGGCATGCACGTGGGCACGGTGGCTGCTGGCCGCATCGGCCTGGCGGTGCTGCGCCGTCTCAAGCCGTTCGATGTGAAACTGCACTACACCGACCGCCACCGGCTGGCGCCGACGGTAGAGAAGGAGCTCGGCCTGACCTGGCACGCCGATGTCGAATCGATGGTCAAGGTCTGCGATGTGGTGACCATCAACGCGCCGCTGCATCCGGAGACCGAGCATCTGTTCAACGACAAGCTCATCGGCAAGATGAAGCGTGGCGCCTACCTGATAAATACCGCGCGCGCAAAGATATGCGATCGGGATGCGATCGTCCGAGCGCTGGAAAGCGGGCAACTGGCGGGCTATGCCGGCGATGTGTGGTTTCCGCAGCCGGCCCCGAAAGACCATCCATGGAGGACCATGCCGCATCACGGCATGACACCGCACGTTTCGGGGACCTCGTTGTCCGCACAGGCACGCTACGCGGCGGGTACGCGGGAAATCCTTGAATGCTGGTTTGAGGGCCGGCCGATCCGCGAAGAATATCTGATCGTGGACGGCGGGCACCTTGCTGGGGCGGGAGCCCATTCCTACAGCGTAGGCAAAGCCGCACACACCTGAGGACTGCACTCCGGGCTGGTGATCGGCCTCCACGGACCGCTAGAATGCGCGAGGCATCGGCGATGCCGCAGACCTTGCGGCTGGATCCGTCGAAACAAAAGATTGTCGCCATTCATTCGGGAGTGCTGATCCTGGCGAAGCTGAGGTCATGACAGCGGGAGCCTCATGGGCGCAAGGCAGGGTCGCCTTCATCACTGGTGCCACGTCCGGCATTGGCCGCGCTCTGGCGATTGGCCTGCTCGATGCGGGTGCCCACGTTCTTGCGACCGGCCGGCGGTCGGAGCGTCTAAGGCAGCTTGAAGACGAAGCCAAATCAGACCGACTGCTCACCCGCGTCCTTGACGTCCAATCAATGCCGTCGCTGCAGGCCTGTCTCGACGGCCTCCCCAAGACCTTCGCCGCTATCGACATCCTGGTCAACAACGCCGGGCTGGCGCTGGGACTGAGTAAAGCCCACGAAGCAATCCTCGAGGACTGGGAAACCATGATCGAGACCAATGTCCTCGGTCTGACACGCGTAACCAGGGCGGTCCTGCCCGGCATGGTCGAGCGCAATCGCGGCGACATCGTCAATATGTCGTCGGTGGCGGCGACCTATCCGTATCCGGGCGGAAATGTGTATGGCGCAACCAAGGCCTATGTTCGGCAGTTCTCCTTAAATCTACGTGCCGACCTGCTGGGCACGGCGATACGCGTGACCTCTGTCGAACTTGGTTTGTGCGAAACAGAGTTCTCGCTGGTGCGATTCAAGGGTGACGCCGCGGCCGCTCGCGCGCCCTATGCAGGCATGCGCCCACTGGCTGCGCCGGATGTGGTGGAGGTGATCGAGTCAATTTTGCGGTTACCTTCGCATGTGAACGTCAATGCGATCGAGGTCATGCCGGTCCAACAGTCGTTCGGGCCGCTCGCGGTGGACCGCTCTTCCCGAGATCAGTGACGTGTAAGCTCGACCACCAGCGCGATCGCTACGCCCACTGCAGCGATCGCGAAGCAGAGCACCGCAGCCGCTGCGCAGTCTTTCACGATGCGGATTTCCGGATGCAGCTCGGGATGCAGGCGATCCGCCAGCCGCTCAATCGCCGTATTGAACAGTTCAGCGGCGAGAACCGCGGCGCTGGAGATGATCACCAAGGCCCACCAGAGCGGCGCCGGCCGCAGGATCAGCAACACCAGCATCACCAGCAGCAGTGCCATCGCCTGCGTCCTGAGGCTCCGCTCGGTGCGCAAGCCATGGGCAATGCCGGCGAGGGCAAAACGCAGACGTGTGGACAACGATTGATTCTTGTGGGTTTCCATCATGCGGGAACTCATCGGCGTGCGCGCTGAGCGATGATAGCATCTGGCATGCGCCGGCATTCGCTGGGTACGTGCCGACATCCGGGTCGCTCGATGAAGCTTGTGGATGCCCTGCGACTTGTTGTACTTTACACTGCAAAGTAGCTGGGTGCGCCGTATGCGGGATCTGAATCGCGCTTTGACCGATATCAGTGTGATTCGTGGGCAATTGGCTCGCGACACCGAATTTCGCGGCTATGGTCCGGCGACACTGGCGGCGACAGGAGTCCTGGCGCTGGTAGTCGCCGGGGCCCAGGCACTATGGCTGAAGGACCCCGCAGCCCATGTGCACCTATACGTGTCGCTGTGGGTGGTCACGGCGGCCGCCTCACTTGTAGTCATCGGTATGGAGACGATCCAACGTTCGCGACGCGCCCACGGCGCTCTGGCAGTACCGATGCTGCAGTCGGCCGTTGAGCAATTCCTGCCCGCCATCGTTGCCGGAGGGCTGCTCACGGTGGTGCTGCTGCAGGTCGCACCGCAGATTCTATGGATGCTGCCGGGACTATGGCAGATCGTATTCAGCCTAGGCGTCTTTGCCTCCTGTCGCTTTCTGCCGCGACCGATGTTTTTAGCCGGTGTCTGGTACCTGGCCTGTGGACTCGGCTGCCTGGCGCTCGTACCGGCCGAGCAGAGATTTTCACCCTGGGTCATGGGCGTCCCATACGGCGTGGGTCAACTGCTGGTGGCCCGTATTCTGCAGCGCAACTGCCTGGAAAATGATGACGATGAGCAACTCTAAAAAGGAGGATGGACGTGCATCGCAGTATGCGTATGCGGGTCTGGATCGCGTGATCCATGAACGGGCGCGGCTGAGCGTGCTGACCTCATTGGCCGCACACCCGAGGGGCCTCCGATTTGGCGACCTCAAGCAATTGTGTGGGCTGACCGATGGCAATTTGAGCCGGCACGTGCAGGTATTGCAGACGGCGAGGTTCGTCGAGGTTTCCAAGAGCTTCGAGCACAATCGTCCGCAGACTTTTTGCCGGCTCACCGCCGAAGGACGCAAGCGATATGTCGAGTACCTCGCGGTACTGGAACAGGTGGTGCGCGACGCGATGGCGGCAGTCAAACCGCGGCCTGTGCGCCGGTCCGCGAGGGGCGCGCCAAGTGCCTGAAGGCGATTATGTGTGCGCCTGAACTTCGTAGTACAAAGTACATTGTATCGTAGACTAAAAGAGAAAACTCCGTGTGCCGGCTCTGAATTCGTCGCCCACGAATCGATTGTCAGTCGCTGTGATTCTGGCGCTATTGGGTGTCGGCGTCGTACGCACCGCCCAGGCTGGCAGCGGCCTTTTGGGGCTGGATCACCCGGTAACCTACGACGACGCGGGCATCTGGAAGCGCGGCAACCAGTTGTTGCTGATCGACTCCATGCTGGTGGGCGAAGTCGGACTCGGGCTATGGGAGGGTGGCGAGAGCCGATTTGGCCGCACGATCTGGCAGTCCATCGACGCAAGCGCAATCGGGGGTGCCGCCTCTGAGATACTCAAATACGCCTTCTCGCGCGAGCGCCCAAGCCAAACCAATGATCCCAACCGGTGGTTCAAGGGCCATGGGGCGCAGAGCTTTCCAAGCGGGGGAGGTGACCGTCACCAGCTCGATCGTGAAGCCTCTCGTATTAGAGTACCGAGCGGACGATCCCGGCGTCTACGCGTTGGAGGCGCTGCCCATCTATGACGCCATCGCGCGCGTTAAGGTGCATGGACATTGGCAATCCGACGTCATCGCCGCTTATGCAATCGATAGCGCCGCAGGGGAAGTCTGTCCGGTCTGGCCAGATCACCCGATGACGGCGCACTGGGGTGTGGCGGACCCCGCAGCGGTCGAGGGGAGCGACGCGGCGAAGGCGAGGGCTTTTCGCGAAGCATTCGAGACGCTGCAAGCACGGATCAAAGCGTTTGTGAGGCTGCCGATTGAGCAGCTCGGGCCAGCGGAACTCAAAGCGCAGCTTGCAGAAATCGGCAAGCTGCGTTCCAGCGAAGCGGCCTGAAGCCGTGTTGCGGCGGTTGACGGCCGAGGCTTTGGGATCGACGTTGTTTGCGCCGCCGTGGTGGGTTCCGGTGTCATGGCCGAACGGCTCGCCGGCGGCAATGCCGCCGTCGCATTGCTGGCTAACACGGGCGCCACGGTGGCGGTGCTGGCCGCATTGATCGCATTGCTAGGACCCGTGAGCGGCGCGCACTTCAATCCAGCAGTATCTCTAGTGATGGTGTTGCAGCGGCGGATGGCGTGGTCGGAGGCTGCGGCCTACGCGGCCGCGCAAGTCGTCGGCTGCTGCGCCGGCGCCGTACTCGCGCATGCCATGTTTGAACTTCCACTGCTTCAGTCATCGACGCACATCCGGGCGGGCGGGGCGCGGTGGCTCGCTGAATTTATCGCGACACTTGGCCTCTTGCCGGTGGTGCTGGGACACCGCCGAGCCCAGGATGCGCCGTGGATGGTTGCTGCGTGGATTGGCGCGGCATATTGGTTCACCGCGTCCACTTCGTTTGCCAACCCGGCGATCACCATTACCCGCTCATTGACGAATGCATTCTCCGGTAATCGCCAGGGCTGCGTAATGCGCAGATGTCGGCGATTCTCGCTGCGAGAGGGGGTTCGGCGACCCTGTTACTGGTGATTATTTTCCCATGAGATGCTCCGCGAGTCCTTTCACTCGCCCAGGAGATGTCTCATGGAACTTTTGCCCAAAGATTCGGCGCTGCTGCGTCGTTTCGAACAACATCTGATTGATTCTCGTTACACCCGCTCGGTCATTGCGCATCATGTCGATCGTGCAGAGAAGCTTCTTAGCTATCTACATCAGGTTGGCCTCGCTGCCGAGACGGTGACTTGTGACGACCTGTCGAGGTACTTGAGTGCGCTAATTCAGCGTTATCGCCGCGATCACCTACGCTCGCCGCGCTCGATGATCAACTGGCATTGCTGGCAAACAACTGGTGTACACAGTTTCTTGCGGTTCGTTCAAGGTCGCTGGCCCCCGCCCCCAGTCCCGGGGAACGCGCACGAGCAAGCGATCGATGCTCTCTTAACCGAGTACCGACGGTGCGAGCGTGAGAGGCGAGCCTTGGCGCCCGCGACGATGTACGGTCAGGTACACGAGGCTCTGCGGTTTCTGCATTGGCTGCCGGAGCGCGAGATCTCAGGTTGCCTAGCCAAGCTGACGATCACCGACATCGATCGCTACATGAAGTGGCGAGCCACGGGTTACGCACGCCCAACCGTGAAGTTGGCGTGCGTCAACATGCGTAGATTTCTGCGGTTCCTGCAGGTGTCGGGCTGGGTAAAGCGCGATCTCGCCGCCGGCCTCATGGGACCGACCCTCTACCGATTCGAAGGCATTCCGTCCGTGATCCGCCCCGAGCAGACTCGAGCGATCCTCGATGATGCTCGCAAAGATCATTCGGAACAGGGGCTGCGCAATTATGCGATGCTGTTATTGCTCGTCACCTATGGGCTGCGTGCAGGCGAGATCTGTCGTCTGCAACTGGGCGACGTTGACTGGCGAGATCAGCGACTTTGGATCCGCCACAGCAAGACAGGCCGCCGATCGTGCTTACCTCTTACGCCGAGCGTCGGCCAGGCGATTCTCGACTACGTGCGCCGCGGCCGACCCAGGTGCAAGGATCGCGAGATATTCATCCGCATGAGGGGTCCACGGGGTGCTTTTGCATCCAATACCGCGCTGTATAGCATGTTACGAAGACAGCTGGCTCGACTAGGCATTCGGTTGAGTGGCAAGCGCGGTTCGCATGTGTTTCGTCACGCTCGGGCCGCGGCTCTCCTGCGAGCCGGCGTCCCTGTCAAGACCATCGGTGATCTTCTGGGCCATCGATCTGCCTCATCCACGGCGGTCTATTTGAAGCTGGATCATCGTGAGTTGCGTAACGTGGCGCTCTCCATTCCGTTGCCGGAGGTGACGCCATGATCGCCTGGCCCGACAACGATGGAGCGACCATCGATCGTTACGTTCGCCAACTTCGTGTCCGGCACCCGCGGACCAGACAGGTTTATCGAGGGGAGATGCGCCGGTTCCAGCGCTTTATTCAAGATCAAGGCGAACTGAGCGTGGAGAGCGTGAGCGCGTGGCTCCGAGCCCGTACGAAGCAATGGCCCCAACATCTGGTGATGGATCGTGCCTGCAAAGTAAACCGCTTTCTGGACTTTCTGGTCGAGGAAGGTACGCTCCCAACACATCCGCTCGCTGAGTTGCGGTCGCGTTATGGGCGGCCCGCCCTGGCGTGGATTGTTCGCGCATTGCTTTCGCCCAAGCCATCCGCCGCGCTTGAAGCGGTTCGGCCTCTGCCTCGCTTCGGCAGTTTCCTTGGAGGTTTCCTGCAGGACCATATCGAGCTGCGTCAATCGCTAGGCTTCCGCTTCAACACCCAGGCCGGACGGTTCGCCACGTTTGATCGGTTCTTGCAGTTGCACCCGGACCTCAAGGGAAAGGCGATTCCAGTACTGGTGAGGGAGTTTGAGAACACCGCCAAAACACCTGAGCAGCGTTGGCAGTGCCAGCTCATGGGACGGAACCTGGCCAGAGCCTGGGCAAGGATTGACCCCAGCATTCCCCCGATGAGGCCAGATCCGAGGCTCAAGAGCCGGATAGCGGCCGCGCGCCGACGGCCATACATCTACACGCCTCAAGAGATCCGCCGGATCCTTGACACCGCGCGCAACTTCCCGTCACCGCGTACACCATTGCGGCCCCTGACCCTCTACACCATGGTGGTGCTCGCTTACTGCGCAGGGTTGCGCATCGGCGAGCTCTTGCGGCTGGATCTCGGAGACGTGTCCTTGGAAGACAGCACGATCACGATCCGCGACACCAAGTTCTTTAAGTCACGCTGTCTGCCGCTTACGGACAGCGCCGTATCGGCGCTGCGGGAGTATCTGCTCGAGCGGGCCACGCAGGGCGGATCGAGGTGCGTGAGCGCGCCACTCTTTTGGCGTCAGACCAGAGACGGTGGCGGCCGCTATTCTCGGATCACCGTAGTAATCCTGATGGAGCGGATCCTTCGGGATGCCGGATTGAAGCCGGCCAGCGGGCGTCGCGGACCGCGGTTCCATGATGTGCGTCATTCCTTCGTGAACCATCGCATGACTGATTGGTATCGCAACGGTATCAACCCGCAGGCTCACTTGCCGTACCTAGCGACGTACCTTGGGCACAGAGACATCTACTCCACACTCGCCTACCTCAACACGACTCCGGAGCTCCTGCAACTCGCAAGCGAGCGATTTCGATCGTATGTGCAAGGCGCTACCGAGATGAGCGCAAGGAGGCTGCCATGAGCTCCGGCATCGCTTTAGCGCCCCTCCTCCAGGGCTTCTTCCACGATTGGCTCGTTAAGCAGAAGGACGTCTCAGCGCACACGGTCCGCTCGTACCGCGACACGTGGAAGCTGTTTCTGCGCTTTGCCGCAGACCATCATCGCCAGCCGGTGACGAAGCTCCATTTGTCGGATCTGTCAGCGCCAGAGGTGCTTGCGTTCCTGGAACACCTCGAGCGGGATCGGCACGTCAGCGTCGGCACTCGCAACTGCCGCTTGGCGGCCGTGCGTAGCTTCTATTCCTTCGTGGCAAGTCGCGAACCGCTTGCAATTGCCCAGTGCACTGCCGTCCTGCATATTCCCAAAAAACGAACGGTGACACGCGCTCCCTCTCATCTGGAACCACGCGATGTCGAGCTTATCGTCAGCGGCATCAAGACCGACAGCCCAGAGGGACATCGCGATCACGTACTGTTCAACTTCCTCTACAACACCGGGGCGCGTATTCAGGAGGCCCTCAACGTATGCCCCCGCGATATCCGTTTCGAGGCCCCACCTTGCGTTCGCCTCTTCGGCAAGGGCCGCAAGGAACGATTGTGTCCCTTGTGGCCCGAGACGGTCGCGCTCCTTAGGTCGCTGTTGCGACATCGACCGCGACCCGACAACGAACCGGTTTTCATCAGCCGGTACGGAGAGCCTCTCGGGGCCACTGGTGTTCGCTACAAACTCGCTCAGTATGTCGCGGCCGCGGTAAAAGTTTCGCCTGCTTTGCTGAAGAAGCGGATTACACCGCATAGCTTCCGGCACGCCGCCGCCGTTTCACTAGTGAGCTCTGGTACGGATGTTACGGTGATCCGCAGCTGGCTCGGGCATGCCAGCCTCGACACGACAAACATCTACGCGCAAGCGAACCTCGAGGCAAAGCGCGCCGCACTTGAACGGATGGATCCGCCATCCTCCCGACGCCCGCGCTGGAAACGGGAGCCTGGCCTGATCGAGTGGCTCGAGTCGCTATAGGACGAAAAATAATGCGCAGGAGGCAGATCGCGGAATGCAGCCTTTCCTGCATCTGCACTGCCTCCTCTGCATTACTCAGTCCTGGTGATTACCCGAGTAATCGACAGCTCGCGATTACTCCGGGATTAGACCAAGCGATGCGCCCGGATTTATCATTGCGCAGCTGATCGGTGCGGTGACCGCGCTAGCGCTGTCAAGGCTGCTGTTTTTTTTCGGCCTCCTCGTTCAGCGGCCGGATTAACACCGAAGGCCGCGACGCTGGTAGCTCGTGAACACGAGTCTAAGCTTCGACGCGAGACAGTGCCGCACCATTCCGGGGTTCGACAGGCTAAGGCTCGTGATCGGTGTAGCTTGCCCCCATCGGACGCGACCTAGGGGTTTTCCGGTCTTGCACCATCTGCCGGCTTGTTATTCGATAGCCCATTGCGTACTCGAACGGATCGCAACAATGCCCTGGACCACGGACAGATTTCCACCGGCCATGCAGCCGCTCCCGGCCGCGGCACGCGAAAAGGCGATTGAAATTGCGAACGCTTTGCTGGCTGAAGGCTACGACGATGGCCTGGGCGATCCGCATCGCGATCGCCCAGGCCAAGCGATGCGCATTGCACCGGCGGGGCAGCCCAGTGCTAGATCCATGAAACATACCCGGATCGTTGCTGCGGCAATCCTGATCACGGGGGTGGCCACGTCCATTCCCGCGCACGCGGTGGACAGCGCGGCAGGGCAGAAGACATTCGAGAGCACCTGCAATGTCGCGGCGTACACCTCCAGCAGCGAGCCGAAATAATTTGCGCCCGCGAATCCAGTTGCCACGCCTAACCGCATCGATCCCAGCATTCGGCACAGGGCCCGATCCAGCCGACCCGGGAGGGATATCGTGATGAAGCGCTCCATCCGTTTTGGCCTGAACGGTCGAGATATCACACTCAACACCGACGTCGAGCGCACTCTGCTATGGGTGTTGCGCACCGACTTAGCGCTCACCGGCACGAAGTACGGCTGCGGTCAAGGGTTCTGCGGCGCCTGCACGGTGATTGTCGAAGGCAAAGCAGTGCGCTCTTGCCTGACATCGCTCAAGGACATTGCGGGCAAAGACGTGCTCACCATCGAGGGCCTCGCCCGTAACGGCGAAATGCACCCCTTGCAGCAAGCATTTATCGACCACGGTGCGTTTCAGTGCGGTTATTGCACTTCTGGAATGTTGCTTCGCGCTGCGGCGTTTCTGCGCAACACGCCAAAGCCGTCGCGCGACGCGATCGTCTCCCACATGGAAAGCAACCTGTGCCGCTGCGGAGCTCATCAAAGAATCGCTGCCGCAATTGAATCTGCGTCCCTCCGCATGAGAGGGCTGTCGTGAGCCCTTCTCATGGAATGAGCCGCCGCGGGTTTTTGCATTTGGTTGGCGGCGGCATCGTCGTCTTCGTGGGCCTCGCCCCAGGGGCGGGGCTCTCTCAGGACGCCAGTCGTGTCTACCCAGAGGACTTCAACGCCTACCTCGTGATCGGTAAGAACGGCCGAGTCACCGTGTTTTCAGGCAAAATCGAGATGGGTCAAGGAGTATTGACTTCGCAGGCGCAGATGGTCGCCGAGGAGTTGGACGTTGCGCTTGCGTCGATCGACATGGTGCTGGGCGATACCGACAAATGCCCCGCGGATATGGGGACATTCGGCTCTTTGACCACTCGCATGTTCGGGCCGGCGCTGCGCGCGGCGGCCGCCCAGGCGCGCGCCGAACTCATGGCTCTGGCTGCCCAGAAGCTGGGAGTGCCACCGGATCGCCTGTCGGTCAAGGACGGCATCGTGTCCGTCACCGGAGACCCGACGCGCCGCGTGAGCTATGGCGAACTGTCCGCGGGCGCGAGCATTGCGCGAACGGTGCAGACCAAGGCATTTTTGCGTAGTGCCTCCGAATTCCAAGTGATAGGCGATTCGCCCAAGCGACTCGATGGGCTCGAGAAAGTCACCGGAGCGTCGATATACGCGGCCGACATCCGAGTCCGAGGCATGCTCTACGCGCGGATCCTGCGCCCACCGGCGCATGGCGCGACACTATTGCGGCTCGACACCTCCGGAGCCGAACATCTACCCGGCGTCACGCTGGTCAATCGGGACGGCTTGATTGCCGTGTTGCATGCCGACCCCGAAGCCGCCGAGCAAGCTTTGGCGCGAATCAGCGCACAATGGCAAACGCCCGAGGCGACGGTAGACCCGGAAAGCATCTATGACCGCCTGGTATCCCAGGCCGATCCGTTGAAGACACTCACGCATCGCGGTGATGTGGCGGCGGCGCGGGCGAGTGCCGCGCGGGTGTTCGAGGCTACTTACCAAAAAGGGTATGTTGCGCACGCGGCACTCGAGCCGCACGCGGCCGTGGCCGAGATCAAGGAGGGTAGGGCTACGGTCTGGGCGTCGACGCAAACGCCATTTCCCACACGCGATCGAATCGCCAAGACACTCGGGCTGGACCCGAAGTACGTCCGGGTGATCACCCCGTTTCTCGGCGGCGGGTTCGGCGGCAAGAGTGCGGATGGACAAGCGCTCGAAGCGGCGCGGCTTGCACAGATCACCGGAAAGGCCGTGCAGGTGGCTTGGACTCGCGCAGAAGAATTCTTCAACGATACCTTTGATCCCGCCTCCGTCGTGAAGGTCGTATCGGGGATCGAAGCAGATGGAAGAATCTCCCTGTGGGACTATGTAGTGTACTCTGCCGGCGAGCGCGGAGCGCTGGCTTGCTACGACATTCCGAACGCCCGGTTTCGGTCGACCGGAAGTGGTTCTTACGGTGCCACCGTTTCACAACCAACCCTTCATCCGTTTGCCGTGGGGCCGTGGAGGGGGCCGGGCGCCAACATGAATGCCTTTGCCATCGAATCGCAAATCGACATGATGGCGTCGGCGGCCGGAGACGATCCGCTCGCATTCCGACTTCGCCACCTGACCGATACCCGGATGCGACGAGTCCTGCAGGCGGCGGCCGATGCCTTTGGTTGGCAAGCGGCCGTGCCACCGAGCCGAAGGGGCTTCGGTCTGGCATGCAACATCGACGCCGGCACCTATGTCGCGACGATGGCTGAGGTCGAAGTCAATCACGCCAACGGCCAAGTCAAGGTGGTCCGCATGGTGTGCGCGCAGGACATGGGAATCGTCGTGAATCCCGAGGGCGCGAAGATGCAAATTGAAGGTGGGATTACCATGGGTCTCGGATACACATTAGCCGAGGAGCTTCGTTTCCTCGGCGGCGACATCCTTGATCAAAATTTCGGGACCTATGAGATCCCGCGTTTCTCCTGGGTCCCCCGAATCGAGGTCGTGCTCGTCAAGAATGACGATCTGGCGCCGCAGGGCGGGGGAGAACCGCCGATCACCACGACCGGCGCGGTGATCGCGAACGCGATTTTTGACGCGACCGGGGCGCGCATGTTCAGGTTGCCGATGACTGCCGATCGCGTTAATCAGGCGATCACCAGGCTAAGCGCAGGCTGAACGGAAATATGAAAGTGAACGCAATACAGCCGCTGAATTGCATTTGGGTCGATGAGTGCCGCCAATCAGGATGGATTCCGCATCAGCCTGTGGAGTCGCCGACCTTCCAACCATTGCCAGGACATCAGCGACGGCAGGCCCCATAGCACTTCGCGCATGCGCTTGGCCATGGAGACGGCCAAGGCCAATTCGCCGCTGATGCCCAGCACGTGCCCGAATAGGACTAAGCCGGCTTCTTGCACACCGAGACCGGCCGGTATGATGAAGGCCAAATGGCGCATCGCCTGAGTCATGCTCTCGAGTGCGAGGGCGGCGCTGGCACCCACCGGGTGACCAAAGAGGCGCAAGGCGAACCAGATTTCGAAGGACCCCGAGATAAACGCCACGAACTGCAAGGTGCCAGCGAGCAGTAAAGTCCACCCTCTACGCAGGCAGGCGCGCAGTTCGTGATCGAGTGACGCCGCTCCTTCAGCCATAACGCTTGCGCCCACCAACGGACGCAAAAGGCTTTCCAGGCGCTCGAAAAGCGACCCGTAGCGCAGTAGCAGCGCAGTCACCGCCGGTATCGGCAGGCTAAGCAGGAACGTGAGGAGCAAACGACGGTATTCGTGGCCCGTAGCACTGAGGTGGATCAGCAGGAGCAGACCCATGGCAGTAAACAGGTACACCACGATCAGCGTCAATAGAATTTCCACGATGACGCTGGCACTTACGGGTGCCGCCGCGAGTCCACGCCAGCGCAATAGACGCACCCCTGCCAGACTGCCACCCACACTGGCCACTGGCAGCAGGCGGTCGATCGCGTCGCGCACAGTAGTGACCCATAGCAGATAGCCGAGCCCGGCACGCCGCTCTGGATCGTAAGGACGAAGGAGATTGCGCCAGCCGATGGCGTAGAGGAGAAAGAACAGTGTGCGATAGGGTATCAACCAAAGCAGCCTCCAGCCGGCCAATCCCAATGTCTGGAGCATTGCAGCGAAGTCTGCTCGAATGACGAGAGTAGTCAGCAAAGCCAGACCCAGCAGAGCGCCGATGTATGCTGCGATTCTCAGGCCTCGCCCTCGCTGATGGATCTAGCTGGACACGAAAAGTAGGGGATGACCCGGCGCTCAGGACAGTCTGCGCATGATGCCGTTGGCATCGACTTCAAACTCGCTACCCCGCCACGTGACGCGAGAGCTGAAAAAGCTTCGGCACCAGACCCACCAGATCAACAGATCCCGCGCAGGCAGGAGCCAAAGATCCGAGAGCAGAGGTCGATCATCGCGCAACCGATGCACAAAATGCACCAGCAGCCGCGCAATGACCGTGGTCGCGAACAGCGCCCATGCAGTCGTCGAAAGTGACGGCTCTACGCCAGCGAGCATGATGCCAAGGATCGCCAGAGGCAAGCTGAAGCTCAAGAAAATCATGCGAAAGCTGCGCGGTCGCAGCACGCGTATCGTGCGCATCCACCGTACTTCATGGCGAGTAAGCGAGTCCAAGTTTGGCTCATGGTGCTCCGCCTTGAGCACATAGGGCGACAACACGATCCGTAGTCCCGATCCGCGCACCATTTCGCCCAATCGATGGTCTTCGGCAAGATGGTTCGCCATCGCCTGCAGACCGCCGATCGATTGCAGCGTATCGCGCCGCAGGCACAAGGTTTGGCCGGAGGCATAGCCCTGGTAACCGAAAAGCCATGCCACCAGCACCGACGGCATATACCATTCGTTAATGTACATCGCGCCGAGACGCGAACAGATGTGCTGGGTCGGCACGCCGCGGTATAAGCAGGTGACCAGGCCCACGTTGTGATCGAGCAACGGCGCCGTCACGGTGCTCAGATAGTCGGGTCCGACGCAAGCATCGCTGTCCGCCATCGCCAGCACATCGTGGCGTGCCCGCGCGATCATGTTGATCAAGTTACTGATCTTGCAGTTACTACCATGCTGCTGTGGATTGACCACGACGTCGATCGGTAGCGACGGGAATTCCACCAGCAGTCGCTCCACCACCGAGAGTGCAGGATCAGCCAGATCGCGCACGCCAAACACGATCTGAAACTCCGGGTAGTCCTGCTTACAGAACGAGCGCAGGTTTTCGTACAAGCCTGGTTCCGCGCCACACAAGGGCTTGAGCACCGTCACCGCTGGCAGTTGTCGCGAATTGGTTGGCGCCCGACGTATCTGCCAGACGACTACGGCTACGAGGGCTAGAACGGCGTAGCTGGCCGCTAAGCCTAAGCTAGCGAAGCCAATGATCGCGATGAGCGGATTAATCAACGGCATCGGCGCCTCGGCGGTCGCTCTCTCCCTCAGGCCTGGTGCGCGCGCAGGAAGCGGAAGAACTCGACGCCTTCGCGCAGACGCCGCTTCATCATCTCCCAGCTTGCCAGCATTTCCTTGACGATCTCCCAGATCTTCCTGGGCCGGAAGTAGAAGCGTTTATAGAACACTTCCATGCTGTGGAAGATTTCTTCCTTCGATAGGTGTGGATAGCTGATTGCGGCCAGCTGCACGCCCTTGTCGTTGACCAGGTTGACGGCACCGTTCTGCTGCAGCCAGCCGTTATCGAGTGCCTGCTGGTACAGCCTCGTGCCGGGGTACGGCGCGGCCAGCGACACCTGAATCGTGTGCGGATTGATCTCCTTGGCGAAGTTGATGGTCTTCGCGATCGTCTCCGAGGTCTCGCCCGGGAGCCCGAGAATGAACGTGCCATGGATCAGGATGCCGAGCTTGCGGCAGTCATCGGTGAAGCGCCGGGCGATGTCGGTGCGCAGTCCTTTCTTGATGTTGTGCAGGATCTGGTCGTCACCCGATTCGTAGCCGACCAGCAGCAGGCGCAGGCCGTTGTCCTTCATTACCTTCAAGGTGTTGTAGGGGACATTGGCCTTGGCGTTGCAGCTCCAGATCATGCCCAGTGCGCCCATGCCGTGCGCGATGGCTTCGACACGCGGCAGGTTCGAGGAATCGGTGAACGTATCGTCATCGAACATGACCTCCTTCACCTCCGGCATGTTCTCCTTGATCCACTTCACCTCGGCGATGACGTTCTCAGCCGAGCGCACGCGGTAGCGGTGGCCCCCGACGGTCTGTGGCCACAGGCAGAAAGTGCACTTCGAGCGGCAGCCGCGGCCCGTGTAGAAGCTGACGTACGGATGCTTCAGATAGCCGATGAAGTAGTTCTCGATCTTCAGATCGCGCCGGTAGACCGGTGTGACGAACGGCAATTCATCCATGTTCTCGATTATCGCGCGCGGAAGGTTGTGCACGATGCGGCCGTCGTCGCCGCGGTAAGAGAGCCCTTTGATGTCCTTGATCGGCAGGCCTTCGGCGACTTCCTTGCAGGTGTAGTCGAATTCCTCGCGGCAGACGAAATCCACCGCATCGGTGGCCCTCAGCGAGCCTTCCGGGTCGACCATGGTCTTGGCACCGACCATGCCGATCTTGATGTTCGGATTGTCCTGCTTCAGTAGCTCGGCGAACTTGGCATCGGTTGGAAACGACGGGGCGCTGGTATGCATGATGACCAGGTCGTAGCCACGCGCGATGTCGCGGCTTTGTTCGACGGTCAACTGGTCAGCCGGGGCATCGAGCAACCGGGAGTTCGACACCAGCGCGGCTGGCTGCGCCAGCCAGGTCGGGAACCAGAACGATTTGATCTCGCGCGTGGCTTGGTAGCGCGAACCGGCGCCGCCGTCGAAGCCATCGAACGAGGGCGCCTGCAGGAACAGCGTTCTTAGCGCTTGCCGGGACGGGGA
>Ga0208044_1000576_pt1 | contig 25603 bp, 27 predicted proteins | sample Sb_taG_8_FD_187712 | JGI IMG/M metagenome (GOLD analysis project Ga0208044, IMG submission 187712) | Peat soil microbial communities from Weissenstadt, Germany - Sb_50d_c_BC metaG (SPAdes) (version 2) | ecosystem: Environmental > Terrestrial > Soil > Wetlands > Peat | place: Germany...
GGCCTCGAGATCGACCAATATCTCGGGCAGGGCCACTAGAACATGATCCGGAAAAGTGGACACCGGTTTTCCGAAAAGACCATGCTCCAATAAAAGTCTTATTTGGCGGCAAGCTTCGCGCGGAGCGCCTCGTCCTTCGCAAGGTCGCTCGCAGTCTTGCCCTCTTTGTCCTGAAGGCCCGCGTTCGCCCCGCGGCTGAGCAGCAGCTCGACGGCCCCCGCATGGCCGAGCTCGGCCGCAATCATCAGCGCGGTTCGCCCGCGATTATCCTCATCGTCGATAGGCGCGCCGCGATCGAGGAGTAGGCTGATGACCTTGGCTACATCGTCGACGCCCGCTTCGTCCGTGTAACCGGCCGCCCACATCAGCGCGGTCAAATCATTGCCGTAGCGGGCATTGACGTCGACACCGTGATCGAGAAGCAAGCGAACGATGTCGGGGAATCCTTTGCCTGCCGCGTAGATGATCGCAGTCTTCTGGGTGTCGTCGATCGCCTTCGGATCCGCTCCCTTCTCGATGAGCAATTCCACGATCGGTTCACTGCCCATATAGGCGCCCGCCGCCAGCGGCGTGATGCCGGTGCGCCCCGCCAGGCTGACATTCGCGCCGTGCTCCACCAATTGGCGAACGATGGGCAGCCGGCCGGTCTCCGCCGCTTCATAAAGTGCCGTAGAGCCGTCGATGCTCCGCCCGTCGATGGGCGCGTCATGTTGGAGGAAAAGCGCGACGAGCTCGGCCTGACCGGAGGCAGCCGCGCGGCTGAGCGGCGTAAAGCCCAAACGATCCCGCGCCTGCAGCGAGGCGCCCGCGTCCAAGAGCCGCCGGGCCAAATCCGCGCAACCCTTGTCGGCCGCGGAGAACAGAGTGGCGTTGACCTCGATCGAGACCGCGCTCTTCTCGATCTGCTCGTAGTGCTGCTCTAGGGACCGGCACACTTTCTCATTGGCGAGAGCGCCGCCGGCGAAGCCCGCAAAGACAAGAGTCGCCGCAAGGCATGCGGCCCGGTGAGAAAAACGCCTAAACGGGAATGGTGCCAAGTCGTACGTCCTTAATTTGGGGAGCCAAGGGCTCTCTTCGCGCGCCGACCTTATCGCATCCTGGTCGGACCGGACAGCGGCCGGCCCCACGCGCCCGATTAGAGACGGTTTGAGCATCTAGGGCTTCATCGCCGTGACCTGATAGAACCTCTCCCGCCATTGGCCGTCTTGCCTCACCATGACGCTGGTGGCGAACACGCGCTTCGGGATGAAGGTCCCATCGAGGTCCGCCGTAATGGCCCGCAGGGCCGCGTCAGCACCCAACAGAATGACCTTTACCTCGCCAATGATGGTCTGCTTGTATTTGAGATCCGGGAGCGAGGCGATCTGCTCGGTTACGGATCGCGGGGCGCTATAATAAGGGGTCACCGCGGCGTGGTCGGGGGTCGTCATGCGCTTAATGTCTTCCGCGCTTTGGCGCTCGAACGCGTCGTCAAGCGCGGCGGCGGCCGCATTGATCGCAGCGACGGTCTCGGCCTCCCCCGCCTCGACCCGGGACGCGCCCAACCAGAGACAAATGACCAGAGAGAGCAGCATCGTTAGCCTTCTCACGGCACATTCCTCCTGGAGGTTTCGCTCCCGTCGCGGAAGAGCGTCGTTATGAAGGTGTCGGCCGGCAGCAGGGAAATGCCGAGCAGCTCACGGCATGTTTCGAAGCGCTCGAGCACTTGCGCCCGGTCGCGGCCGCCGAGATTGACGATGCCGTAGCGGTAGCTCTCCCCGTCCTGCAACTCGTCGGAGAGCTTGCGCCCCACTGTCGCATGAAGCTCCACTCTCGCATCCTGGTAGAGGCGCGAAAGCCGCGCGAGCTCGGCGTCCGAAGGCAAGCGGGCCACGAGGCGGTCTTCGAAGGTGCGTAGCACGCAGCTCGCCGCGAAGGCGTGCGGCCCCTGCCGGCGCTTCGGCGTTGGCGCGATTCCGGCACTAATATCCAGCAGGATTTCATATGAGTTGGTGCCGTCGACCTTCTCGTAAAGGTCGGCGAACTGAGAGGCCATGCGCGGATTGATCTCGACGATGCCGATGCGATCCTCGCTCGAATCGTACATCATCTCGATGTTGAACAAGCCATTGTCGAAGCCGAGCCTGCGCATCAGCCTCGTGGCGATGTCTGCCATGCGTGCTTGCACCCCTGGCGGCAGCGCGGAGGGATATTCGAAGCGCGAGAAGGCGAGCGTGCCCGGAAACATGGTCGAATCGACCACCCCGAGGATCTCCACCTCGCCGCCATAGGCATAGCCTTCGACCGTGACCGGCTCGCCCTTGAGCACACCCTCGGCGATGAGGCGGGTCGTGCCGATGCCGGTGCCGGTGTAGCGCTTGAGCAGTCGCTCGAGGGGCAGGAAGAACTCGTCGAGCTTGGCCCATCGGCGCTTGATCTCGGCAAGCTCCATCAAGGAGCCGACCCTCTGCGCCCCGATCGAGAAGAACGACTTCACGGGCTTGACGAAGGCCGGAAGGAACAGCGCGTCGGGGAGTGCCGCCTGCTCCGCAACGTCGATGGCCAGGAAGGGAGGAACCGCTTCGGGGACGATCCGGCTTTGCGCCACGCGCGACAGATATTTGTGCTGACAGATCAGATTGACCCGGGGCTCAGGTCCGGGCAGGCCGAGTTCCTTGGCGAGGACGGCGGCAAGCGCGCTGCCGGGATAATCGTCGGTGCTGACCACGGCAGCGATGCGAGCGCCATCGATCCGGGTGAGAATTCGCTTCGCCTCGGCGATCGGGTCCGCTGCGCCCGCCAGTCCCTCGGCGCGGGCGCCGATCAGCTCTTCGAGGCTCGTGCTCGCATAGTCATGAAACTGGTATTGGGTGCCGGGACGGGCAAGCCGCGCCAGCTCGCGATGGTCGCGGCAGGTCGAGCAGACCACGAGGACCGTGCGGGGTGGGGCGGGAGCGTCGCCACTCGGACCAGGGCCGCCGTTGGCCGCCGGGCGCTCCGCGAGAATTTTCAACAAATACCCCTTCAAGCGGGCGAGTTAGCAAAGGCTTACCTAAGGGGTTCTATCCAGCCTTGCAATAACTGGCAAAGCTGGTCCAGGTTCGCCCCCAAGGTTGGCGCAGGCTTGAGGAGGGATCATGCCGTTACACTTCGGGAAGATTTTCGCGTTCATTGCGCTTCTGACCGTCCTCGCCTTCGTGCTGTGGCTGCTATGGGGCTCGATCTTTGCCGGCGAGACCTTCGACAAGAAGGCCGCGCTTCCCGATGCCCTGCCGCCCGTCACCGTGCTGGCGCAGGACGGTTAAGGCGCGGGGGACCGTGGGGGGGCCCAGGATCATGGTCTTTGGCGCCGGGGGACAGGTCGGGTGTCACCTGACCGAAGTCGCCTCTCTGCTCGAATCCGAAGTAACGGATGCACGGAGCGTGCCGAGAGCGGCAAGGGGATGGCAGACGGCGCCCTAATCCCGGTCCTAGACGGGCAGCCCTTAACAAAGGGCAAGAATGACCGCCTGGGGCGACGGGCATTAACCTTTTCTATATGTGAAAACGCGTGCCTGGACTTGCAGCGGCCAGCGGGTGAGAAGGAGCACCCGGATAGGGGCGGCGGTTCTTTGGAGAGGCATATGGACTATCGCGAGCTCGGCCGAACCGGCATTAAGGTGAGCGCGCTCTGCCTCGGCACCATGACCTTCGGCAGCCAGAACAGCGAGGCCGACGGCCACGCCCAGATCGACTGCGCAGTCGAACACAGCATCAACATGCTCGATGCGGCGGAACTCTATCCCATCCCGCCAAGGCCCGAGACGCAAGGGCGCACCGAGGCCATCATCGGCACCTGGCTCGCCTCGCGCAAAATGCGTGACAAAATGATCGTCGCGACCAAGGTGATCGGCCGCACCAAGATGGATTGGCTCCGCAAAGATCGCTCCCCCGGCCGGCAAAGCCGGGCGCAGATCAGGGAGGCGGTAGCAGGGAGCCTCACGCGGCTCAAGACCGACTACATCGATCTATACCAGCTCCACTGGCCCGAACGGCCAATGCGCATCTTCGAGGGCCTCGACTATGTGCATCTCACTGGCGACTCTCACCCCATCGAGGAGATCCTGGGCGTGCTGGGCGAGCTTGTGGCGCAAGGCAAGGTGAGGTTCGTCGGCCTCTCCAACGAGACGCCTTGGGGGGTGATGACCTTCCTCAAGGCCGCGGAGCGGGCCGGTCTTCCCCGTGTCGTTTCGATCCAGAACGCCTACAATCTCGTCAACCGCTCCTTCGAGACCGGCCTCTCCGAGGTCTTCTATCGCGAACAGGTGAGCCTGCTTGCCTACTCGCCGCTCGGACAGGGCTACCTCAGCGGCAAATATGAGGGGGGCGCGCTGCCGGCCGCCTCGCGCAAGGCGCTGTTTGGCCGCATGGGCCGCTACGGGTTGGGGAATGGACCGATCGCGATCTCGACTTATATTGCGCTGGCGCGCAAACATGGTCTCGACCCTGCGCAAATGGCGCTTGCCTTCGTGACCTCACGGCCTTTCGTCACTTCCAACATCATCGGAGCAACGACGCTCGCGCAGCTCAAGACCGACATCGCCGGCGGCCTGCTTAAGCTGCCCGACGCGGTGCTCAAGGACATCGAAGCGATCCACCTCACCTACCCCAACCCTTGCCCGTGAGGCTTCTCCACCGGAGCGAGCCGTCCGATGCCTAGGCTGTTTTCCGCGATCGAGATCCCGGGCGCCATCGCGCAGCGGCTTACGCTCGTGCGTGCCGGCCTCAACGGCGCGCGCTGGATCGACCCTGCCAACTACCACCTGACGCTCCGCTTCATTGGCGACGTCGATGGCGTGACGGCGCGGGAGTTCACGCACAGCCTGGGGGACATCCTGGCCGCGCCCTTCGAGCTCAGGCTCGAGGGTCTCGGCAGTTTCGGGGGTCACAAGCCGCGTCAGATCTTCGCCGGCATTGCACAGAGCGAAGTGCTCGAGACCCTCCAACGGGCCCATGAACGCGCCGCCCGCGCCGCCGGTCTCCCGCCTGAGCCCCGCAACTTCAAACCGCACGTCACCATGGCGCGGCTGAAGGGTGCAAGCTCCGAGGCCGTCGCCGCCTATCTGGAGCGCCAGGGCGGCTTCTCGAGCGAGCCCTTCGAGGTCAATCGCTTCGTGCTGTTCTCGTCGCGCGCCTCGGTCGGCGGCGGGCCTTACGTGGTTGAGGCCGCCTACCCGCTTGAGGATTGAGCGCCGCGCTTCACCGGCATGGTCTCTTCGCCGACCAGGGAGGCGAGAAGGCCATGGGCCGCCTCCTCGATCAGATCGAGCGCGTGATCGAACCCTTCCGCACCCCCAAAGAAGGGATCGGGCACGTCCTTCGTCGCCACATGCGGAGCGAAATCGAGAAAGTGACGGACCTTGGCCCGCGCGTCGCCCGGCGCGCGCCGCTTGAGCTCGGCAAAGTTGGACCGATCCATGACGAGCAGGAGATCGAACCTCGCGAAATCCTCCGGTTCCACCTGCCTAGCGGATTGGCCCGAGATGTCGATGCCACGCGAACTCGCGGCGGCTTGGGCGCGGGTGTCGGGGGCTTGCCCCACATGCCAATCCCCAAGCCCCGCTGAGTCGATCTCGAAGCGATCGAGGATGCCCTCCTCCTCGACCACGCGCCTGAACACGCCTTCGGCCATGGGCGAGCGGCAGATATTGCCAAGGCAGACGAAGAGAATGCGGTGCGTCCTCATGGGCGGCTGCTTCGCATGCGGCAGGACGCAGCACAAGATGGGACTTTTCCACGCCCCAGCCTCCATCCTCGGGGCCGTTCCAGCCTGCCCATTCGAGCGTCTTGCGGTGGCCTCGCCCCCATCCTACGTGTTTGATGAAATTTGACTCCTTCAGCCTTTACGAGGTTACGAGCATGATGGCATGGGACGATGCGAGCGAGCTCCGCAATGCGGCACTCGGCAAGGAGATTTCCTTGCGGAGGTTTGCCGAACGCGAGGAGAAGGTGCGCCGTGACTTCTGGTCCAAGCTCAAGCGTTTTGCCGGACAGGTGCCCTTCGTCGAGGACCTTGTCGCGGGCTATTATTGCGCGCTCGACCCCGACACCCCGATGCGCGTCCGCGGCATGCTGCTTGCGGCGATCGTCTATTTCATCCTGCCGTTCGATCTCATCCCCGACATCATCGCCGGGCTCGGCTTTGCTGACGATGCGGCCTTGCTCACGGCGGTGCTTGCGCTCGTTTCCTCGCACATCACGCCCACCCATCGCGCGGCGGCGGCGCGGGCGCTCGACAGGGAGCTGCCCCGCGGAACCTAACGGCCGCCGGACCTAGAGCTGGGGCTTGACGATCACCTTGCCGGTGGCCTTGCGTCCCTCGATCAGGGCGAGCGCCTTGGCGGTTTCGACCAAGGCGAAGCTGCCATGCACATGCGGCTTGATCAGCCCCTGATCGCACCATTCGAGCAGCACGGCGGTATTGGCACAGTGCCGGTCCGGATAGCGCTCCACGAACGCGGTCCAGAACACCCCGATGATCGAGCAGCCCTTGAGCAGAACGAGATTGAGGGGAATGCGTGCGATCTCTCCCGCGGCGAAGCCGAGCACGAGATAGCGGCCGCCCCAGGCCATGGCGCGTAGGCTCGGCTCGGCATGGGGCCCGCCGACGCAGTCATAGAGCACGTCGACGCCCTTGCGCCCCGTCACGTCCTTGAGCCTGCTCTTCAGGTCCTCGGCCTGATAGTTGATGCCTTCCTCGGCGCCATGCGCCCGGGCCAGCGCTAGTTTGTCGCCAGACGAGGCGACGGCGATGACGCGCCCGCCCATGAGCTTGGCGACCTCGACGGCGGCAAGCCCGGCCCCGCCCGCGGCGCCGAGCACGGCGATGGTCTCTCCGAGCTTCAGCTCAGAGCGATCCTTGAGCGCATGCAGCGCCGTGCCGTAGGTGATCGGAATGCCGGCGGCAACGTCGTCGCTCACCCCATCGGGGATAGGAATCGCGTTCCTGGCCTTGGTCGCCACTTTCTCGCGGCAGCCATTGCCACCGATGAAGGCCACGACCCGCTGGCCGGCCTCAAGGCTGGAAACCCTGGACCCCACGCTTTCGATCGTCCCGGCCACCTCCGCTCCAGGCGAGAAGGGGAGCGGTGGAGTCACCTGATATTGGTTGCGCAGCACCAGCGTATCGAAGAAGTTGAGGCCGACCGCAGAAACGCTGATGACGACTTCACCCTCTCCGGGAACAGGATCAGGGACCTCTTCGATGCGCAGTTTTTTCGGTCCGCCGAACTCGTTGAATTGCGCCACGCGCATAACTGACGTTCCTTTGCCCGGCCCCAATTATTGTACTGAAAAGCGCTGTCGTCTTGGCCGATTCTGACCCGCCGGCGACGGTCTATGACATAAACGACCCGTGAAATCCTTGCCAGAAACAGCGCGCGGGTATTTCGCCATTGGCGTTGAGGGCGTTCCCAAAGCCGTCAATCTCGGCAATCTGCTGCGCTCGGCCCACGCCTTCGGCGCGAGCTTCGCCTTCACTATCGGCGCCGACGCAAGGGCCATGGAGACCCTCGCGGATACGTCGAAGGCCCCCCCGCCCATTTGCCTCTCTATCATTGGCAAAGCGCCGCGGAGCTTAGCTTGCCAAAAGGGTGTCGGCTGGTCGGGGTCGAGCTTCTCGACGAGGCGGTGGATCTGCCCAATTTCGCCCTCCCCAGCAGGCTGCTTATGTGCTCGGCCGCGAGCGGGGGAGTTTGAGCCCTGAGCTGACGGCCCGCTGCCACCATTTTATTCGCATTCCGACCGCCTTCTCGCTGAACCTTGCGACCGCGGGAGCGATTGTTATGTACGACCGCTTGCGCTGCCTCGGGCGCTTCGCGTCGCGCCCGGTGGCTGATGGCGGCAGCGCCGTGCCGCGGGCCCAGCACGTGCAGGGAGCGCCGCGCAAGCGGCGTCGCTCATAACCTCGGCTTCTGGCCAAAGGAGACTCGAATATGTATGCTTGCGGCCGCTCACGAGTCGGGGACGGGGAGATGCGCCGAGCCGTTCGAGCTGCCTGCCTTGCCACGGCGTTTTGCTGCACGCCCGCCTGCGCGGACAATCCGACGCTACTGCAGAAGTTCAAGGACTGGTCTGCCTATAGCGCAACTGGCACGCCCAGGGTTTGCTTTGCCGTGGCTCAGCCGAAGGAGCAAAACCCCAAAAAGGTGAAACGCGGCCCCGTCTATTTCTACATTTCGCGCTGGCCCGCCGACGGCGTTGCCAACGAGGTGAGCATCAAGATGGGCTATCCCTTCGGCCCCGGGGCTCTGGCGGCGGTGCATGTGGGCTCAGAAAAATTCGATCTGTTCACCAAGGACGAGGGGGCCTTCGTCGAGAAGCCCGAGACCGAGACGAGCCTCGTCGAGGCGCTGAAGAAGGGCGGCACCGTGAAGGTCGAGGGCAAATCCGCCCGCGGCACCGCCACCAGCGACGTCTATTCGCTCGACGGCCTGAAAGAGGCGCTCGACCGTATCGGCAAGGACTGCAGCAGCTAACGTTAAATTGCCGCAGTTCGCGAAAATCATCCCCTAATTGATTGCGACGGGGAACGGAGCTAGCGTCGCCCTATGCGACGCTGTCGCCATGGGAGGCGTCCATGAAGGTCATTTACGCCGCGGCCGTAGCCGTCGCGCTGATCGCCGTTAGCCCGGCGCAGGCACAAGTCGTCGACATGTCGACCATCACCTGTGCCGACTTCTCAGCGCGGCCCGCCGATCAGATGGCCAACATCATGTTTTGGCTGGAAGGGTACTATACCGAGGAAGAGGACCCCACCACGGTCGACTTCGCCAAGTTCAAGTCCACGCTGGAGCAGATCCTGGTCTATTGCTCCAAAAATCCCACCATCGGGCTCCTGACCGCCGCGGACGAGGTCATGGGCAAGGACGACGACGAAAGCAAGTGAGCGGGCGAGCCGCCGCCAAAGCCCTTGAGACTTTGCTGACGAGGCGGCGGACGAAGGCGCCCGCCTTTGGTGCCGCTCTTGGCATTTCGTCCCCTACCCATGATATGACGGCGTGGCCGGCGATGGCGCCGGCCGAGCGTAAGGCCATATCAGTGTCGTCCCTTTCCCCCAAAGAGATCCCGCGCTTGCAGGCGGAAGACGCTCGCCAGCGGCTTATCGGGCTTGATCGCTCGGGGCTCGCGGCCAGTCTCGAGCGTCTCGGGGTGCCCGAGCGCCAGTCGCGCATGCGCGTGCGCCAGCTCTGGAACTGGCTCTACGTCCAAGGCGCAACCAATTTTGCGAGCATGAGCAACATCGCCAAGGAGCTCCGCGCCGAGCTTGACCGGGACTTCACGCTTCTCCGCCCGGAGATCGTGACCGAGCAGATCTCTTACGACGGCACGCGCAAATGGCTGCTCCGCTTGGCCGACGGCAAGGAGGTGGAGACGGTCTACATTCCAGAGGCCGATCGTGGCACGCTCTGCATCTCGAGCCAGGTCGGCTGCACGCTCACCTGCAGCTTCTGCCACACCGGCACGCAGAAACTTGTGCGCAATCTGACGCCGTCCGAGATCGTGGGTCAGATCATGGTCGCCCGCGACCGCCTCGGCGATTGGCCGGGCGCTGTGGCGGCGGAGACGCGTGGGCTCCCAGAAAGCGAGCGCAAGATCACGAACGTCGTGCTGATGGGCATGGGCGAGCCGCTCTACAATTTCGACAATGTGCGGGACGCGATGGCCATCGCCGCCGATGGCGAAGGGCTCTCGGTTTCCAAGCGCCGCATCACTATGTCGACCTCGGGCGTGGTGCCGGAGATCCCGCGCTGGGGCGCCGAAGCCGGGACCATGCTGGCGATTTCGCTGCACGCCGTGCGCGACGAGCTTCGCGACCGGCTCGTCCCGATCAACAAGAAATGGCCGATCAAGGAGCTGCTCGACGCCTGCCGCTCTTATCCGGGCCTGTCCAACGCCAAGCGCATCACCTTCGAATATGTGATGTTGAAGGGTGTCAACGATCAGATCGCCGACGCCAAGGAGCTGGTACGGCTGCTCGCCAAGATCCCCGCCAAAATAAATCTGATCCCGTTCAATCCCTGGCCCGGCGCGCCTTACGAATGCTCCGATTGGGAGCAGATCGAGACATTCGGCGAGGTGGTGAACCGGGCCGGATATGCGAGCCCGGTGCGCTCCCCTCGCGGTCGCGACATCATGGCGGCCTGTGGGCAATTGAAAAGCGCAAGCGTCAAGCTGAGGGCGAGCGAGCGCCTGTCACTTCCGACCTAGGCGCTTTTCGCCCAGAGGAGCGCAGCCTCGAGCCGGTCGTTGCCCCAGAACAGCTCATCGCCCACGGTGACGGACGGCGCGCCGAACAGCCCCCGCGCCGCGGCCTCCTCCGTCTGCTGCTTCAGTGCGGCCTTGTTCTCTGGCGCATTCGCGGCGGCAAAGACGCCCGCCGCATCGACGCCAAGCGCGGTAAGGATCGCTGCGAGTGTCTCGTCCTCGCTAATATCTTTTTGCTCCGCATAGTTCGCGGTGAACACGGCGCCGGTGAAGGCGGGCGTCCACCCAGCCTTCTCGCCGATCAGCGCAAGCCGCGCGGCCTTCAGCCCATTCTGCGGAAAGCGGAACGGCGGCAGCTTGAGCGGCAAGCCTTCGGCCGCGCAGACGCGCTCCAGGTCGCGCCACATATAGCGGCCCTTGGCGGCGTAGATATTGAAGGGCGAATCGTTCCACCCGAGCGTCTGGAAGATCGGGCCGAGCAGAAATGGCCTCCACCGCAAGGCGACGCCAGCCTCGGCCGCCAGCCGCTCGATGCGCATGGCGGTGGGATAGGAATAGGTGCTCGCAAATTCGTACCAGAACTCGATTTTAGCCATGAGCGTTTTGGGCAGCAGCTGGCACAAGACTCGTCCTATGCGGCTTGTCTTATAGTGTGGATCCTCTCAGCGCGAGAGCGTCTCAAACGAGGTCAGGCGTGATTGTCCGCACTTTCTTCCGCGTGCTTTGGGCGGCAACGGCCTTCCTCCTCGCCGTGGCGGTGGCGCTCGGCGTTCTCTTCGCGCTCGGCGCGCTTTGGGTCGGCGACGAGCTTCGCGCCGCGGCCCCCCACGATCCAATGCTCCGTCATGGAGCTGCTCCCGTGTTCGGAATGGTGCTGTTCGCGGGCACCGTGACGCCGGCCCTGACCGTGCTGCCGGCGCTGGTCGCCGCGGTGGTCGGCGAGGCGCTGCGCCTCCGCTCCTGGATGTATTACGTGCTCGCCGGCGGCGCGGCGCTTGCCGCCGTTCCCATGCTCGCCTCGGCGCCAGCCGTAGACATGCCGGGCTTGCCCGCCGGCCAATATATGACGATCTTCGCTGCCGCAGGGTTCGCGGGGGGCTTCGTCTACTGGCTGTTGGCGGGGCGAGGGGCTTGAGAGTCGGCTAACCCTTTGGGCGCCACGCGTCGCCAACCTTCTCGTATTTCTGCTTCACGGCCGCCCAGGCGACCTTGTGGGCGACCTCCTCGAGCGATTCGTTTCCGCGGCGCTTCGCCGGGTCCTGATAGTCCTGCCAGGCGCTGTTGAAGGCCTCGCGATAGATGTCCTGCGCGTGGCTCGGCAAATTGTCCTTCACACTGTTGGGCAGCTCGGCGTCAGTTCTGTAAGGCATGGCTCTGCTCCTTCGCGATCAGCTGATGGAACGTTCAGAGAAATGCTGGGGTTCCGCGCGCGAGCGCAGGGCAGGAGCGCTTTTGCGCTCCAAGTGTCGGGCACGGATTTTGACGGGGTTCCGATCGGCCGCGTCGGCCGTATGGGTCCCAGGTGGGGCCGGCCCCGTTTGGAAAGGGGCCGGTCCCTTGAGACGCAACACGATACTCGTCCTGGAGATGTGACCCTGCCGGGCCACGAGAATTACTATCGCTGGTTTGCCTTAACAAGGTGTAAGCGACGGGAGGGCAGGCCCCGTTCGGCCCTTGCGCACGCACCTCGCCTGCCTATAGTCCGCGAAACATTTCTTGGGCTCCCGCCAGCCGACGAGGCTCATTCCATGGCTACCGCCGTCAACAAGGTGGTGCTCGCCTATTCGGGCGGGCTCGACACCTCGATCATCCTGAAATGGCTGCAGGAGACCTACGCTTGCGAGGTCGTCACCTTCACCGCCGATCTCGGCCAGAGCGAGGAGCTTGGCCCTGCGCGCAAAAAGGCGGAGATGCTCGGCATCAAAGAGATCTTCGTCGAGGATTTGCGCGAAGAGTTCGTGCGCGATTTCGTCTTCCCCATGTTCCGGGCGAACGCCCTCTATGAAGGCGTCTATCTACTCGGCACATCCATTGCACGGCCGCTGATCGCCAAGCGCCAGATCGAGATCGCGAAGCTGACCGGCGCCGACGCCGTCGCCCATGGCGCGACCGGCAAGGGCAACGACCAGGTGCGCTTCGAGCTGACCTATTATGCGCTCAACCCGGTCATCAAAGTGATCGCGCCCTGGCGCGAATGGGCGTTCAAATCGCGGAGCGACCTGATCGACTTCGCTGAGAAGCACCAGATCCCGGTCGCCAAGGACAAGCGCGGCGAGGCGCCGTTCTCCGTCGACGCGAACTTGCTGCACTCCTCCTCCGAAGGAAAGGTGCTGGAAGACCCTGGCCAAGAGCCGCCGCCCTACGTCTATCAGCGCACCATTGCGCCAGAGGACGCGCCCGACAAACCGACCGTCATCACCATCGGCTTTGCCAAAGGCGACGCGGTCTCCATCGGCGGCAAGAAGCTCTCCCCCGCCGCGCTGCTCATGCGGCTGAACGAACTCGGCCGCGACAACGGCATCGGCCGCGTCGATCTCGTCGAGAACCGCTATGTCGGCATGAAGAGCCGCGGCGTATACGAGACGCCGGGCGGCACCATCCTCCACGCGGCGCACCGCGCCATCGAATCGCTCACGCTCGACCGCGAGGCGATGCATCTGAAGGACTCGTTGATGCCGCGTTATGCGGAGCTGATCTATTACGGCTTCTGGTTCTCGCCGGAGCGGGAGATGCTGCAGGCGCTTATCGACAAGAGCCAGGAGCATGTGGAAGGCGAGGTCAGGCTCAAGCTCTACAAGGGCAACGTCATGGTGATCGGGCGCTCGAGCCCGAAATCCCTCTACGCGAGCAAGATCGTCACCTTCGAGGACGATGCCGGCGCTTACGACCAGAAGGACGCGGAAGGCTTCATCAAGCTCAACGCGCTCCGCTTGCGGCTGCTCGGCAAACGCCGCGGACAATAGCCTCTCTCTCCCCGGCGTGAGCCGATCGGGCGCCCCAAAGCGGGCCTGGTCGCACCTGCGACCAATGTTGACTACCCGGTATAGTTGTAGATTGATGTTCGCGCCACTGCGGGGTTGAGCGCGCCACCTCTGCCGATCCACAAAAGCGGGGCTGGGACTACGGCGTGAGGATTCCCGATCCGAAAGACTGGGCAGACCGCTCTGGTCTCGTGGTCGACGGGCAGGTTGACAAGCAAACCTTGGACGCGCTCGGTGTCGATTGGTCGGGAACCGCAGCGCCGTCCGGTGTCTATAACGACAAGTATGGCGTCTATTTCGATTCCCTCGTTGCCGGCAGCTTCTTCAGCCATAATCCTGACGACATGGGGCTAAAGCGCTCCATACGCATGAGCAATCCGGGTGCCTTGAACTATTCGAACTGGCAGAGAAGCAGGCCGGGCTATGTTGGGCTTCCACGCCGCCCGACAGCAGTCCCAACCGCAATCGGACCACCCTCTACCGAACGCCGGAGGCACGGTGTTGCGGCATGGTTTGTGCTGCTCTCCAAGAAATACGGGTACGAGAACCAAGGCCGCTTGAGTCTGGAGCAGCTTGCCAAAAAATATACCGGATCGGACGCCAGCGCATCGGCGGTCAGGGCCTATGTGAAGGGATGGTCCCAGGCGTCCGGGGGCACGCTCAACGCCGACTCGGTTTTCCGCCTGAACAATACCGATGAGATGCTGTCACTGGCGAAAGCCATGTACGCGCATGAGATCGGGGGCCCGAGCCCAGCTAAAGGACGAACAAATCCGCTACGGGATCGACAAGCAGCGCAACGACTCGATGCGCGCCTGACCGGTCGTTAGCGATCGCCACCCAGACCGGAGCGAAAACTCACGCGACGGCGAGGGTCGTCGCCGGGGCCACCACCGGCTCGGCGGCAGGCTGCTCGTGGGAGATGTGCGGCAGCTCGCATAAGCCGCCGCCGAGATAGAGATGGTGCCAGAGCTGGGTCGCCACCACGCCGCCGAGACCAAGGCTCGCAAAGGTGCCGAGCTTGGCCCCTTCGCCCTTCGCCAAGAACTCGCAGTCGCGCCGCACGCTCCCCACGTCGAAATAGCCTGCGCGCGCCAAAGATTCGGGGCTGATCAAATCGCGCACGAAGGCGGGCGGCTCAGCGAGGAAGCTCTCGGCAAGCGGCGCGCGGAACATGGCTTTCCGCCGCTGCGCTACCGTTTCGGGGAGCACGCGCGCCGCTGCCTGCCGCAGCAGATATTTGTCCTTGAACCGGCGGCGCAGCTTCCATTTCGGGTGGATACGGGAGGCAAATGTGATCACGTTCTCGTCGAGGAATGGGTAGCGGGTCTCGACGCTGTTGGCCATGGCCACGCGGTCGCCTTTCTGACTGAGCAGCAGGCCCGCAAGCTGCACCTTGTAGCCGAGATAGAGCGAGCGGTTCAGCGGATGCCACCGCTTCATGCGCGCAACGTCGAGGTCGAGGTCCTCATAGGCGACATGCGCGCCGAGCTGCTCCTTCAGCCCCGCGCTGAAATAGCGGTCGCGAGAAGTCGCCACCAGATTGTAGAGGACCGACTGCGCATGCGGGCCGCCGATCATGCGATCGATGCGGGCGAGATCGCCGAAGCTAAGATTGGGCGCCGCCCATTTGCGCGCGAGGTGGCTGATCGCGGTGCTCGGCCGGAAGGCGTCGCCCATGTCGAGCAGGCGCGCGATCTCGCGGATCTTGAACCAGACATAGCCCGCAAAGCCCTCGTCAGCTCCCTCGCCGGTGAGCACCACCTTGTAGCCTTGCGCGCGCACCTCGCGGGAGAGCGCGAGCAGCGCCGCGCAGGAGGTGTCGAGCACCGGGCTTTCCGCCGCGATGATGAGCGCGGCATAATTGTCGGCGATGAGGCTTGGCCCCGCTTCGACCACGGTCGAGCGGGTTTTGCCAATCGCACGCGCCGCTTCCAGCGCGCCGTCCATCTCGTCGAGATTGGGGTCGGGCACGCGCACGGTAAAGCTCGGCAGCGCATGGCCTCCGACCCGCGCGGCCGTGGCGAGCACATAGGCCGAATCCACCCCGCCGCTCAGATAGCCGACCACGGGCACGTCGGCGCGAAGCCTGATCTCGACCGCGCGGGCAAACGTGGATTCAAAGGCGTCGATCACGCCCGCAGCATCGTCGGGATCGTCCTCGTCGCCCCAATCGGGGAAATCGAAGTCCCAATATTTGCGCTCGACCGGCTGGGCGGCCAGGCCGTCGGCGCGGAAGGCAATCTTCATATAATGGCCGGGCGCAATGGCCTGCACGCCGGCGAAGGCCGTGCGGCGCGAGCCGAGCGCGAAGAAGGTGAAGAGGTGGTCGAGGCCGCGCGGGTCGGCCGCCGGCGCCACCGCGCCCGAGGCGAGGAGCGCCTTGATCTCCGAGCCGAAATAGACGTGGTCCCCTTGCTGCGACCAGAACAGCGGGCAAATGCCGACGCGATCCCGCGCGAGCAGCACGAGTCGTCTCGCAAAATCGATCAGGACGAAGGCGAATTGACCCTCAAGCTGGGCGAACAAATCTTCGCCGTGCTCCTCATAGAGATGCACGATGAGCTCGTTGTCGCTATGGGTGCGGAACATGTGACCCTTGGCTTCGAGCTCCGCCTTCCGCTCCGGGTAGTCGAACAGCTCGCCATTGCAGATGACGGCAACGCTGCGGTCCTCGTTGAAGAGGGGCTGCCCCCCGTCCTCAAGACCGAGAATGCTGAGCCGCCGATGCGCGAGGCCGAGCCCCGATGCGAACAAGGAACCGGCATCGTCGGGGCCGCGATGGAAGAGCGCCGCGCCCATGCGAGCGACCTGAGCCCGATCGGGCTCCCGTCGACCCTTGAGGTCGATCACTCCTGCCAAGCCGCACATTTTGCCTCGCTAGAGAATTCGCCCGGATTGCAGTGAGCGCGGCTTTGGGAGTCCGCGTCCTTCAAAGCACGCTGCCCCGTACGACCAAGCCTGGCCGCGCACGACAATCTGATGGAGTTGCTAGGGCTTTTCTATGACCGCTGGGGCACGCGGACTCAAGGACTTTTCGGAGCCATGCGGCAAATTGGGCGAAAAACAAACGCGCCTAATCCAGATCCACACTGACCTTGCGCTGCTCGCCGAGGCTTGCCTCGGCGAACTCGAAGGAAACTTAAGCCTGAACCTCGCGCCGCACGCACCCTGGGTCACTCCCCCTCAAACCGCCGGCTGGGCCCGGAGTCCCTTCGGGGCCATTGCGCCGGTGTCACACGATCTATATATCCAACGGCATAGAAACGCGGGCCCTTCTGGCCCGCGTTCGACATTCTGGACCTTCATGAAACTCCGCAACATCGCCATCATCGCCCATGTCGACCATGGCAAGACCACCCTGGTCGACCGGTTGCTCCAGCAATCCGGCGCCTTCCGCGAGAATCAGCGCGTCGCCGAGCGCGCCATGGATTCGAACGACCTCGAGCGCGAGCGCGGCATCACCATCCTGGCCAAGGTGACGTCGATTCTCTGGCACGACACACGCATCAACATCGTCGATACGCCGGGCCACGCCGATTTCGGCGGCGAGGTCGAGCGCATCCTCAATATGGTGGAAGGCGCGCTGGTGCTGGTCGACGCCGCCGAAGGGCCGCTGCCGCAGACCAAATTCGTGGTGTCAAAGGCGCTGAAGATGGGGCTCAAGCCCATCGTTGTCATCAACAAGGTCGACCGCTCCGATGCGAGGTCGACCGAGGTGGTGAACGAGGTGTTCGACCTGTTCGCGAGCCTCGACGCAAGCGACGAGCAGCTTGACTTCCCGATCCTCTACGGCTCGGCCAAAGAGGGCTGGATGGCGGCGGCCCCCGAAGGCCCCAAGGACGCCGGGATGCAGCCGCTGTTCGATCTGGTGCTGCGCCACGTGGCGCCGCCAAGCGTCGAGGAAGGCCCCTTCCGGCTGCTCGGCACCATCCTCGAAGCCAATCCCTATCTCGGCCGCATCGTCACCGGCCGCATCACCTCCGGCACGATCGCGCCGAACCAGATGGTTAAGGTGCTGGACCATGACGGCAGGCTAGTCGAGCAGGGACGCGTGTCCAAAGTGCTCGCCTTCCGCGGTCTCGAGCGGGTGGGGCTCGACGAAGCCGCCGCTGGCGACATCGTCTCCATCGCAGGCCTCCCCAATGCCACGGTGGCGCAAACCATCTGCGCGCCGGAGGTGATGGAGCCGCTGCCCACCCAGCCGATCGATCCGCCCACCCTGTCCATGACCTTCCGCGTCAACGATTCGCCGCTTGCCGGCACCGAAGGGGACAAGGTCACGAGCCGTATGATCCGCGAGCGGCTCTTGCGCGAGGGCGAAGGCAATGTGGCCCTTCGCATCACCGAGTCCGATGAGCGGGACTCCATGGAGGTTGCCGGCCGCGGCGAATTGCAGCTCGGCATTCTGATCGAGACCATGCGGCGCGAGGGCTTCGAGCTCAGCGTGTCGCGGCCTAAGGTACTGTTTCAGCGCGACGCGACGGGCGAGCTTCTGGAGCCGATAGAGGAGGTCGTCATCGACCTCGACGCCGAGCATTCCGGCATCGTGGTGCAGAAGCTGTCCGAGCGCAAAGGCGAGCTAGTCGAGATGCGCCCCTCCGGCGGCGAACGGCAGCGGCTCGTCCTCTACGTCCCGACGCGCGGGCTGATCGGCTACCAGGGCGAGCTCCTCACCGACACCCGCGGCACCGGCATCATGAACCGCCTGTTCCACGCCTATGCGCCTTACCGAGGTGCGATCCGGGGGCGGCGCAACGGCGTGCTAATCTCGACCGAGGCGGGCGAAGCGGTCGCCTATGCGTTGTGGAACCTCGAGGACCGTGGACCGATGCTCATCGATCCCGGCACGCGCGTCTATGCCGGCATGATCGTGGGCGAGCACAACCGCGACAACGACCTCGAGGTCAACGTGCTCAAGGGCAAGAAGCTCACCAATATCCGCACCACCTCGAAGGACGAGGCGGTGCGTCTCACCCCGCCGATCCGCATGACGCTCGAGCGTGCCCTCGCCTATATCCAGGATAACGAGCTCGTTGAGGTCACGCCGAAATCGATCCGGATGCGCAAGCGCCATCTCGATCCCAATGCGCGGAAGCGGGCCGAGCGGCAAAGGGAAGCAATAGTCATTGCTTAGTTGTCCGTATATTTTGCTTCTATTTCCAGTTAATTCTTCTATTTCCAGTTAATTCAAAGTTCTTCTCCAAATCTATATCGTCTTGATCTCTATCGAATATCTGAGATTATTTCACCGTTAGGAACTGGCCAAGGTCAAGGCCGCTCTGGCCGATCTCGGCTCGTGGCGGAAGGCTACAGTAAAGAAGAGCAAGGCATTTACGAGATCGATGATGCCAAGTGCAAAATGGACACGATGGACATCAAGCTCGACAAGGACTTCTCCGCGATTCTCATCTCGCGCTACTAGCCTCCGAACAGCTTGGAAGCTTGGCCGGCAGGCGCCTGTCCCCCCTGCAGGCTAGCACCGCCTGCCCCCGCCCATCTCCTGACGAGCGCCGAAGGCCTTCGCTATGTGCCTTGGCCTCGGCAAAGCGACCTCACGCCATGTGCGGAGACGCGCGTTCCCCCTGCACATCGGCCGCGCTCTGCGCTAGGCTTGCTTCATGGAGACCGACGTGGTGCAGATCAGGCCGCCAAGGCTCAAGGATGCGCCTGCCTTGGCCGAGGTCTATGCCGAAGCTTGGCGCGGTGCCTACCGCGGCATCATTCCGCACCTTTCTCTCGAGCGCATGATCGCCCGGCGCGGCCAGAGCTGGTGGAAGGGCGCACTTACCGAGCGGCGCCCGCTGCTCGTGCTCGATTTCGACGGGGAGCCGTCGGGCTACGTCACCTATGGCCGCTGCAGATCGGGACGCACGCCCTACCAAGGCGAGATCTTCGAGCTCTATCTCCATCCCACCTATCAGGGCCTCGGCTTCGGCGAGAGGCTGTTCGAGCGCGCGCGGAAGAGACTCCTTGATCTTCGCCTCAAGGGTCTCGTCGTTTGGGCGCTGACCGACAATGACGGCGCTTGCGCCTTCTATCTTAGTCTCGGCGGCAAGCCCGTAGCCGAGGGCGCAGAACGGTTCGGCGAGGTCTCCTTGCGCAAGGTGGCGTTCGCCTGGACCTAGAGCTTAACCAGTTGCTAACCGCAAAACTTGGAAGGCCGAGATGCTGAGACAATGGGGCTGCGACCAGATGCAAGGCTTCTATCACGGCCGACCCGAGACGGGCCCGAGGGGGAGCCGATCCGCTCTCGACCATCCCCTCGTTGCTTAAGCTTCCGGGGGGCCGGGCTGCGGCCTTGCCACCTCCGCCAGCCTTCCTTTACGGATAAGAGCTTCGCGCCCGTCCTTTTGCGGAAGCCCCAATTGCCTGTCCTCGGTCTCATCGGTGCCCCGCAGCTTGCGGCCATCCTGGTGCTCGGTCAGCGTGGGCTGGAGGAGCTCTACTCGGCACGCAACACGAGAGCCCTACTCGTCGCCGGCAGCCGCGAGGTGGGAAGCGCCTATTATCCCGTGGTCGCCGCGACGCACCTTGCCTGGATCGCGTCCCTGTTCTTCCTGATCCCGCCGGACGCCCTCATTCTCTGGCCGCTCATCGCCTCTTATGTCGCGCTGCAAATCCTCCGCTATTGGATCATCGCCAACCTCGGCGGCCCTTGCCAATCCGCCGACGCCGCCGCCGCAACCGAGCCCGAAGATCGGCAGCCCCTCCACCGAAGCTGGTAGATCGAGCCGGTTCATGAGCTTGGCATCGAGGCTCGGGATGGCCAGGCCCGTGATGGTATTGACGACGATGGCCCTGATGTCCTTGAGCCCGATGCCGGCAGCATCGATGGCGCCTCGGGCGACCTCCTCGAGCAGGAGCAGCGCATGGTGCAGGAAGATTTCGGTTCGCGCCTCCCAGCCATGCTCGACGCCGTACCACTCCGGAGGCTCGCAGGCGTAGCGCGTTTTGATCCCGGTATTGCGGAAGAGGCGGTCATGCCCGGCCAGTTGCGGGAAGAGGTCCTTGGCCCGGCTCGCCGCATCATTTTGCGACAGCCGGTGAGCTGGCACGGCGGTCGCCACGCCTGCGATCTCCACATCGAAGCTTGCCGCCGCCTGGCGGGAGCGTCGGACCTTGCTGGCCGTCTTGAGCATGATGGGCTCCACCCAAGCACGATTGCTCAGGGTCCGGTAGTTTGGGGCTTTGCGCCATCCGCGAACCAGCGGTTCCGACGCCGCATTGGCTCAATTCTTCGTGTGCGGAGCCGCGTCATTTCCGCCACAAAGCGAAAGTCGCAGGCGCAGGGCCTTGGGACGCAAGGCCGCGCCTACGCGGATGCGGCCTTGTGACGAAGCGAGCCACGGCCTAGAAGGTCGAGGGCTCGGTGGCGACGCATAAAAAACCCGCGCGCAAGCCGATTAATCCTGACGGTCCGTTAGCCATGTCCGACATGAAGATCGCTGTGCTTGGCGCCGCCGGCCGCATGGGTCAGGTGCTGGCCCGCGCCGTCGCGGCCACGGAAGGCTGTGTTCTTGCGGGCGGCATCGAGGCGAAAGGCTCGCCCGCGATTGGCCGCGACCTGGGCGAAACGGCGGGACTCCCGACCCTCGGCATCGCCATCACCGACGACCCGCTGCCGGTGTTCGCGAGCGTCGACGGCGTGCTCGATTTCACCACGCCGGCAGCCACGGTGGGCTTTGCTGCGCTCTCCGCGCAGGCGCGCATCGTCCACGTCGTCGGCACGACCGGGCTCAGCGTGGACGACCAGGCCAAGATCGAGGCTGCCGCGCGTCATGCTGCCATCGTCAAAGCCGGCAATATGAGCCTCGGCGTCAATCTGCTTGCTGAACTCACGGCCAAGGTGGCGCGGGCGCTTGGACCTGAATTCGACATCGAGATCCTTGAGCTGCACCACCGCCACAAGCGCGACGCGCCCTCCGGCACGGCGCTGATGCTCGGCGAGGCGGCCGCCCTGGGCCGCGGCATCTCGCTGCAAAGCCACAGCGTGCGCGCCCGCGACGGGGACGTCGGCGCCCGCCGCGAAGGCGATATCGGCTTCGCCGCTTCACGCGGCGGCGACGTGGTGGGCGAGCATAAGGTCATTTTCGCGGGCGAGGGCGAGCGGATCGAGCTGGTCCATGTCGCCACCGACCGGGCGATCTTTGCCCGGGGCGCGGTCAAGGCGGCGCTCTGGGCCCGGGGCCAGGGTCCGGGGCTCTATTCGATGAAGGATGTGATCGGCCTGTGAGTTCGGCGGCGGAAATCCAATTCTTGCTCCCCTCTTCGCAAAATGCTGGAGGTGCGCCTAAATTCCGGCCTCTCGCGCCGAAAATACGCCCGAAACGGGGTCCAGGGTTGAACTCTATCCTAGCTTTCCTGCGCTACTCTCCCACACCACAGGCTGGAGCCGCCTAGGCGGCCAAAACAACGGCGATGTAGCGATGTCGGCCCGTCCGAGCGAAGAACCACCGACTATGGAGAATGCGCTGGTGCTCGTCCGCCACGGCGAGAGCGAGTGGAACCGGCGCAACATGTTCACGGGGTGGCAGGACGTCGATCTAAGCGAGGAGGGCGTCACGGAGGCGCATCGCGCGGGCTGCATGCTCAAGGCAGCGGGCGCCCGCCTGGACTTGGCGTTTACCAGCACCCTGAAACGGGCTCAGAACACCCTGAAGATCATTCTGAGCGAGCTCGATCAGGAGGACCTTCCGATCGTCTACGATGCCGCCCTGAACGAGCGCCACTATGGCGACCTGGTCGGCCTCAACAAGGATGAGGCCAGGAAGCGCTGGGGGGAGGAGCAGGTGCATCTCTGGCAACGCTCCTATGACGTCGCCCCTCCGGGCGGAGAGAGTCTCAAGGACACCGCGGCCAGGGTCCTTCCGTTCTTCGCCAAGCGGATCGCGCCGGAGCTGCAGGCAGGCAAGAGCGTGATCCTGGTCGGCCATGGCAATTCCTTGCGCGCGCTGGTCATGCAGCTTGACCGTCTCAGTCCCGAACAGGTGATCGAGCTCAACATCGGGACGGGCGTGCCGCTGGTGTACCGGCTGCGGGCGGACGGCTCAGTCGCCGAGAAGCGCGATTTGGCGGCTTGAGGGCCGTGCCACGATTCGGTGAGGGTCGTAGCGCGCAATATGCCAAAGGCTAGGCTGGGTTCGGCGTCTTGGCCGCGGAGAGAGCCGCCGACAGGGCGTGCGCGAAGTCTTCCCGCTCGGGGTCGGTGAGGAAGGTCGCAAACACGAGGCGGTTGCCGTGGGAGGCAAGCGACAGCTCGGTCGAACGGCCGATGCGCTCCTCGAGCTTCAGCCGCACCCAATAGGGATTGAAGCGCCAGGATTGGGCCTTGCCCGAGGGCTCGACCCGCGTCACGGTCAGGGCATCGTGGGTGAGGTCGACCGTCTCGTAGAGGCGCGCGGCGCGGTAGTTGAGCTTAAAGGCGATGTAGACGAGGGCCACGTCGAGGCCCATGAAGCCCACCACGGGCCAGGCACCAATCAGGTAGAACAGGAGACCGGTGCCGAAGCTCACGAGGCAGACAGCACTCATCAGCACCACGAAGCCCTTGGGTCCAAGTGACCGGTGAGGCGTCAGCATGGCGCAGAAGCGCGTTTCTTGTTGTGGGCCCGAGGAGGCCTCTGTCATAGGTCGCTCTTAGCCGTCTTGAAGAGGCATTGGTAAGACGAGGAGAGATGGGGGTTCAACCGAAAAGCGCCAAGCCCGCCCACGCTGCCAAGGCGAAGGGGCGTGGCAAGGCCGGCGGCGAGGCGCCGGGCTCGCTGCTCACGCAAGCTGAAGTGGACGAGATCTTCCGCCGCTTCGCGGCCGCTGACCCAAACCCTAAGACCGAGCTCGCCTATCGAGATCCGTTCACGCTCCTCGTCGCCGTGGTGCTGTCGGCGCAAGCCACCGACGCCTCCGTTAACAAGGCCACGCCGGAGCTGTTCGAGCTGGCCGATACGCCGGAGAAGCTGCTCGAGCTCGGCAAGGCGAAGCTCACCGAGAAGATCAAGACCATCGGGCTCTTTCGCAGCAAGGCACGGAATCTGATCGCGCTATCCCACAAGCTCGTCGAGGAGCATGGCGGCAAGGTGCCGGACAGTCGCGAGGCGCTGGTCACGCTTCCGGGCGTCGGCCGCAAGACCGCCAATGTCGTGCTCAACGTCGCTTTCGGTCAGGCGACCATCGCCGTTGATACCCATCTCTTCAGGGTGGCGAACCGCACGGGGCTTGCGCCCGGCAAGAACCCGCTCGCGGTCGAGCTCACCCTCGAAGCGATCGTGCCGGAACGCTACAAGCACAATTGCCATCACTGGCTGATCCTGCATGGCCGCTATGTCTGCAAGGCACGTAAACCCAAATGCTGGCGCTGCCTGATCAATGACATCTGCCTCTACCAGCCGAAGACGCCCGCGCCGGGGTGACGGGTGCGTCTGCTCCGACCTACCACTGGTCATCGCCCGACTTGACCGGGCGATCCGATAACCCGAAGGAAATTCATTGGTACGCCACGCGGGTGGTTACTGGATGCCCGCCTCAGCCTGTCATCGGGCCGACCAAAAGGCCGGTCCCGTTGGCGGGCCAAAAAGAAGTGCTATGCCGGACGGGCAGCAAGCTCGCCAAGGCCGGCGCGGCGGGCCAAGGATTTATAGATGTGCACCATGAAGGCCGTGGCGAAGAGGGGCGTCAGCAGGTTGAGGATCGGCACCGAGGCGAGCCCCGCGATGACGAGCCCGCAGAGCGACACATAGGCCACATTCGCCTTCCGGAGCCGCCTCGCCTCCTCCGGCGGCAGATGCCGCGTGGCCACCATCTCGAAATATTCACGCCCCAACAGATAGCCGTTGCCGACATAGAAGGCGATGAGGTTGACCCCCGGTACGAGCAGCAGGAACAAGGCGATCAGGTTCACCGCCAGCACCACCAGGAAGAATTTCAGGCCGACGCCGATTGCGGCCAGCGCCGGCAGCTCGTGCCCCCGCGGGTCGGAGGGATAATAGACTCGCTCCACCTCGCCGGCGATGTCGTCGAGATAGAGGCCCGCCATCAGCGACGTGACCGGCGGAATGAGGAAGATCGAGCCGGCCACGAGCGCCAAGCCGCCGAGCCACTCGATCGCCGTTTCGATCCAGTGGGGCCATTCGACGAAATGGCCGAACAGCCACTCGACCAGGATGATGAGAACGGCGAGGAGGGCAATAGTGAAGCCGACGCATTTGAGGAGCACGGCGCGGAAGGGCGGCGTGAACATCGGCTGGAAGGCTTGAATTGCGGCGGCGAGCATGACCTGTTCCAACTCTAGCGGCCGCGAATATAGTGGGCCGCTTGCGCAATACCAGATCGGACGTGCAACTGGGGGTCGGCAAATCCATGGCCGAACGCACTGGTGCGGAACGCAGCTATGACGTGGTGGGCATCGGCAACGCCATTGTCGATATCATCGCCCGCTGCGACGATGCCTTCCTCTCCAAGCACGATCTCGCCAAGGGCTTCATGCGGCTCATCCCTGCCGGAGAAGCAAGCCGGCTCTACGAGGCCATGGGACCGGCAATCGAGCGCTCCGGCGGATCGGCGGCCAACACCATCGCCGGGCTCGCTTCCTTCGGGGCAAAATGCGGTTTCATCGGCAGGGTGGCGGCGGACCAGTTCGGGGGCATCTTCCACCACGACATCCGCTCGCTGGGCGTGACCTATAACACCCCTCCCTCCGAGGATGGCGCCCCGACGGCGCGCTGCCTCATCTTCGTGACGCCGGACGGCGAGCGCACCATGAACACCTTCCTGGGCGCGAGCGTGGACTTTGCCGCGGCCGACATCGACGCTTCGCTCATTGAAGCGGCCAAGATCATTTATCTGGAGGGCTATCTCTTCGACCGCGAGGAGGCCAAGGCCGCCTTCAAGGAGGCGGCGCGCCTTGCGCGCCAATCCGGCGCCAAGGTCGCCTTGACCCTGTCGGACGCCTTCTGCGTCGACCGCCACCGCGCCGACTTCCGGACACTCATCCGCGAAGGCGCCGACATCGTCTTCGCCAATGAGAAGGAGATCACCACCCTCTACGAGGTGAACAGCTTCGCCGAGGCCGCCGACGCCGCGCTTGCCGATTGCGAGATGGCCGTGCTGACCCGCTCGGAGGCGGGCTCTCTGATCGTGGCCCAAGGCAAGACCATCCTCATTCAGCCGGAGCCAGTGCGCGAGGTGGTGGACGTGACTGGGGCCGGAGACCTCTATGCCGCCGGGTTTCTCTATGGTCTCACCGAAGCGGCGCCGCTCGAGACCTGCGGCGCTCTTGGCAGCCTGGCCGCCGCCGAGGTGATCGGCCATATCGGGGCACGGCCGGAGATCTCCTTAGCCAAGCTCGCGCGGGAGCGAGGCCTACTGACCGATTGAACGTCATGTGGCTATTTCGCCACGCC
>Ga0208044_1000585_pt1 | contig 25444 bp, 24 predicted proteins | sample Sb_taG_8_FD_187712 | JGI IMG/M metagenome (GOLD analysis project Ga0208044, IMG submission 187712) | Peat soil microbial communities from Weissenstadt, Germany - Sb_50d_c_BC metaG (SPAdes) (version 2) | ecosystem: Environmental > Terrestrial > Soil > Wetlands > Peat | place: Germany...
GCATGGTCGATAGCTCGCTCCGTACCAAGCTCACTCGTCTCAAGCACGCCATGAAAGAGGTTGGCTGATGGATATCAGGGCCGCCGAGATCTCCGCGATCCTCAAAGAGCAGATCAAAAATTTTGGCCAGGAGGCGGAAGTCTCCGAGATCGGCCAGGTGCTGTCGGTCGGCGACGGCATCGCCCGAGCCTACGGGCTCGACAATGTCCAGGCGGGCGAGATGGTCGAGTTCGCCGACGGCACGCGTGGCATGGCGCTCAACCTCGAGGTCGACAATGTCGGCATCGTGATCTTCGGCGACGACCGCCACATCAAGGAAGGCGACATCGTCAAGCGCACCGGCGCCATCGTCGAGGTGCCGGTCGGCAAGGGCCTGTTGGGGCGCGTCGTCGATGCGCTCGGCAACCCCATAGACGGCAAGGGCCCCATCGAAAGCCATGAGCAGCGCCGCGTCGACGTGAAGGCGCCAGGCATCATTCCCCGCCAGTCGGTGCATGAGCCGATGCAGACGGGGCTCAAAGCCATCGACGCGCTGATTCCGATCGGCCGAGGCCAGCGCGAGCTCATCATCGGCGACCGCCAGACCGGCAAGACCGCCATTATCCTCGACACCATCCTCAATCAGAAATCGGTCAATGCCTTAGGCGACGAGAAGACCAAGCTCTATTGCATCTATGTCGCCATCGGGCAGAAGCGCTCCACCGTCGCCCAGTTCGTCAAGGTGCTCGAGGACAATGGCGCCATGGACTATTCCATCGTCGTCGCCGCCACCGCCTCGGACCCCGCGCCCATGCAATTCCTCGCGCCCTTCTCCGGCTGCGCCATGGGCGAGTTCTTCCGCGACAACGGCATGGCCGCGGTCATCTTCTATGACGATCTCTCCAAGCAGGCGGTGGCCTACCGCCAGATGTCGCTCCTGCTCCGCCGCCCGCCCGGCCGCGAGGCCTATCCCGGCGACGTGTTCTATCTGCATTCGCGGCTGCTCGAGCGCGCGGCGAAGCTGAACAAGGACAACGGCTCGGGATCGCTGACCGCGCTTCCCGTGATCGAGACGCAAGCCAACGACGTGTCGGCCTATATTCCGACCAACGTCATCTCCATCACCGACGGGCAGATCTTCCTCGAGACCGATTTGTTCTATCAGGGCATTCGCCCGGCGGTGAATGTGGGTCTTTCGGTCTCCCGCGTGGGCTCCGCCGCGCAGGTGAAGGCGATGAAGCAGGTGGCCGGCAAGATCAAGGGCGAGCTTGCGCAATATCGCGAGATGGCCGCCTTCGCCCAGTTCGGCTCCGACCTCGACGCCACCACCCAGCGCCTGCTCAACCGCGGTGCGCGGCTGACCGAGCTTCTGAAGCAGCCGCAATTCTCGCCGCTGAAGATCGAGGAGCAGGTCGTGGTGATCTATGCCGGCGTCAACGGCTATCTCGATCCGCTTCCCGTGAAGGATGTGCAGCGCTTCGAGGCTGAGCTGCTTCGTTTCATGCGCGCCGAGCACAAGGACGTGCTCGATGCGATCCGGCACCAGAAGGAGATCTCCAAGGAGACCGCCGACAAGCTCAAATCCGCGGTCGACAAATTTGCCAAGGCCTTCGCGTGAGGCCGTAAGCCATGCCGTCGCTGAAAGACCTACGCAACCGCATCGCCAGTGTGAAGGCGACGCAGAAGATCACCAAGGCCATGCAGATGGTGGCCGCGGCGAAGCTCCGCCGCGCCCAGAGCGCCGCAGAGGCCGCTCGCCCCTATGCCACGCGCATGGAGGCGGTGCTCGCCAATCTCACCACCGCGCTTGCCGGCCGCGAGGGCGGCCCGGTGCTCATGGTCGGCACCGGCAAGGATGCGACGCATCTGCTCGTGGTCTGCACCGCCGAGCGCGGGCTTTGTGGCGCCTTCAACTCCTCCATCGTGCGGCTCGCCCGCGATCACGCCTTCCGGCTGATGCGCGAGGGCAAGGAGGTCAAGTTCCTCTGCGTCGGCAAGAAGGGCTTCGACCAGCTCAAGCGCCAATTCGCCTCCAAGATCATCGAGGTCGTCGAGCTCAGGGGCGTGCGCCAGCTCGGCTTCGGCCACGCCGAGAAGATCGCGGAGAAGGTCTTGGGCCTCTTCGCCGCCGGCGCCTTCGACGTGGCGACGCTTTATTTCTCGCGCTTCCGCTCGGTGATCAGCCAGATCCCCACGGCGTTGCAGCTCATCCCCGCTTTGATCCCTGCCGAGGCACCCAAGGCGGAAGCGGCACTTGGCGGCGCGGTCTATGACTATGAGCCCGACGAGGCGGAGATCCTGACCGAGCTGCTGCCCCTCAACATCGCCACCCAGATTCTCCGGGCGCTGCTCGAGAACGCCGCCTCCGAGCAAGGCGCACGCATGAGCGCCATGGACAACGCCACCCGCAACGCCGGCGACATGATCGATCGCCTGACCCTGAAATATAACCGCTCACGCCAAGCCATGATCACCAAGGAGCTGATCGAGATCATCTCCGGCGCCGAGGCGGTATAGAGCATTCACGAGACGAGAAGGAAGCCTGGCATGGCACGTAAATCCCCCGTGGTCGCAGAAACCAAGGAGCAGAAGAAGAAGATTGCCGCTGGCGAAGGCGCCAAGGGCCATGTGCGCCAAGTCATGGGTGCCGTGGTCGACGTGCAATTCACCGATCATCTGCCTGAGATCCTGAACGCGCTGGAGACGGACAATCAGGGCAACCGGCTTGTGCTCGAGGTGGCCCAGCATCTCGGCGAGCACACCGTCCGCACCATCGCCATGGACTCGACCGAAGGGCTCGTGCGCGCGCAAGAGGTGACCGATACCGGCGAGCCGATCGCGGTGCCGGTCGGCGACGAGACCTTGGGCCGCATCATGAACGTGGTCGGCGAGGCTGTGGACGAGGCGGGGCCCATCAAGACCGCCGAGAAGCGGCCTATCCACGCGCCTGCGCCCGCTTACGTCGATCAGTCGACCGAGGCCGAGATTCTCGTCACCGGCATCAAGGTCGTGGACCTGCTCGCGCCTTACGCCAAGGGCGGCAAGATCGGCCTGTTCGGCGGCGCGGGCGTCGGCAAGACCGTGCTCATCCAAGAGCTGATCAACAACGTCGCCAAGGCCCATGGCGGCTTCTCGGTGTTCGCCGGCGTAGGCGAGCGCACGCGCGAGGGCAACGACCTCTATCACGAGTTCATCGAGTCGGGCGTCAACAAGGACCCGAAGAAGAACAACGGCTCGACCGCAGGCTCCAAATGCGCACTGGTCTACGGCCAGATGAACGAGCCGCCTGGCGCTCGCGCGCGCGTCGGCCTTTCGGGTCTCACCGTCGCCGAATATTTCCGCGACCAAGGCCAGGACGTGCTCTTCTTCGTGGACAATATTTTCCGCTTCACGCAAGCGGGCTCCGAAGTATCGGCGCTGTTGGGCCGTATCCCTTCGGCCGTGGGCTACCAGCCGACGCTCGCCACCGACATGGGGGCGCTGCAGGAACGCATCACCACGACGCAGAAGGGCTCGATCACCTCGGTGCAGGCCATCTACGTCCCCGCCGACGATCTGACCGATCCCGCGCCTGCCACCTCCTTTGCGCATCTCGACGCCACCACCGTGCTGTCCCGCGGCATCGCCGAGAAGGGCATCTATCCGGCCGTGGATCCGCTCGATTCGACCTCGCGCATGCTGTCGCCGCTCGTCGTCGGCGAGGAGCACTATGCGGTGGCGCGCCGCGTGCAGGAGATCCTGCAGCGCTACAAGGCGCTCCAGGACATCATCGCTATTCTCGGCATTGACGAGCTTTCAGAGGAGGACAAGATCACCGTGGCCCGCGCCCGCAAGATCGAGCGCTTCCTGTCGCAGCCCTTCTTTGTGGCGGAGGTGTTCACCGGATCGCCGGGCAAGTTCGTCGATCTTGCCGACACCATCAAGGGCTTCAAGGGACTCTGCGACGGCGAGTACGACCATCTGCCGGAGGCCGCGTTCTACATGGTCGGCACCATCGAGGAGGCGGTCGCCAAGGCCGAGAAGCTCGCCACCGAGGCCGCTTGAGCATGCCTGATACCTTCAAATTCGAGCTGGTCTCGCCGGAGCGGTCGCTCGTCTTGGCCGAGGTCGAGCACGTGCTGGTGCCGGGATCGGAAGGCGACTTCACCATGCTCCTCCGTCACGCGCCGCTGCTCACGGCCTTGCGGCCGGGATTGCTCGAAATCGGCTTCGGGGGCGCCGAGCGCCGGCGCTATTTCGTGCGCGGCGGCTTCGCCGAGGTTGGACCCTCGGGCCTCATTGTGCTCGCCGAGACCGCCATCGATCTCGTCGAGCTCCAGGCGGACGTGCTCGACCAGGTGATCAAGGACGCCGAGGAGGACGTCGCCGACGCCACGCAAGACGAGGCCCGCGATCGCGCCAAGACCAAGCTCGATCACCTCCGCCAGGTACAGCTCGCCCTCAATCTTTAGCCCTCGCCCCGCCTGCAAAAGGCCTCGGTCAGAAGCCATTAGGGCAGGACCCCCGGTCCTTGCTATAACCCCACTCGCGGACTAGGAGCGCGTGGCTTCTCGAGGAGGGGCTTTAGGCCTGCCGGACAGGGGAATGCAGCAAAAAGCGGAACCGAGACGGGTGCGATCTTTAAGCTTCGGGCTCGAGCGCCTCGGGCTCACCGCGCTCCGCTACCCCGCCGTCATCGCTGCCATCATCATCGCCGTCACCATTGCCGCGTTGTTCGGCATCAGCAAGCTGCGCGTCGACGATTCGCTGTCCGAGCTGTTTCGCACCGACACCCCCGAATTCCATGACTACGAGCTGATCTCGAAGCGCTTCCCCTCGAGCGAATATGACGTGCTCATCGTCGTCACCAGCAAGGACCTGCTTGCGCGCAAATCCATCGAGGCGCTTCGCAACCTCGTCACCGAGCTGCAATTCGTCGACGGCATGGCGGGAGAGGTCTCGCTCTTCTCCGCCCGCGAGGCGCCGGAGCCCGGCAAGGTCCCAGGTCCGGTCTTCCCAGCCAAGCTGCCCACCGGTGCCGCCTATGATCATCTCATCGACCAGGTCCGCAACAACGAAATCATCAAGGGCAAGCTCCTCTCCGACGACGGCACCCTGACCCTCGTATTGCTCGCGCTCGACCGCGAGGTGGTCGTCTCCAATGGCCTGAACTCCGTGGTGCAGCAAATTGATGAAACGGCAAAAGAACAGCTGAAGGATACCGGTCTCAGCATGAAGCTCTCCGGCGCGCCGGTGATGCAGCTCGAGATCAGGAACGCCGTGGAGCGCGACCGCAATCTGTACAACGCGCTCGGCTTCCTGTTCGGCGCCATCATCGCCTACGCCTTCTTCCGGCGCCTGTCGCTGATGGCCATCGCCGCGCTCCCTCCGGTCGTCGCCATCATCTGGTCGCTCGGCCTTTTCGGCTGGCTCGGCTTCAAGCTCAATCTGTTTCTGAACGTGATGATCCCGCTGATCATGGTGCTCGGCTTCTCCGATTCCATGCAGCTGACCGTCGCCATGCGCAATCGGCTCTTGGAAGGCGATCGACGCATCAAAGCCGCCCGCTATGCCGTGCTCGTGGTGGGCCCGGCCTGCGTGCTCGCCACCGCCACCGCCGCCGCATCCTTCATCGCCCTGTTCTTCTCTGACTCGGCGCTGATCCGCACCTTCGGCTTTGCCGGCGCGCTCTCGACCATGATCGCCTTCGTCGTCGGCATCACGCTCGTTCCGCTGCTGACCCGGGCCCTGATCGGCCGCAACACCAAGCCTTTCGTGGCCAATCTGAAGAGCCACGACTGGGCCATGAACGCGCTCAAGCGCTTCTGCGGCTGGGTCGCCGAGATTGGCGTGCGTCATCCGAAAACGGTGGTTGGTCTCGGGCTCCTATTGGTGATCGCCTTCGGCGCCGTCTATACGACGCTGCCGCCGCGCTACCGCCTCGCCGATCAGGTTCCCGACCGCGAGCAGGCGGTCGCCGCGAGCGCGCAGCTCGACGAGAAGCTGACCGGCGCGAATCCGCTGCACGTGATGGTCGACTGGCCGCAAGGCAAGACCCTCTACGACCCCGACGTGCTGAAGGTGATCGGCGACATCCATACCCTCGTGGAAACGCAGTCCGGCGTTGGCAATGTCTGGTCGGTCGAGACCTTGCGCCGCTGGCTCACCAAGACCGGCGAGGACACGCCCGAAAGGCTCAAGGACTATATCGACATCCTGCCCGACTATTTGACCAAGCGCTTCATCGACGAGAAGGACAACTCCGCAGTCGTCACCGGGCGCATACCCGACGTCGATGTGAGCGACTTGCTGCCGGTGATAGAGAAGCTCGATGGCGAGCTCGACGCCGTGCGCAAGGCCAACCCCGGTTACCGCATCGTGGTCACGGGCCTCTCGGCCATCGCCGCGCGGAACAGTGCGACCATGATCGGCAAGCTCAATGCCGGGCTCACCACCGAGATCGCTTTCATCTGCGTGTTTCTCGGGCTCGCCTTCCGCTCCGTGATGGTCAGCTTCGTCAGCGTCCTGCCCAATCTGTTTCCGGTATTCACCGCGGGTGCCGTTCTCGCGGCCTCCGGCGAGGGCCTGCAATTTGCGAGCATCGTGGCGCTGATCGTCTCATTCGGGCTGTCGCTCAACGCCACAGTGCACTATCTCAACCGGCTGCGGCTGGAGGACCGGCCGGGCGAGAATCCCGCGATCGGGGTCGAGCGGGCGACGGTCCTGATCGGTCCGGCCCTGGTGCTCACCTCATTGATCCTCGCTTTTGGCCTTGGCGTCACCATCCTGTCCGACCTGCCGTCGCTCCGGCTCTTCGGCAAGCTTGCGGGACTGACGTTGATGGCAGCGCTGGTCGGCGATCTCCTGCTCCTACCGGCAAGCGTGCTGCTGTTTCGGCGCTTCACGCGGAACTGGCGGAAACCACCTTCCCGGGAGCATGCGAAGGCTTGAAGCGTGTTCAGGTCCCGAGCACGAGCGGCTCGAATTCCTGAATGACGCCTTCATAAACGGGCCGCTTGAAGGGCACCACGAGGCCGGGGAGAAGCGCGATCGGAACCCACCGCCAAGCGTCGAACTCCCGCTCGTGGCCCGGTTTGGGGTTGAGGTCGATCTCGCTGTCCTCGCCTTCGAAGCGGGCGGCGAACCAAAGCTGCGTCTGGCCGCGATAGCGCCCCTGCCAGGCGCTGCCGAGGAGGTTAGGCGGAAGATCGTAGCTGTACCATTGCCGCGACCTGCCGATGAACCGCGCCCGCGTCACCCCCGTCTCTTCTTCGAGCTCGCGGCGCGCCGCGGCTTCGGGGTCCTCGCCCTCGTCCATGCCGCCTTGCGGCATCTGCCACCACTGGCCGAGGCCTTCTGGCGCGCCGGCGCGATCGGCACGCCTGCCGACAAAGACCTGACCATGGGCATTGATCAGCATCACGCCGACGCAAGGCCGGTAGGGCAGCTCGGCCACGTTGGTCATTGGCGGAAGGTCAGCTTTGACGCTGCGAGCGCACGGCGGCGCTGACGGGAACGAGCACGATGCCCCGGCGCTCGAGCTGCCCGGCCCATGTGGCTAGCTGTTTGACGGTTGCCGGCTTGGCGCTCGCAACGCCGATCGCCGCACCCCGCTCCTTGGCCAGGGCTTCGAGGCGGGTAAGCGCCTTGGCGATGTCACCCGGCGATTGCACGGCATCGATCTGGATGTTGGCCACCGCGTAGTCGAGGCCGAGCGTGCTTGCGATCTGCCCAGCGGTGGACTGCTGCACGCTGCCGTCGTCGACAAAGAGCAGCCCGCGCGCCTTCAGCTCTTCGAGCACCGGCAGAAGCGCGTCTTGGGTGGCTTCGAACTTAGCGCCCATGAGATTGGTCACGCCCACATAGCCCGTGAAGCGCGACATCAGCCATTGCAGCCGCTTCATGTTCTCTTCCGGCGGCAGCGTGGTGAGCAGCGTATGCGGGCCGGGATCGGTTTGCGGATAGCCGACCGGCTCGAGCGGAATTTGCAGGAGCACCTCATGGCCCGCCGCGCGCGCCTTGGTCACCCAATCCTGGAGATTGCGGCCATAGGCCCCGTAAGCCACGCTGACCGGCGCCGGCAGCCCCTTGATCGCCTCCGCCGTGTCGCTGTCCGAAAGCCCCATGCCGGTGATCAGCACGGCAATGCGCGGAGCCTCTCCCTGCAAGGCCTTGGCCGCATAGCGCGACGGCCGCGCATAGACCTCGAGCGGTCTCCGGCCGTCCGGCGCGACCTTGGGCAGGGGACCATATTGCGACTCCTCCACCAGCTCAGGCACCGGCACGGATACGAGCGTGATCGAGGCGGTCTCAGACTGAGGCGGCTGGGGCAAGGGCGCAACCGGAGCAGGCGGCGCCCGCATCGCGGCGGTCTGCTGGAAATCGGTTTGGGGCAATGGACCTTGCGGCGCGGGCGGCACCGCGGCCTGCTGTTGCGGCACCTCCGCCGGTCCCGGAGCGGACTGCGGCAGCGCTGGAGGCGCGTCAGGCAGCTGCGGGCCCGCAGACGAGGGACCTTCGATGCCGAAGCCGGGCGGAAGGTCGATCCCGGAACCGGACTCCTGGGGCTCAGCCGGCGCTGGTGCGAGCCTTGGCGTCGGGGGCGGCGTTACCGCCAGTGTGACCACCGGCTCGCCGGCGTCCGGACCCGGAAAGAAAAAAAGCCACGCGATGCCGACCACGAGCACTGAGAGTACGATCGAAGCCGTGACGGTCAGCGCCTTCATCTCGCCTGCACCTCCCCGCGCCTAGGCCCCTGCCACGGGGCCGAAGCCTCCTTTGATGCGGCAACGCTTGTCAAGGCGGCACCCGTCCGCCGACACCTCTGGGTCACGCCTAGTTGGCTTCCGCCTTCTTCTTTGCCTCCGTGTCGACCGACTTGATGCCGCGCAAGAGATCGAGCCCATATTGGAGCTGGGTATCTTTGTCCTTGTCCGGGGCCACATAGGAAGAGCTGCCGGATTCCTCGTCGTCCTTGCTGTCCTCGTCCTCACCCTTGAGGTGCCCGCGCAAATTCGCCTCGCCACGCGTGTTCTGTGAGGCGGCCTTAGCCTTCAGATCGTCGGGAAGCTCCTCCTCGACCACCGCCTCGGGCTCGATGCCCTTGGCCTGGATCGAGCGGCCCGAGGGCGTGTAGTAGCGGGCCGTGGTCAGCCTTAGCGCACCATTGCTCCCAAGCGGGATGATGGTCTGCACGGAACCCTTGCCGAAGGATCGGGTGCCCACGATGGTGGCCCGGTGGTGATCCTGCAGTGCCCCGGCCACGATCTCCGAGGCCGAAGCCGACCCGCCATTGATCAGCACCACCAGCTTCTGGCCGTCGGTAAGGTCGCCGGGCCTCGCGTTCGAGCGCTGCGTCTCTTCGAGGTTGCGGCCCTTGGTCAGCACGATGGCGCCCTGATCGAGAAACGCATCAGAGACCGAGATCGCCTGGTCGAGCAGGCCTCCGGGATTGTTGCGGAGGTCGATGATGTAGCCCTTGAGCTTCGGCCCGATCTCCTTCTTCAGATCCTCGATCGCCTTCTGCAGATTGGCCGTGGTCTGCTCGTTGAACGTGGTGATCCTGATATAGCCCACGTCGTTCTCGGCGTTGTACTTCACCGGATTGATGTGGATCACGTCGCGCACGACCTTCACGTCGAAGGGATCGTCGACGCCCTTGCGCACGACGGTGAGGGTGATCGCGGAATTCACTGGCCCGCGCATCTTCTCGACGGCCTCCTGGAGGGTGAGGCCCTGGATCTGCTCCTTGTCGAGCGCGGTGATCAGATCACCGCTCTCCAGCCCAGCCTTTGCAGCGGGGGTGTCGTCGATGGGAGAGACGACCTTGACCACGCCGTTCTCCATCGTCACCTCGATGCCGAGGCCGCCGAACTCGCCGCGGGTCTGTACCTGCATGTCGCGGAAGTGCTTGGGATTGAGATAGGCGGAATGCGGGTCGAGCGCCATCAGCATGCCGTTGATCGCCGATTCGATCAGCTTGGAGTCATCAGGCTTCTCGACATAGTCGGCACGCACGCGCTCGAGTACCTCGCCGAACAGATCGAGCTGGCGGTAGATCTCCGAATTGGCGGCCGTTGCGGTCTGACTCCGCGCCAAGCTCACCATCGTCGAACCGGCAGCGAGCACGGCCAACACCAGAAGCGTCCACAGCGCGTATTCGGATTTCCGCATTATCCTTGCACCTTTTCGGAAGCCTCGGCCCACCATGGGCCGGGGTCTATTGGCCTGCCGTCCTTTCGGAACTCGACGTAAAGGACGGGGCGCGAACTATCATTGCCGCCTTGGCTCGCTGGAGGCGCCGCACCCATTACTGCGATCGGCTCGCCGGCGAGGACAAACTGGCCGAGGCTCACATCTACGCGGCCCATTCCCGCAAGCAGAACATGATAGCCCCCGCCCGCATTGATGATCAATAGTTGCCCATAGGAGCGAAACGTGCCGGCGTAGACGACCCAGCCGTCCGCGGGCGCGATAATACGGGCTTCCCCCCGGGTTTGCAGCGAAATGCCCTTTACCGTGCCGCCGACACCGTCCGCGTCGCCGAATCGCTTGAGTCGCTTGCCTTGGGCGGGGAGCGCGAGGGTGCCCTTCGCCGCCTCGAACGGCATGGCTGGTTTCATGCGGCTCGGACTGGCAAAGGCGACCTTGGTCGATTCGGGCTTGATCTCGACAACGGCCTCATTGCCGGGAGTGGCGAGCGCCTGTTGCTGCTCGCGGGCCCGGAGCGCCTGCTCGGCCGCGACTTCCGCGTCGTATTGGGCAACCTGGGCCTTGGCGATCTGCTGGTCCAGCCGCGCGATCAGGTCGTTCAGCTCCGTCACGGCCGCTGCCTGCTGCTCCGCCGCCTGCCGCGTGGCGGCAAGCTCGACCTCGCTCTGGGCAAGCTTCGTCTTCTTCTCCTCGAGCAGCTGATCGATGCGGCTCTGCTCCGCGGCGAGACTGTCGGTCGCCCCTTTTTCGGCGTCGCGCTGCTCGCGAATGCCGTTCTCCAGCGTGACCAGACCGTCAAGCTCCTGCGACAGATTATCGGCCTGATATTTGAGCTCGGGAAAGACCTCCGCCAACAGCATGGCGCTGCGCACCATGGCGAGGGCGTCGTCCCGGCGCGTGACGATCGCGGGCGGCGGCGTGCGGCCGATCCTCTGCATGGCGCTCAGCATCTTGACGATGGTTTCCTTTCGCTCGGTGATCGAGTTGCGAATGACGGTGACCTGATCGGTCAGCTCCGTGAGCTTGGCCTCGGTCTCGGAAAGTTTTGCTTCGCTCGCCTGCACCCGCGTGCCCGCTTCGATCAGCTCGGTGTTGAGCTTCGCCCGCGCCTCGGCCAAGGCGACCACGTCTTGGGCCAAACCTTGCTCTTGCGCGCGGCTCGATTGCAGCTTCTGCGAGGTCTCGTCGAGTTTCTTCTGTGCCTCCTCGCGGGAGAGATCGTCTTCCGCCGCAGCAAGATACGGGAAGGTGCTCAACAGCCCCGCGAGTAGCAGACCGGAAATGACGAACCGGAATGTCGGCTCAGGGGACCGATGGATTGGCGCCATCCGCATTGACCGCGTGCTCTTCCCCCGTCCCGTCTCCTCGCCGCCGGCCGAAAGAAGGGGACTCGAGCGAGCGGGAACGGAAGCGGAGCGATGAGGCAGAATCAAGGCAAATATGCTGAACAATTCTTAACCAACTGCCCACCCGCCCGAGGTGAGGCGCGGGCCTGGGTTTCAGCCCCGATGATAGGGGTGGCCCGCAAGGATGGTGGCGGCGCGATAGAGCTGCTCGGCGAGAACGATGCGGGCGAGCCCGTGCGGCAAGGTCATGGGCCCAAGCGACACTCTCCGGATGGGCCGCGGCAAGGCCTCGCCGCCGAGACCGTCCGCCCCGCCGATGAGGAAGGCAACGCCCTCGGCCCCCTCGTCGCGGAGCTTGGCGAGCGCGCGCGCGAAAGCCTCGCTGCCGAGCGGTTCGCCGGTTCGGTCAAGCGCGATGCGTGCGTAGGAATGTGGAAGCTTGGCGAGCAGCGCCGCCGCCTCGGCCTTGCAGCGCGTGGTTGCGGTGGGCCCCCGCGACTCTGGCACCTCGATCACCGTCACCGGCGACAGCCCGAGCTTGCGGCCGGCGGTCTCGGCACGCGCAAGGTAGTGCGCGAAAAACTCGCGTTCAGGCCCCTGCTTCAGTCTGCCCACGGCGGCGATCAGCAGCCGCATGGTACGACCTTGCAGGCCTCGGCCCTTGCAGCGGCGGGGACGGTCAGATCACCATCCGCTCCATCGGGCGGTCGGCGGACCACATCTTCTCGAGATTGTAGAATTCCCGGACTTCCTGGCGGAAGATATGGACGATGACGTCCCCGGCGTCGATCAGCACCCAGTCGCAGTGGAGCAGGCCTTCGACGCGGGCGCGTCCGAAACCTGCACCTTTGAGCTTCCTAACGAGGTGATCAGCAACGGCGCCGACATGCCGTTGCGAGCGCCCCGAGGCCACGACCATCTGGTCGCCGATCGAGGTCTTGCCCTTGAGGTCGATGCAGACGACGTCCTCGGCCTTGGCATCGTCGAGGGTGTCGAGCACGACATTGAGCAAATGAGTCGGCCTAGCGCGAAATGACGCAAAGCCGGAGGGAGGCGTGCCGCTATCGGCACCCTCTCTGGGTGAGCGCATGTTGTGGTGGATGTCCTTCTGTCATTGCTCCTGCCGAAGTAGCGTGTTGGCCTCGCTTATGCTGAACGCACGAGCCCGCCTTTCGGTGCCGCTTCGCCCATAAACATAGTATGCGTCGCGGCCAGCTTTCAATAGCTAGTGTTCCTTACTTTTCTTGGCGCCTTTCTTGGCGTGCTTGACTGCCTTTTTCAGGGCCTTCTTCGCCTCGGCATGCAGCGCCTTGACCGCCTTCCTGTCTGCCTTTTTCTCAGCCTTCTTCTCAGTCTTTGCGTCCTTTTTGGCCCCGCTCTTCCGCGCCTCGGCACGAAGTGCCTTGGCACCAGGTGTCTTGGCACGAAGTTCCTTGCCACGGTGGGTTTCCGCCGCGGAGCGCCGTCGAGGACAGGCCCGACAAAGGAAGGGTGAGCATAGTCCAGGCCGGCGGCGCAAGTTGCGCAAGCCCGCCCGCATCCGATTCGTCGATTGCGGCGGAGGCGAAGCGCTGGGCGGCCTTGCTCGCCCGCGCCTTCAGCCGGAAGCCCGGCCGGTCGAGCAGGGCGATCGGCACCATGCCGAACAGTTCCTCCCAGCCGCGCCAATGGTGAAACTGAGCCAAATTGTCGGCGCCCATCAACCACACGAAGTCGACGCTGGGAAAGCGCCGCTTGAGAAAGCGGAGCGTGTCGATCGTATAGGCGCTGCCGCGGGCGGCTTCGAAGCCGGTGACGACGATTCTCGGGTGATGCGCAATCGCGCGCGCGGCCACCGCGCGGGCGCCGAGGTCCGGCGCTTTCGACGTGTCCTTCAAGGGATTGCCGGGGCTTACCAACCACCAGACCTGGTCGAGCCCCAGGCGCTTCAAGGCAACGAGGCTGATATGGCGATGACCTTCATGAGCCGGATTGAACGAGCCGCCAAGCAGACCGATGCGCATGTTCGGCATCGCCATCGGCACCTTCAGGTCGTCATCACCCTTGTCCCTTGCGCGCTGGCTCAAATGTCGATCCCTCTCACGGCTTGCGGCGCAAGCCGACCTCCCCCACTAGAGGGGAGGGAAAGCTGGGCCGAGAACGAGAGCTCCGCAACTATCACCGCCGCGTCTGGCCCGAGCCATGCACGACATATTTGAACGTCGTGAGCTGCTCCAAACCCACCGGCCCGCGTGCATGGAAGCGTCCCGTGGCGATGCCGATCTCCGCACCCATGCCGAACTCGCCGCCATCGGCAAATTGCGTCGAGGCATTATGCAGCACGATGGCGCTGTCCACGCGGGCGAGGAAGCGCTCCGCGGCGTTGTTATCCTCGGTGACGATGGCGTCGGTGTGCTGCGACCCGTAGCGGGTGATGTGCTCGATCGCCGCATCGACGCCGTCGACGAGTTTCACGGCGATGATGGCGTCGAGATATTCCTTCGGCCAGTCCTCCTCGCTCGCGGGCTTCACGCGGGGGTCTGCGCTTTGCGTGTCGGCATCGCCCCGCACCTCGCAGCCGGCCTCGATCAGCATCGCGACCAGCGGCTGCAAGTGGGTTGGCGCCGCCGCCCGATCGACAAGCAGGGTCTCTGCCGCCCCGCACACTCCGGTCCGTCGCATCTTGGCGTTGAGCACGATCTTCTTCGCCATGTCGAGGTCGGCGGCGCCGTCCACATAGACGTGGCAGACACCTTCGAGATGCGCGAAGACCGGCACCCTGGCCTCCTCCTGCACGCGCGCGACAAGACTCTTGCCCCCGCGCGGGACGATCACGTCGATGGCGCCGCCAAGGCCGCCAAGCATGAAGCCAACCGCCGCGCGGTCGACCGTCGGCACGAGCTGGATCGCGGCTTGGGACAAGCCCGCCTCCTCCAGGCCCTCGGTCAAAGCATTGCAGATGACGAGCGAGGTGAGGAAGCTCTCCGAGCCGCTCCTCAGGATCACGGCGTTGCCGGATTTGAGGCAAAGGCCGCCCGCGTCGGCCGTCACATTCGGCCTGCTCTCATAGATGATGCCGATCACGCCGAGCGGCACGCGCACCCGGGAAATTTGCAAGCCGTTCGGCCGCGTCCAGGACGCGATCACCTGCCCAACCGGATCCGGCAGCGCGGCGATCTCACGCAAGCCGCGGGCCATTGCCGCCACGAGCGAGGAATCTAGCATCAGCCGGTCGATGAAGGCATCGTCGCGGCTCTTGCCACGCGCCGCATCGATGTCATTCCGGTTGGCCTCGAGGATCGCCTCGGCGCGGGCCTCGAGCCTCGCGGCCATGGCCTTCAGCGCTTCGTTCTTCCTTGCCGTCGACGCAAGCGCGAGCTCGCGCGCGGCTTCGCGCGCCAAGCGCCCCATATAGAGCATCATGGGCTCGATGCTTGCCTGCGACTGCTCGGCAAAGACGGACATGAAACGCCTCAACCCTTCCGGTACAGCACCATATCGTCCCGGTGGATCAGCTCCGGGTCGCCACGGTAGCCGAGAATCTCGGGAAGTTCACTGCTCTTGCGGCCGATGATGCGCCTCGCCTCCGCATGATCGTAGGCGGCGAGACCGCGGCCAAGCTCGGCCCCAGCGCCATTTCGGATCACCACGGCATCGCCCCGCTCGAAGCTCCCTTCCACTTTGGTCACGCCGGCCGGCAACAGGCTCTTGCCGCCGCCAAGCGCGTCCGCGGCGCCCTGATCGACGGTGATAGAGCCCTTCGGCTCGAGCGTGCCGGCGATCCAGCGCTTGCGCGCGGCCACGGGGTCGGAATGGGCGATGAACCAGGTGCAGCCTGTGCCTTCGGCGAGCGCATCGAGGGGATGGAGCACCTTGCCGCTCGCAATCACCATATGCGTGCCGCCGGCCACCGCGATCTTTGCCGCCTCGATCTTCGTCACCATGCCTCCTCGCGACAGCTCCGAGCCCACGTCGCCGGCCATGGCCTCGATCTCCGGCGTGATGTCGCGCACCTCGTCGAGGCGGCGGGCAGCGGCGCTCGTTCCCGGCGGCGCGGTGTAGAAGCCGTCGACATCAGAGAGCAGCACGAGGCAGTCGGCGCTCATCATGGAGGCGACGCGGGCCGCGAGCCGGTCGTTGTCGCCATAACGGATCTCGCTCGTCGCCACGGTGTCGTTCTCGTTCACCACCGGCACGGCACCGAGCGTGAGCAGTGTCGTGATCGTGTTGCGCGCGTTGAGATAGCGCTTGCGCTCTTCCGTGTCGCCGAGCGTGAGCAGCACCTGCGCCGCGACGAGCCCACGCGCGCGGAAGGCTTCCTCATAGGCATGCGCAAGATCGATCTGGCCGACGGCGGCCGCCGCCTGGCTGTCCTCGAGCTTGAGCGAGCCCTTCGGCAGCTTCAGCACGTTGCGCCCAAGCGCGATGGCGCCGGAAGAGACGACGATGACCTCCTTGCCGGCTTGCTTGAGCTCGGCGATGTCGTCGGAGAGCGAGCTTAGCCAGTCCCCTTTGAGCGTGCCGGTGACGCCATCGACGAGCAGCGATGAGCCAATCTTGACGACGAGGCGCTTGGCCTTCGTCCATTCCGTCCTCATGGACGCCATCCCGCTTCGATCGGCTCTGGCGCATCGCGCTTCGCGCGCGCCGCCTTGACCACGGCAGCGACCTGGCGCAAAGCCGGCTTCATGCCGTCTCCAGTGACGGCCGACAGGACGAGCGGCTTGGCACCGGCAGCCTTGGCGAGGGCTTTCGCCTTCCGCTTCAACTCCTCGGGCGGCACGGCGTCCGACTTCGACAGCGCCACGATCTCTGGCTTCTCCTCGAGCCCCGCGCCATGGGCCTCGAGCTCGCCGCGAATGACGAGGTAGGCCTCGGCGGGATCCTCAAGCGTGGCATCGACCAGATGCAAGAGCACGGCGCAGCGCTCCACATGGCCCAAGAAACGGTCGCCGAGTCCCGCGCCCTCATGCGCCCCTTCGATCAGCCCGGGGATGTCGGCGAGCACGAAGTCCGTGGTGTCGACGCGCACCACGCCGAGGTTGGGATGGAGCGTGGTGAAGGGATAGTCGGCGATCTTCGGCTTGGCCGCGCTCACCGCCGCGAGGAAGGTCGACTTGCCGGCATTGGGCAGGCCCACGAGCCCCGCATCGGCGATGAGCTTCAGCCTGAGCCAAATGCTCAGCTCCTCGCCCTCCTGTCCGGGATTGGCCCGGCGCGGCGCCTGGTTGGTCGAGGATTTGAAGCGCGAATTGCCGAAGCCGCCATTGCCGCCCCGGGCGAGCACCACGCGATCGCCGGGCTTGGTCAAATCAGCGATCAGGGTCTCGCTATCCTCCTCGAAGATCTGCGTGCCGGGCGGGACCTGGAGCACGACGTCGGCGCCGCCGGCACCGGTGCGGTTTTTGCCCATGCCGTGGCCGCCCTTCTTCGCCTTGAAGTGCTGCTTGTAGCGGTAGTCGAGCAGCGTATTGAGGTTCGCCACGCATTCGACAATGACGTCGCCGCCCTTGCCGCCGTCGCCGCCGTCGGGTCCGCCGAACTCGATGTATTTCTCACGGCGGAAGCTGACGGCGCCGTTGCCGCCGTCGCCGGAACGCACATAGACCTTGGCTTGATCTAGGAACTGCATCCTACGTCTTAGCACGAGAGCGCTAAATCATTTCCTGTCGGGGGAAGATCGCACCGAAGCCATGGGGGACTCCTCCAAATCGGGGCGCAAAACGGCGAGCGCTCTGTCACGGCTGAGCCGATAGGTCAGACAGCGCGCCTTGCCGGCCCTCGCGGCACAGTCGCGGAGCACCTCGCCCGAAGGCTCGAAGCCGAGCTTGGTGATCACCCGCGCCGAGGCTGGGTTCTCCCTGAAATGGCCGGCCGTGAGATAGGCGAAGCCCTCTTTCTCGAAGGCATGGAGGATGAGCGCGCGGGAAGCCTCCGTGGCATAGCCCATGCCCCAGAACGGCTTGCCGATCCAATAGCCCATCTCGGCATGCGTCTCGCCGTGGACGCGATAGCCGACGCAGCCGATCAGGCCGCCCGACAGGTCGATGGCGAACGCTACTCCCTCCTCGCCGGCGTGAAGCCCTCTGATCCACTCGGCGGCCATCGCTTCGCTGTAGGGATGCGGGATGGTCCCGGTCACGCTGGCCACGTCATAGTCGCCGGCGAGCAGACTGATCCGCGCCGCGTCGCCAAGCACCGGCGCGCGCAGCAAAAGCCTTTGGGTCTTGATGATCACGGAAAGAAGGCTACCAGCGTACAAGCGCAGAGGCGAGACGTCGCTCACATGCTCTATCGCCATTGCCCGGCTTGACCGGGCAATCCAGTAACCCAGGCGTCCAAGATGTCTAAGACCAATGGTTACTGGATTCCCGCTTGCGCGTGGAAATGACGCGTTCTTGTGTTCGGCCGCTCTAAAGTCTGCCGAAGTGAGCCAACGAAGTTAGTGGGGCTTCACCGAGATGTAGACGCGGCCCTTCTGCTTGGTCGCGTATTCGACCTCGCCCTCGCGAAGTGCAAACAGAGTGTGATCCTTGCCCATGCCGACACCTTCGCCCGGATGCCATTTGGTGCCACGCTGGCGCACGATAATATTGCCCGGGATGACGCTCTGCCCGCCCGACTTCTTGAGGCCCAGGCGCCTGCCGGCCGAATCACGGCCGTTGCGGGATGAGCCACCTGCTTTCTTATGTGCCATGGTCGAGGTCCTTTAACTCTTCTTCGGCTTGGCCGCCGGCTTCTTGGTTGCCGCCTTCGCCGCAGGCTTCTTGGCCGGCGCGGCTTTCTTCGCAGGCGCGGCCTTCTTCGCCGCGGGCGCCTTCGCAGGCTTCGCCTTGGTCTCGGCCTTGGCGGCTGCTTCCGACTTCTTGGCGTCCGCCGTCTTGGGCTCGGGCCCGGCCACATTGGTCTCGGACGGCTTCTTGCCGTCGATCAAGATCTCGGTGATGCGCAGCGTGGTCAACGCCTGGCGATGCCCGTTCTTGCGGCGATAATTCTTGCGCCGCTTCTTCTTGAACACGATGACCTTGTCGCCGCGCTTGTGCTCGACCAACTCTGCGGCGACGAGCGCGCCGACGATTGTGGGACTGCCCGTCTGCGGGCTGTCGCCACCGAGCAGCAGCACCTCGCCAAGCTCGACGATGTCGCCGGGCTCGCCCGCGATACGTTCGACCTCGATGATGTCGTTCGGCGCCACGCGATATTGCTTGCCGCCCGTGCGAATGACCGCGAACATGTCTAGCTCTCGTCTTCTAACTCTTGGCTTGGAAGGCCGGCCTACTTCAGGCCGCCTTCGCAGGGTGGCCAGGAGGAACCGGTGGGGAAACAGGCCGCGTGTTCCATAGCCGATCCCACCAGGCGGCGCACTATATAAGTGCAAAGCCATAAGTCAATCAGGCCGTGGCGCCCGGTCCGGCCGCGCTCCAGTTGCCGCGTGGGAGCGGGCAAGCTACAAGGTGCGGTCTCCTTCAAAACCCTTGGCGGATGTTTAGCCTTCGGAGAGGTGCCGGAGTGGTCGAACGGGACGGTCTCGAAAACCGTTGTACGTGTGAGCGTACCGTGGGTTCGAATCCCACCCTCTCCGCCAGAAGGCCAATTAAATAAAATCAAAGGCCGTTGTCACGGTGTTCACCCCTCTGAGCGTTTTTGTGGCGCGTGAAATTTCGGGAGCAGCGCCCCCCACACTGGATCCGGTGCCGGAAAGGACCCTACGAGACAGCAATAAGCCCCCGTCAAGGACGAGGGCTTTTGGCTTCCGGCTAGTAAGCCGTATGGTGGCGATTGCGCGTAACTGACGAACCGACGCACTGAAAAGAGAGGAGCTGAACATGCACAAGTTGGCAATTACCCTCGTTGCGATGATGGTAATGGTTTTCGCTGGAGGTTTGGCGTTGAAGGCGGATGCAACAACGTTAACCGGAGTCGGCGGTCTGACGCCTCTAACGAAGAGCTATTCACCCATTGAAAAGGTCTGTGTTGGCTATGCCTGCCGGCACGTCCGCCGAGCCGTCCGCAGGTGTGCGCGATGGAATGGAGGCGTTTGCGTTCGGTACTACTAAGACGCCACCGAACCGGGCCGGGGAGGAAGAGAGCGGCGTTCGAACGCTCTTAACCTCCCCGGCAAATTTTTGCAGCGAGCGAAATTCCGGGCGGTTGCGCCCCCTCGCGGGCGGCTCGAATTTGTCTCACTTTGGTTGCAGCCCAGCCGCCAGTCTTGGCCGAGCGCACGTCGAGTACTAAGCGCGAAACAACGTTTTTGACGCCTAGCGGAATTGATAAAACTGATCGTTCAGGTACTTGATGATGTTCTGCGTTTCAGTCGCGGAGAATTCTTTTTTTGCCATATGACTACAGCCGCCCAACTGCTTTTCCAGCGCATCCAAAGACCGAACGAGTCGGTCCTTGCGGGTGTAGATGCCAGTATCGTGGCATCCCATGCAGTTAGCGTCATGCAAGCGCTTCCCGTCGGCGCTGTCGCCCGGCAATTCGGCGTAAGCGCTCGTCGGCATCAGCAGGATCAATAGCGATACGCACAGAATGCTTTTCATGATTTGCCTCCGACGAGGAGACCTATATCAGAACGTGACCCCCTACTCTAAGCGCCTTCGCTATATGCCGTTAGTCGTCCTCCGCGAAGAAATCCTCATCGAGGCGTTTGAATTCAATCGCTCGATTTAACCGTACCCCTACATTGTGTTCAATCATGAGGTCAGCGAGTTTTTCGCCGTCGATCAGAATGACGCGCTGACTCAGGTGTCGCACGAACTCCAGCGCCTTATGACTGAACGAAGAGGTAGTGACAAACACACCCTTCGTCGCACCGAGTCCGAAAAAAATCGCCCCGTGTGTGAATGGCTTCTGGCGAAGCTCAAAAGGAATTCCCCCGCTGGCCCATACCCCCGGTCGCCCGCTGGCGGAGGCTCAGCAGCAGTTGGGGTTCTAGCTCCCGCGTGACCGGAATGCTTTAGCTCTTCAGTCTGGCAGTCATCCGGTGCTGACCTTATTTTCGACCCGTCAAAGAACGGGAAGTTTCGGCCACTGACCAATTTGCAAACCAAATTGCAAACCAACCACGTGGCACAGGACGGTATCGGGGATCACAAGGCGACATTGTCGGCGCAGAATTGGCGAACTGGAGCGCACGCTTAGCTACAGGGCGGCACGCGCCAGCATGAGAATCTTCAAACTCGAAAACCGTTGTACGGGTAACCGTACCGTGGGTTCGAATCCTACCCTCTCCGCCAAATTTCGGTATACACTCATTGAAAATGCTAGGAAATTCTTTGGTGGCGTTTTCGTATAGACCTTTCAACCTACCGCGACGCGCTCACTGTCAGCGCCCGAGTCTAAAGGGAAGCAGTCGCGACTTAGGCGTGTTAATCCCTTATTCAGGCCGTATCTGGTTACTATTGATCGGCAACTGGATATCCAATATGGTTGCCTTGCGGTTGGGAGGGCTGCGGCTCGCGGTCCACTGAGGTCAACACCTCACCCGGCTGCATTTTTATTTGGTGACGCCCGAAGGAATCGACGAAGATGCACGGATGCATCTTTTGTATGTCGATGATTCCGGCTCCGTTGGGAATCCCCAGGAAAGGTACTTTGTCCTCGGCGGCGTAGCCGTTTTCGAGCGCGGGATCTATCACGTCATCAAAGGGCTAGACGACATCGTCGACGGCTTTGGCCTGGGCGGTTGTTCCCATGACGTCGAATTGCATGGGACAGACATGTATGGCGGTAGGTGCCAACCCTGGCGGTCACTCCAGAGAGCAGAGCGTGAAGGCTTCCTAACGCGGGCCCTCGCCGTTATCAGGGCTCAGCGGTCTGCCGTTCGGCTGTTTGGCATCGCGGTGGACAAGGCTCATGTCGCACCCAATGATGCAGTTGAATATGGGTTCGAGGAAATCTGCAACCGGTTCAATCTCTTTCTCCAACGGGCCTCGAATCGCGGGCGTCGCCGACCAGAAGGGCAGCGCGGCTTGGTGATCATGGACGAAATGCACCATGAGCAGCCTCTGCAAGCGTTGGCCCGACATTTCCGAGTCAATGGAACGAGGTGGGGTCGTCTGGGGTCGCTTGCGGAGGTGCCCCTATTTGTTGACTCGAAGGCATCTCGCTTGGTCCAGTTGGCCGATCTGGTCGCCTATGCTCTGTGGCGGCGGTACGAGCATCAGGACGGAAGGTTTTTTGACCCCATTGTTCCCTATTTTGACGCCGAAGGCGGCGTGATCCACGGCCTAGTTCATCATCGCCCTGCTGGCGACGCGTATTATTGCCCAGCCTGTATGTCGCGTGCAGGACTTGGCTCTAGGCTTCGGGCTGTCGGACCGGCGCGTCCCGCCTGATCGCGGAGTCACGACCGCCCCGAGGGCGTGGTGCTGTTCCTCGGCAACATCATCATCACCGGCGTGTGGAAGGTACTTGCCGACCGCACGGCGGAGCCCAAGATCGTGGCCTACGCCCAGCGCCTGGTCACCGTCACCGATTTCATCTTCACTGCGGGCGGCGTGGTGCTGATCCTGATCGGCGCTTACGGCATGGTCTGGACAGGGGGGCTCGATCCGGTCCACACGACCTGGCTGCTCTGGGGTCAAGGCTTGTTCATTGCCTCGGGGCTAATTTGGGTCGCGATCCTGATCCCAATCCAGATTGCGCAGGCACGCATGGCGGGGGGGTTTGCCGGGGGCGAAGCGATCCCTGAGCGCTATTGGCGGCTCGGTCGGCAATGGGCGATCTGGGGCACCATCGCCACGCTGCTCCCGCTCGCCAATCTCTATTTCATGGTGTTCAAGCCGTAGAAAGACGGGGAGAGGGACGAGCTTGCCCAAATAAAGGCGCTCCTTTGCACCGGGCCCTTCTGGAGGCTTGCTTGCAGATACCCGCCACTGGCAAGGAGCCGTTTCCCCTAAGATCGCTCTTGAACTAACATTTCTCATCGGCTGTGCGGGGGCTGTCATGGTCGGTCACCGAATCCTGCTCGTTGTGCTCCTCGTCTGGGCGCTTCTTATGATCGTCCCTGATCTATGGCGGGTCGTGCAGCCGCTGGGGTCATTCGGCTTCGACACGGACAATGACGGCCTGATATACGATGTAACAGGCCCATTTCCTGACAGAACCGCATCGCCCGCGTGGAAGGCAGGGCTTCGCGAGGGTGATCACCTCGATCTGTCGCGACTGCGCTGTATCTCCTACGACGCCGCAACCTGCGGCAACGCTCTCGCATTACTGGTTCTCCCCTATGTCGTGCCAGGTCGCACCGCGACCGTCTATTTTACCTCGCGCAATGGAGAGACGAGGGAGGTTACTCTTGTCGCAGAAGAGGAGCCGGCGAATTTCCTCGTTCGTGCCGTCCAGCTGATCCAGCCATTCTCCCCAACTTGCGGCATTGGGCAGATGCCCGGCCTTTGGCGACGACAGTGTGCTTGATCGGGGCCCAAAAGGTGTGCCTCCCCCCGGAGGATCGGTCCGCCCCGGCCTGCACCCGCCAATTGGCGACAGACCCGAAATCGTATGGTGGGATCCGGCGGTGTTGGCGCTCGATGTGGAGGAGGAAATCTCGCTGCGTCAGCAGCGCATTCTCGAGGCAGATCGGGACGGCATTGCCTCGGCTGCCAGCGAGGAAAATTATGCCCGTTGGAAACTTGCACGCGACGAGGTGCTCGCGGAGGCATCACGACCTTCGATTTCGGTCCAGACGGTGACGGCAGCGTTGCGCGGTGCAGCTGGAAACGACAAGGTTCAGGTTCAGGTCGTGGCCTCTCCGGATCCCGAGCGCCCTGGTGGGCGGCGCTTCGGCGCGCTCGTCCATGGGATTCTCGCTGCTGTCGACCTCAACGCGACCTCTGAGGAGATCGCCGCTGTGGCGAGAGTTCATGGGAGACTTGTGGGCGCAACTGAACCCGAGATCGAGGCCGCGGTGCACACGGTCATCGCTGCGCTCGCTCACCCCCTTATGCGCAGGGCTGCAAGTGTGGCTGCCAGCGACTTACGCCGTGAGACGCCGATCTTCCTGCGGCGGGAAGATGGGACGCTCGTAGAAGGTGTGGTTGACCTAGCGTTTCGAGAGGAAGCGGCGGATTTAACCGGATGGACAGTAGTAGATTTCAAGACCGATCGAGAACTTGAGTTACGTCACTCCGAGTACACGACCCAAGTGGCACTCTACGTGGAAGCAATAGGGAAGGCGACGAACTCGTCAGCAACCGGAATCTTGCTTGTTGTCTGATGGGAGGAAAAATAGAGGCCACAGTTCGGGCAGGTGGTATTGCTCGCCTGACACGGAGTGACCTTCCGATAGCGATGGTGAAGGTCTCGATTAAGCTCTCAATGGTTGGGCTGCTTCTCGCGGCCTGTGCTCTCGTGCTCATCGTTGTGTCCGGTCGCACGGCAGAATCTCGTTTGGGCTACTGGGGTGACGTCATCGGTTTGGGCCAGCCCCGCCAATCCGGCGGGGTGGTGTTAGCTGCCCGCGCCGCCGACTCGATTGCGATCGCGGCAAGAGCCGCGCCGTAGTCGAGGTCTATGTTCTCCATTGTGTCGTGCGTGTCGTGATAGCCCTTGCGGTTGATGTCGTAGTTCTCCATGAACAACACGACCGGCACGCCCGCGTCGGAGAAGATCTGGCCGTCTGTGTTGAATAGCGTGCTGCGCGGATCGTAGTGCGGACGCACTTCACCATGTGACGCCAGATGCCTCGCCGTCGCCGGCACCTTACGCGGATCGGCGCTGCGCCGGGCGCGCCTGGCCTTTGCGCGCTGAGCTCGTTGGTTCCACGACCGGCAACCGGCGGTCCATAACTCGCTTGCCTCGTGCGCCTGGTAGGCGAGCCACCAGGACTGCGGATTACTGCCGGGCGCGATCTGAAAGATGTCGCGACCGCGCGGGTTGTTGTGCGCGATCATGTCCATCACATAGACGCCGCGGATGCGCGCCTTCGAAAGGTCAGTCGTGCGCCTCGCATCTGTCTGAAGCGCCAACCTTCCTTCCACCAGCGCCTGGCACAAATTCCGAGCGCCGAGGCAGTCGGAGGGGAACTCTTCACCGGTCAGATGTACGAGCCAGACATCGCAGCCGAGCTGTCCGGCCTGGCTCATCTCGAGGAAGATAGGGGCAGCCAGCATCAGCGTGGCTGTCGCCGAATGGTTGTCGTCGGCACCGGCTGCCGCGACACGGGCGCCATCGCCCTTGTAGGGGCCGTAACCGTAAATGTCCTCCATGTAGGCCGTGTCATAGTGGTCGGCGAGGATCACGGCCTCCCGCCGGTTGCGACCGGGGATGACGGCCAGGATATTGCGCTCGAGCATGGTGCCCTCGTCGTTGGCGCTCCAACTGCCCATCCAGTCGAAGTTGAAATCGGTCTGCCATTTGAAGCGGTGGTAGCCTGCAAGGGCCTTACCAGCGAGACCAGCGCGCTCGAAAAGGGCGTTGTAATAGCCGGCCAAGTAGTCGCCAAGGGGGTCGAGATCGCGGGTCGCATGCGCGACGTGCTTCGCGGTGACCGGATCGCTAATGATGTCGCCGTTGTTCTTGGTGAGATAGCGTCCCTCGGACAGCATTGCGATCGTCTTCCAGTAGGCCGTCTCGAAGGACCGGCGCGCGGTCGCGCCGAAGGTCCAGGAGCGAGGTGGCAAAAACTCCGCCGTGCTGTCGAGGTCGCTGGCGAGGCTGGTCAAACGCCGAGCGAGGGCCGGGCGGTCTTTGACGATCTTGGCCGACACACTCTGCCATTTCGCGAAGCTATGCACCCTGCCAGTCGTCAGGAGGGCGCGAGCGAAGCTCTCCCGTACAGGCACGCCCAGCATAACGCGCGCATCTTCGAGCTTGCGCAAATTGAGCTCGGCCTCTTCCAGAGCTGCGGCCTGCGGCGCCCCCTCTGCTGCCACTGGCGCGTTCGCCGCCTCTAGCGCGTCGGTGCGTGGCCACAGCTCCAGCGCCTCGCGTGCGGGCGATGC
>Ga0208044_1000586_pt1 | contig 25431 bp, 25 predicted proteins | sample Sb_taG_8_FD_187712 | JGI IMG/M metagenome (GOLD analysis project Ga0208044, IMG submission 187712) | Peat soil microbial communities from Weissenstadt, Germany - Sb_50d_c_BC metaG (SPAdes) (version 2) | ecosystem: Environmental > Terrestrial > Soil > Wetlands > Peat | place: Germany...
TGGTGGTCGAGCGTATGTCACGACTCCGGTGCCGCACATGGATTGGATGTGCAAGATTCTCGAGTCGCTGAAGTTGAACCAGAAACGCTCAAGCCCGCACACCCATCTGATCTACCTTGAAAGAGCCCCGCACCTCCTGCTCGTCGAAAAGAACGTCAAAGGTTTCATGTCTCAGTGGGCCGTACTCGAAAAGCCCTTGGAGTCTTAGCCGCAGCAGGCAGCGCGCAGCAGATGCCCTGGCCCGACGTATAGCTTCAACCTGGGCGCCCAGCCGAAGAACTGCCTGGCCGGGGAGGGGGAGTGCCTGTGACTGGCCGGACTTCCTGCCGGGATCGCGGTCCTTACGAGCACGCTTTCGCGGACGGCGGGCCGGATGCGTTCCACGGCCAGACATTTCCGCACCAGTACAACATGGGCACGTTGGCCAGCAGGTTCTTGTGCCAGACCAGCACGATGAAATTGCCCACCTGGTAGGTGGTCGCTGGCGGGCCGAACTCATTGCGGAGATCGGTTACTGGTTGGCAGGCGTTTGCGCAGGTACTCGGTACTTTCCAGACCACGAAGTTGGCATCGTGCTGATTCGCGTCATACCAGGACGCGTCGGTCTGCCAGCTGGTGGTCACGAGCTGATGATTGTAGAAGCGTGTCGGTCTGACCTGGACCCGGGCGCCGCTGTCGACGGTGACCTTGCTCGAATCCGCGACCTGCCCAAGACCGTAGGTCAGGTGATGGGCCTCAAACCACTTCGCACTCGGCTGACTCTGATCAGATGCCGCTGGATGAACGGCGTTGACCAGCAGCATGACGCCGTAGCAGGCAAGCACGACCCCCACGGTCGGCGCCAGCCGAGCGCGGCTGAGCCGGCCCGGCAGCAAGCGGCCGGCCAGCACCGCGCCGATCGGCAGCAGCCCGATCATCTCGTTCGCATCTGGCTTGGTTCCGAACATGTACGCAGCCAGCAGCAGCACGAAGGCGACGACGAGCACCTGCACGATCAGGTCGCTCTCGCCGAAGAACCGCCGCACTCCCACCGCCACGGCCCACACGACCAGGGCAAACCCGATCAGGTGGATCGCTATCGAGATCGCGGAATGCCCGAGTGTCAGCCCGAAGAAACTGGCGCCGAACAGCTCGAGCACCCGCTGCACCTTTACCCAGAACTGCGCGGACATCGACGCGGCGGTCGAGAAGCCAATCACTGGCGACCTGAGAGTGAAGCCGCCGGCCTGCTTGATCACGGCGAGGACCAGCTTGGCGACACCCACCGAGACCAGCGCTGCGCCGGCCAGCGACAGCTCATACCACTGCTGGGCCAGCGGCCCGGGCCGGCGGTACATCCGGACCGCGCAGACGACGACCAGCGGCAGTACGCACTCGACCAGCACGATCGCGTCGCCGACCTGTGCCCAGGCCAGCAGCACGGCGACGACGACCGGCACCCACCAGCGCGCCCGCGCCCGATCAAGCACCAGCCAGATCACCAGCAACGGCACCTGCGTCCCGGTGTGATCGGGACCCGACAGCAGCACGTCAGTGCCGGAGTGCAGGGATGGCGCCAGCATGATCCCGGCGGCGACAAGCAGCCGGATCAGCCCTTCCCGGCCAGTCGCCCGGCCCTTGGCGAGCAATGCGCCAAGCACCACGATCAGCGTGTAGCTCAGCGCCGCGGCCACGTGCACCACGTCGCCGTTCAGTCCCCGAATCAGCTCCACCAGCATGTACTCGGGCAGTTCCGTGGTGTAGACCGAAACATCCGCCAGCGACCAGCCCCGCAGCAGCACATTGCCGTGCAGCATGTCCCATGCCTGGAGGGTCTGCCACGCGCTGCCGGACGGGGCATCCAGGTGGACGGGCAACGTCCGGGCCTGCGCCAGATACGCGACGAACAAGACGATCCCGGCCGCCGCGAAGACGCCCGCCGCCACCCATCGCCGCTCCAGCCAGGCGAATTCACTGCGCTTAGGCGGATGGGTGGCTCCATCGGCACCCTGCAGGTCCGGCTCAGCGGCGGCCGACGGCTGGGCAGCTTCCTCGGCTCCGTCGGCATTCGAGAGTTCCGGCTCAGCGGTGGTCACCACGCCGCCATGATCTGGTGATTGGGTCACAGCAGACCACCTCTCGAGTCGTACAAGATCATGCTCGCGGAATGGACAACCCTGAGGTGTCGGACAAGCTCGGCCCGGCCCAGTCGCGGCACCGGCGCGGAGGCGCGAGTACCTCGGCACATTATTCTCAACTCGCCACGATGGCAAACTGCACCGCCTGCACACTGCCATCGCCATTGGAGCCGCTCTCGACAGGTTCCACCCGGTCGGCGACTGCCTGCGCTCCCCAGCTTGGAGCCGCCCAAGAGATTTACCGATCCCGCCGGCCATGGCCGACCCGCATCACCCCGGCCAGAGCGGATCCGAAGATCCGCTGAAGCCCGAAATCGCCTTATCCCGTCTGGTTCTGCCGGGCACGCGGCGGATCGGGGCTAGAGTGGGGACAACCGGCCCACTCGTCCCGTGTCGCTAGGATATGGCCTGTTCGATGCCGGCGGCGTAGCTGCTACCGCGCCGTGTGGCATCGGAATCCGCTGGTCAGGGGTCTCCAGGGGCGGGTGCAAGGCCTCCAGCGGGTGTCGGCCGCCGGGCGCGGTTGGCAGGCCAGACGGTGCCGTCGTAGGCGTTCGTGCAGCGGGTTGCGCTGGTTGCTCCGCGCTACCCGTCGGTACATAAACCGGCACATGAAGGGAACAGGCACGTGCAGCGTGATTCGTCGCGGACTCAGACCCAGCCCGCAGCGTTAGAGCGATTGCGAGGAGGCTTGCCCAGCCGTGGTAGGCAAACTGACCCGATGAATGTGGCAGACCATGATCAGCCGGGCGATTCCGGGGTCGGGTTGGCCCTGGGGTCAGCGCCGGAGAGTGCCGACGAGCCAGCAGCCAGCGCCGTAGTTAGCGACGTGCAGGCCAGCGCTCCGGACGGATACCGGGACGGGGGCGGTTCCGCCGGAGACCGGGATGCAGCCGATTCAGCCGCAGACCGGGCAGCGAGCCGGTGGGTCAGTGCGGCTGTCCGGCACCCCGTGACGCTTCACCTAGCCCTCCTAGTCGGCTATGTCGGCGCCGGTGTCCTGGTCAACTGGCCGCATGGCAGCTACCTGGCTGGCCGGATCCCGGCGACCAGGGATGCGGGCAGTTATGTCTGGGGGTTCTGGTGGATGGCGCGCTCGGTGGAGCACCTGAGCAACCCATGGTCCACCACTTATCTGGCGGCGCCGGTGGGAACCCAGCTCGGGCTGCATACGCTGATGCCGCTGGCTGGCGTCGTGATGCTGCCGGTCACGGTCCTCTTCGGTCCCAGCGCTTCGTACAACCTGCTGTCGATCGCGCTGCCAGGGCTGCTCGGCTACGCGATGTACCGGGTGGCGCGGCTGTGGATCCCGTCGCAGATCGGAGCGATCGCGGCTGGCGCCTTCTTCGGCTTCTCCACCAGGCTGGATTATCAGGCCTGGGTTCACCTGAACCTGGCCGCTGGAGCATTGTTCCTGCCATTGGCCCTCGAGGCCGCGGTGCGGCTGCGCCGCCGTCCTGGCCCTCGCCAGGTGGCGATCCTTGGCGTGGTCCTGGGCGCGAGCGTACTGGTCGATCAGGAATCGGCGGTGCTGGCCACCATGCTAGTCGTGGCGGCTCTGCTGCCCTGGCTGCTGAGCCGGCCGGCGCCGCCCGATCCTGCGGACACCTCGATCGCGGCACGGGTGCTCAGCGCGCCCAGATGGGCACGGCTGCTGCCCGCCGGGCTGGCCGCGGTGATCGCCGCGGTGGTGGCCACCCCTGCGCTCATCGCCGCTGCACGAGCAGCGGGCGGGCCTACCGCGATTCCGACGTTGGACTACCTGGCCGGCATCAGGCTTCCTGACATGTTCGAGCCCTCGCCGCGGGTCAGCGACTTCGGGCTGCCCGTCCCGACCGCGGTGAGCACGTTCGGAGTCGTCCTGAGCGCCCTGACGATTGCCGGCCTGGTGCTCGCCTGGCGGCGGCTCAACGCGTGGCTGCTGTTGCTCCTGTGGCTTGGCGCGGCGGCGCTGGCACTCGGGCCGGTCCTGTACGTCGGCAGCCACACCTATGTTCCGGTCGCGCAGATGTGGCATGGCATCCGGATCTCATCGGTCCTGCCGTACAGCTGGTTCGTGCGGATACCGGGGCTCGTGGGCTTCAAGGAGCCGACCAGGATCGCCGAACTCGGCCTGGTGCCGGCGGCATTGCTGGCCGGGTATGCCGTGCACTGGCTCCGCAATCATGCGGCCCCGGTGATGGTCGTCGTCCTTGTTGCCGCGTTCATGGAGGCCGGCCTGTCCACTCCGCCGGGCGCAACGACCATGCCAACCGCGCTGCCCGCGCTTGACCGCCCGATCGCGGCCGACCACTCCGGGTCGATCGTGGTGGACGTGCCCTTCGGCATCCGCGGCGGGCTCGGCATCGTCGGCACGCCGTTCGCGCCGGAGACTGAGGTCCTCGCCACCGCAGACGGCCATCGGCTAGCGAACGCCTATCTGGCCCGGGTACCGCCAGACAGGCGTTCTGGCATCTTCCGCCAGCCGTTCTACTACGACCTGATGAGTGCCCAGATCGGCCGCTACCAATTCTCAGCGGCGCAGCTGACAGCGGCCGCGCAGAACGCCCGGCAGATCGATGTCGGCTGGGTGGTGCTCTGGACGGCAGACCGTCACATGCGGCAATTCCTCCTGGCCACCGGCTTCAGGTTCGACTACCGGGCGGACAAGGTGTGGGTATATCGGGCCGAGTGGGTCCACCGCCCTAGCCAGTCACGCTGACGGCTAACCCGGGTCGATCATCTGGGATGCTGGCGCTATGGCGTGAATGTGCTGCGGATTCCTGCCTTGCCGCACTGTCGCGGTATCAGTCGGTTTCTGGCCACGGCAAGCCGCCGGCCCTGAGCTCTCTGATCCGAGCGCCCGGTCGAGCCTGCTCCCCACCGCCCAGATGGTCGAGCAGACTATAGAGCATTTGGAGTCCGTCGGATCCGACCTCGGCGCGCAGCTGGCGCTCGATGGTTCTGGCAGCCTCTCGCCGGGCAGCCAGATAGTCGACCGCGCGTGGAGTGAGCCGCACGACCTTCTCCCTGCCGCTGGTCGCTGAAGCCGTGACGGTGACATAGCCACGACTACGCAGACCGCTGACGACCTTGCTCGCGCCTTGCCGGGTGATCCCGAGTCCGCGCCCGATCTGCGAGATCGTCGTTTCGTCGGAATCTGAGCACATCCGCAGCACGGGCCCGTCGGCGAAACGGCGGTCGGCGAAGCCGGCCGCCGCCAGTTCTTCGTCCATCCGGCGGCGGTAACCGAGCCAGGCGCCGAGCAACGCGCCGCCCAGCCGCGCCCTCCCGGCAGGGCGGGCTTCCTCCTCGGCGTCACCTCCGGCTGAGCCGGAGCGCATCTCGGTCACGGCCAGGCACACCAGCAATTGACAACCATGTTGACATTCTACGTCCATTTCGTTAGCGTTTCGATTGTCAACCATGGAGACAATCGCGGCGGGCAACCGGGAGAAGCTACCGGAAGGACCGTGGTGGATAAGCGCGTGATCTCCAGGCCGAGCGCCTGGCAGCCATTGACCATCGTGGGGTTGGTCACCGTTGTCTGCGCACTGAGCCTCGGGGGATGCCGGAGCCAGCCACCGGCGGCAGGGACCGGGATCAGCAAGATCCGCCACGTCGTCATCATCATGCAAGAGAACCGGTCGTTCGATTCGTTCTTCGGCACCTTCCCCGGCGCTGGCGGGATCCCGGCCAGGAACGGCCAGTTCACGGTGTGCGTACCTGACCCCCGCAGCGGCGGCTGCGACCGGCCCTACCACGACCCAAGCCTGGTCAACGGAGGCGCCGGGCACCAGCGCAGCAACGCGATCGCCGACATCGACGGTGGCAAGATGGACGGGTTCGTCAAGTCCGCCGAGCAGGACGCCACCCGGGGCTGCAGCGCCACCGTCCCGCCGACCCCGGTTTGCCTGCCCAGCAGCGCGCCGGACGTGATGGGTTACCACGACGCTCGGGAGATCCCCAACTACTGGCGCTATGCGCAGGACTTCACCCTCGATGACCATATGTTCGAGCCGGTGGACTCCTGGAGCCTGCCCGCCCACCTGTACCTGGTCAGTGGCTGGTCGGCGTACTGCGCAACGAACAGCCCGCGCAGCTGCCGCAACGACCCGGCGCAGAGTGGGGCAGGCCTCGTCCCCCCGGCCTTCCTCTCCTGCCTGGTGGCACACGGCATTCCGCTGGCCGGCCTCCGCCGGGACGCACGCCGCGGATCGCCAGCCCAGCAGGCGGCGATCGGCGCCTGCCTTTCGGTCCTCACCGCCGCCCAGCTGCAGGCTCTGCTTGCCGTCCGCGGCGGCGGCGAGAACGATCAGCTTGGCCTTTACTCTTGGACGGATCTGACCTACCTGCTGCACAAGCACGGCGTCTCGTGGGCCTACTACGTGCAGCGCGGCATCCAGCCCGACTGTGACGACAACCCAGATCAGACCGCAGCGGGCTGCGCGCCGGTCGCCCAGGGCGCGCGCACCCCGTCGATCTGGAACCCGCTGCCGTCCTTCACCGACGTCAAAGCCGACGGCCAGCTAGCCAACGTGCAGAACCTGTCGAACTTCTACACCGCTGCCGAGCACGGCACCCTGCCCGCGGTGTCCTGGATCGCACCTACCCAGGCCAACAGTGACCATCCCCCGGCCAACCTGGCCACCGGCCAGGCCTACGTCACCAACCTGATCAACACGATCATGCGCAGCCCCGACTGGGACTCCACCGCCATCTTCCTCACCTGGGACGACTGGGGTGGCTTCTACGACAACGTGGTCCCGCCCGTGGTCGACCAGAACGGCTACGGCCTGCGGGTTCCGGCGATCGTTATCAGCCCGTACGCCAAGAAGGGCTACATCGACCATCAGACGCTTTCCTTCGACGCCTACAACAAGTTCATCGAAGACGACTTCCTGAACGGAGCCCGGCTCGACCCCACGACGGACGGCCGCCCCGACCCGCGCCCCGACGTTCGCGAGAACGCCGCCATCCTCGGCAACCTGGTCGCGGACTTCGACTTCGCCCAGAAGCCGCGGCCGCCGGTCATCCTGCCGACCCGTCCGCCCCCGGGCCCGGCCTCGACACCATGACAACCGGACGCTCGCGAACACAACGGGACTTTGGCCTCTGGCCCGGCCCGGGTTCGGGAGAGACATTCGACGCATGACGACTGAAGAGCGCATCGCAAAGTTGGAAGCTCAGATCGGCAAGCTCCAGACCAAGCAGGCCGAGCTACACAAGCAGCTGGCCAAGGCCCAGCTCGACCAGTGGCAGGGGCGCATCGAGGATCTCGAGGTCCAGATGCACCTCGGTGCGATGGAGACCAACGACAAGCTGACCGCGCTGATGGATCAGCTTCGCAGCAGGTGGGCCGACGCCAGGCGGCAGTTCGAGGACGCGACCTCGACGGCGTCCAGCGTCGCGGACACGGTGCGGGCGGGCCTGGAGAATGCCTTCAAGGACGTCCGCAAGGCGCTGCTCGACTCCAGGAAGAAACTGGCCTGATCCACTGCTGGATCAGGACGCGCGCCGTGGCTGGGCGCGCGAGCCGATCAGGGCCCGTGCTCTGGCCGCCCGCACCGATTCGGACAGCGTGCCGATGTCGTAGGCACCGTGGTGCCGTTTGCCGTTGATGAAGAAGGTTGGCGTGCCGGAGACGCCGCTCAGGTCGGCGGAGTCCACGTCCGCGGCGATCCTGGCATCCCCGACGCGCTTGCGCAGGTCGCGGATGAATTGCTCGGCGTCCAAGCCGAGCTCGGCGGCATACTGAATAAGATTCCTGGCTGTCAGCGCGCCCTGATGATTCAGTAGCTGGTCGTGCATCTCCCAGAACATGCCCTGCCTGGCGGCGGCCTCGGCGCCCTCGGCTGCGAGCAGCGCGTGCGGGTGCACGTCAGTCAGCGGCAGGTGCCGCCAGACGTAACGGAGATCGCCGGAGTCGGCGAGTAGCTCCCTGATCACCGCCTCGGCCTGGCCGCAGTAGGGGCATTCGAAGTCGGCGTACTCCACCAGCGTGACCGGTGCCTTGTCCGGGCCGCGCACATGGTCGCGCTCCGGGTCGACCGGCACCGCTAGGTCAACGATGGTTTCGGCAGTGCCGAGCAGCGCACGGAGCCGTAGCCGTTTCGGCAGCATCGCGGTAACCCGGAAGACGATCCAGGTGAGGGCCGATGCGCAGACGGCGGCGGCCAGGACGCCCAGCTTGGCCTCGGCCAGCTGCGTGCCGTCGAAGGCGAGCGAGGCAATCAGCAGGGACACGATGAGGCCGATGCCCGCGATGCTCCCGGCGCCGGCTACTGCGGCCCAGCCGACCGGCGGGCGAATCCGGCCGTGGCTGATCCGAGCGAGGAGCCAGGCGGCGCCGACAGTGCCGACTGGCTTCCCGGCGACATAGCCGAACAGGATCCCGAGCGTGACCGGCGAGGTGAAAGCGCGGGCCAGGAAGCTCCCGCTGACCGGGATCCCCGCGTTTGCCAAAGCGAACAGCGGCACGATCAGGTAGCTCGTCCAGGGATGGAAGAGCTGCTGCAACCGATCGTTCGGAGAAATGGCCGTCCGCACGCTCTCCCGCGCGTTACGCGCCAACTCCGGCATTGGCTGCTCGCGGAACAGCCGGAACGATTCAGACGCCTGCTCTAGGTCGCCCCGCGAAGCGGGGTAGGCGAGCGCGAGCATGCCCATCACAAGGCCAACTACGACAGGGTCTACGCCAGATTTGAAGAACGCGATCCAGGCGGCCATACCGAGCAGCAGGTAAGTCAGGCCGTTGCGGAACCCTCGGCCGCGCGCCACGGTCACCACCCCGAGGATGGCGAGTCCGACGCCCAGAGCCATCAGGCGGATGCGGCCGCTGTAAACCAGCGCGATGACCACAATCCCAGCAACGTCGTCGACGATCGCGAACGTCAGCAGATAGGTGCGTACCCGGTCGGGTACTCCCTGGCCGACCAGGGCCAGCAGACCGAGTGCGAACGCCGTGTCCGTGGACATGGCCGTGCCCCAGCCATACGCCGATGCGCGTCCGGTGTTGACGGCCAGGTAGATCGCGATCGGTGCGATCATCCCGCCCAGGCCGACGACCAACGGCAGGGCCAGCCGGCGCCGCTCGCGCAGTTCGCCCATGTCGAATTCGCGGCGCGCCTCCAGGCCGACCACCAGGAAGAAGAACGTCATCAGGCCGGAGTTCACCCAGCCGTGCAAGCTATCTGCCAGGCCCGTCGTGCCGACCCGGATCGACAGCTCGGTCTGCCAGGTCGCGGCGTATCCGGACGAGTCCATGTTCGCCCAGGCCAGCGCCCCGAGCGTGGCGGCCAGCAGCACTGCCGAGCTGCCGGTCTCGGTGCGCAGGAACTGCCGAAGCGGCGTCTCGCGGCTCCGCGCCCAGACCGTACGCAATGAGAAAGGCGAAGCTGGGAAGCCGGACTCGGTCACCCTAGGATTCTCTCCTGCTCCGGGCTAGCATTCGCTGCCTAGAGTTGACGTTCAGAATGCCGTTCTTCCTCGTCGAGTGTGGCGACCGGCTACCCGATCAGTGGGCCGGCTGGCAGGGCTTCGCGGCGTACCCGGATGGTGATCAGCGTGACGAGGAGGGCGAGCACGGTGGCGCCCGCCCCGATGGTCAGGGCGGCCGTCACTCCGGTCGACAGAGCGTGATCGTAGATCGGGCTGCCTGGCCGGACGGCGACGGTGCGGCCGACCGGGAGCCGGCTGAGCGAGTCTTTGACGTGGTTGTTGACGACCGTCCAGGCGACGCTGCCGATGACTGCCAGACCCACCGCTCCGCCGACCTGCTGACCGGCGTTGAACATGCTGGATGCCACGCCCGAGTGCTGATCGGATATCCCGGCGACCAGGATCATAGTGAGGGGAACGAAAATCAGCCCGGCGGTCGCGGCGAAGACCAGCAGCGGCAGGCAGACGCCGGTCAGGTAGTGGCTGTGCGGATTGACCTGGGCGAGCCAGAACATCCCCGCCGGGGCGAGAACGGCCCCGATAGTCATCGGCACCCGTGCGCCGACCCGCGGCACCAGCTTGGAGCAGAGGCCCGCGAAGACGATGAAGCCGCCGACAAACGGCAGGTAGGCGAGCCCGCCGGCCAGGGCGCTGTAACCCCAGGTGACCTGGGTGAACAGGGTGAGGAAGAAGAACATGCCGAAGAAGGTCGAGGCCAGGCAGAGCAGGATCAGGTACACGCCAGCCCGATTCCGGTCGGCGAAGATCCAGAGCGGCAGCAGCGGCTGGGCGGTCCGGGCTTCGACGACCGCGAACGCGATGAGCGCGGCGGCGGCCCCGCCGAGGGCCAGGATGGTGGGCGCGTCGGCCCAGTGCGAGATGCCGTCGGGTCCGGTGGCCCCGCAAGTCAGGCCGTAGATGAGCAGGGCGAAGCCGGCCGTGCCGGTGACCGCGCCCGGCAGGTCCCAGCGGTGCGGATGGCGGCGCGACTCAGGCAGCACGCGGCGGGCGCCGAGCGCGAGCAGCGGGCCGATGGGCACGTTGACGACAGGGCCGTGTTCACGATCAGCTCGTCAAGCACCAGCATCAGCTGGGCCATGGAGATCACCACCAGGGCGAGCCCCAGGCGACAGTTCCCTGCCTGGTCGGCAGCGCCGGGCTGCGGGTGAGCCGGCGCGATATTGACAGTATCTGCAGCCATCGGAGTCTTCCTTGCTGGTGCAGGGCGTGACGGTCTGGCGCCATGGCTGAGCAGCTCACGGCGCGGGTGGACTTGTGCTGGTCGGATGAGAGGCCGCGCCGACCCCGGCGCGGCGCGGGCCGCTAGGCGGGCGTTTCTCTGCCGCGCGAGAACACGTTTACGAGGTTCCCCTCCGGGTCTCTGAAGATCATGGCGCGGTTCCCCCAGGGCTGGGTGGTGGGCCGCATGACCCAGTCGACGCCTAGCGCGGCGATCCGTTCGTACTCCGCGTCGGCGTCGTCGACCATGAAGTCGAGGATGATCTCGTCCCGGCGTTCCAGCCGCCCTGGGCACGCCGCCTGCTCCTCCCGGTACTCGGTGAAGCGGTGTTTGGAGAAGCCGACCGACATGGCGCCGGCCTGCACCTCGACGTAGTACTCGTTCAGCGTTACCGACGTCCCCACCAGCCTGGCGTAGAACGCGGCAAGCCCCTCGACGTCGTCGGTCACGATGCGGCTCTGGACCAGTTCCACGCTGATCAGCCCGCCTTGGCTGGAGTGGGCACCGGAACGGTTACGGGGATGTCCAGCTCGGTTGCCGCGTAGTTGAGGAAGTAGCAGGTAAAAACCGTCAGGCCCAGGTAGGCGAATACCTCGGCGAGTTGCTCGTCGCCCCAGCCGCGGCTGGTGGCCCGGTCCCAGGTAATGTCGCTCACGTGCCCGGAGTCCGCCGCGGCCTCCCGCACCAGGCTGATCAGCACGTCGGTCTTCTCCTCGCCCAAGTCCTCGCCATCGAGCAGCGCGTCCACCTGGTCCCGGCTCCATCCGGACCGCAGCGCGAGCGTGGAGATGATGGCCTGCGCGTACTCACTGCCATCAACAGCGGCCGTCGCGAGCATGAGTGCCGACCGGAGCGGCAGGTCCAGCGCCCCGGGCCGGCTCGTTGCCCTCCTGATCGACACGTAGGCCTCAAGAACGGCCGGGGAATGGGCCATCTGCGCGTGCAAGTTGAGCAGCCGGCCCGTCGGCGAGAACTGGAGCATGTCTTCGAGCAATGCCCGCGAGGCCGCCGGTGCGTCCTCGATGGTGTGGCTCGGTATGCGGGCCATGGATCCCCCTTGAGCTGGCTGGGTGCCCGCCAGGTAGCGGTGGCACGTCATCGGCAAGGACGGCACGCGGAACGGGAATGTGACACCGGCTCCCGTGCGGCGGCGCTATGTCACAATCCGGCGGGCCGCGTCGTCCAGTAAGAAAGGACAAAGGCGGTCCGGCCCGGTTACGGCCAGGGACACCAGGCAGTGCCCGGCACAGGGAGGATCCGAATGCACAGGGATCAGGACGCGAAGATCAGCCGGGCGTACTCCGATCACCGCGCGTACCTCGTCGACCTCGCGTTCCGGATGCTTGGCGACATCGGTGCAGCGCAGGACATCGTGCAGGACGCGTTCTCCCGGCTGATCCGCGCGGAGTTCGGCGAGATCGAGGACGAACGCGGCTGGTTGATCGTGGTGACCAGCCGGCTCTGCCTGGATCAGATCCGGTCTGCCCGCTCCCGCAGGGAACGCACCCACGACTCCAGCGAGATCGAGTTCGTCGCGCCGGCCGCCCAGCCCGCGCTCGCCGATCCTGCCGACCGGGTCACCTTTGATGACGGCGTCAGGCTGGCGCTGCTGGTCGTGCTGCAGCGGCTCAGCCCAGCCGAGCGGGTCGTCCGCCAGCTTGCCGTCCGCGCCAGGCAGAAGATCTCGGCGAGCCAAGACGGAGCCCGCTTCGACGTGGCCGCTGCCGAGCACCGCCTGGTCACCGAGAAGTTCATCACTGCCTGTGCGAGCGGCGATCTCAGCGGGCTGCTCGAAGTGCTCGCCCCGGATGTCTGGGGCGACATCGACCTAGGACCGGGGGCTACCAGGTCTCCTGGAGTGGTCGTCGGGGCCGAACGCGTCGCCAAGAACCTGCTGCACTTCTGGGGGAAGGCGCCACTCTGGTCTCCCAGCCGGTCGGCGGCCAGCCCGCGCTGCTTGGCTTCCACGGCCGGGACCTGGCCGGCGTGCTGGTGTTCACCATGACCGGCGAGCTGATCCAGGCGGTTCACGTCGTCGGCGACCCAAGCAAGCTGAGCTTCGTCGGCTCGCAGTTGTCCGCCGCCGGCTAGCTAACGGCCTTTCGTGAGCGGGCCTCGCCAGCTTGCGGGGCGTCACTATTCGCGAATCCGTCTCGTCCTTACCGGTGCCGCCGCTACCGGGGCGGTCGTATCGCAGACGGGCAGCCGCCCGAGCCCGCGCGAGCAGGAGGAAGCAGGAAATGAACATGCCTTCCGGCCGCCTGTCATCGGCCGCTCCAGGCACGCTCCAGCCGATTCCGCCGTCGGCAGTCGTGAAGATCGTGATGCGGCCGATGACGAAGCTGCTTAACCCGCTGATCGACAAGCTGGCCGGCCGGCGGCACTTCCGCATGGCCGCCCAGATCCGGCACGTTGGCCGGCGATCCGGCCGACCGTATCTGACGCCCGGCGGCGCCCGGCGCAGTGGCGACTTTGTCGTGATCCCGCTCACGTTCGGGAACAGGTCCGACTGGTCGCAGAACGTGCGGGCGGCCGGAGGCTGCTCGATCCGGCTGAACGGTCAGGATTACGACGCCACCCAGCCCGAGTTCCTGAGCGCCCAGGACGCGCGGCCGCTTGTCCGGTCCGCATTCAGCCCGGTTGAGCGGGCCAGCTTCCGCATGCTCGGCATCCGGCAGTTCATGCGCCTGCACGTCGTGCCAGCCGAGCACTGACCAGGGCGCAACCGTGCCGAAGGAGGAAGCGTCCAGATGATCGACATCACCCGGTTCGCCGAACTCTCGCAGCGTGATCACGGACTGGCCGTGGTCGCGCCAGCGCTGCCTGACGGAACCGCCCATGCCTCCGTCGCCAGCGCGGGCGTCCTCGATCATCCGGTCACTGGTGTCCCGGTAGTTGGCATCGTCGCCGGCGGCGGGTCCCGCAAGCTCGCCCATCTCAGGACGCACTCTCGCGCCACGGTGGTCATGCGAGCGGGCTGGCAGTGGACGGCGGGGGAGGGACCGGTCGAGCTGGCCGGCCCGGACGATCCGCTGGTCGGCGTTGACCCGGAGCGGCTGCGGCTGCTGCTGCGGGAGACCTTCACCGCGGCCGGCGGCACGCACGACGACTTCGACGCCTACGACCGGGCGATGGCCGCGGAACGCCGCGCAGCAGTCCTGGTTACCCCTGCGCATATCTACAACCGATGACCACCGACACTTGGCCGCTCACGGCGACCGGCAAGCTCGAGAGGCTTTGCTGCATTCCGCAGAGCCCTGGAACATCGCTGATGGCGATGCGGCGTTGAACGCACGGCTCGGCCATGCTCAGAATGTCAGCGGGAACGCTGGAGTCCCGGGCAGGAGCGGCATATGAGCGTGCAGCTGAACCACACCATCGTCGCGTGCCGTGATCAGCAACGATCGGCAGCGTTCCTGACCGAGATCCTCGGCCTGCCCGCGCCGACCAGGTTCGGGCGGTTCCTGGTCGTCGGCACGGACAATGGTGTCTCGCTGGATTTCGCTGAAACCGACCGCGATGTCACGATCCAGCATTACGCCTTTCTGGTCGACGAAGCGGACTTCGACGTGATCTTCAGACGGATCACCGAGCGCCGAGTCCCGCACTGGGCCGATCCCGGCAAGAAGCGACCTGGCGAAATCAACCGCAACGACAACGGCCGCGGCGTCTACTTCGCCGACCCAGACGGTCATCTGATGGAGATCATCACTCGTGCTTACGGCAGCGGCTCATAGCATCCGGCTGGCGAATAACTCCTCCCGGCGCCGTTCCTCGCCGCACTCCACGCATGGTCCGGTCACCGTGCGCGGTACTCTTCAAGCCGCAGGCGATGCTGGTGAGCCAGGCCGTGAGCTGCGCAACGATGCCCGCCAGCAGGCTGGCGGGAAGCACCTACGTATCGTTGAGCAGCGAACAGCACCTAGCAGGAGGCTCGTGACGCAACCCCAGGTGCCGAGCGAGCGCGGAGCCACCGAACCTGGTGCGGCGCTCCGCCAGCTCCGCATGGCCGATCCGGTCCTGGCCAGGCTGATCGACGCTCATCCCAGCTTCGACTCGCGGGCGTGGCTCGCTGATCTGCCGCCCATGGACGCCTTCGGCGCCCTGATCTTCCAGGTGATCGGCCAGCAGCTTTCGGTTCAGGCGACCCGTGGCATCCTGCGCCGCATCCAGGACCGCTTCGGCGGCCGGCTCCCGGCCCCCGGCGAGCTGCTCGCCGTCGCCCCTGATGACCTGCACCAGATCGGGCTGTCCCGGCGCAAGGTCGCGACGTTGCGTGACCTGGCGCAGCGGTTCGCCGACGGCCGGCTCAGCGGCGAACAGCTTGGCAGGCTGTCCGATGCTGAAATCGAGACGCGACTGACCGCCATTCCGGGCATCGGCCCCTGGACCGTGCACGGATTCCTGATCATCGCGTTGGACCGGCAAGATGTAGTCCTGGCCGGCGACCTCGCCTTGCGCAAGATCATCCAGGACACCTACCAGCTGGGTCACCTGCCCAGTCAGGACGAAGTGCTCGGACTCGCCGAACGCTGGCGGCCCTACCGCAGCCTGGCAACCAGCTATCTCTTCCAGGCCGCATTCGACGCGACGGACACCTGATTACCGGGTATGCCCTATCGTGACCGGCATGCAGCAGGTCACGGGCATCGGCGGCATCTTCATGCGCGGTCAGGACGCGCCAGCGCTGCGCACCTCGTACTCCAGGCATCTTGGGCCGGTTCGGCTGGGCGGTCGACCCCGAAGGGAACCGGCTCGAGCTGTGGCAACCACCGGCCGGCGGCTGAGTCCGCGCCGCGGTTGGTCAGGGTGCAGTCGCAGCTGCCATGACCCGGCGTATCAGGGTGAACGTGTCCAGGGAGCGCACACCTTCGTCATGGAATGATTGCAGCGCTGGGTCATCGCCGGGGGTGAGTGCGATGGCCTCTTCCCGCATGGCCCGTTCAGCGGCCCGCCAGTTGGGGCGTTCTCGCACCTCAACATTGCTGAAGCCCGCAGCCGTCAGCCCGGCGCCGAAGCCATGGTGACCTCGGCGATCCCCTCCCAGCTGAGCAGGCTGCTGGATAGCAGGCCGGGCGGCAGGCCCAGATGACGCTGCTGGATCTCAGCCTTAACTTAACCGGTGATCGAGCTATCTCGGCGTACCAGCCGTCGAAGTACTGCGCCAAATCCGATGCCGGAGTCTCCACCCGCCCAGTATGGCGGCGGATTCCCGCGCCTGCCCAAATGGCTCGGTCGGGCCGTCAGCCGCCGGCCCGCGCACCGACTGCAACCCACCTGGCGGCAGTAGCGCAGAGTAGGCACATTGACCAGCGATTCGGTGCTTTGAGCGGAGATCAAAATTCGACACGGCGCCAGAAAAAGGCAGGACATTTCATGATCGCAAGCGCGTGACAGCGCTGCTACCACGACGACTCGGCCGAAACTGGGAGCGTCCCTCCCGTTGCGATCAGTCAGCAAAAAAGATCGCTGATTGCTTGCCGCCGAGTACCTGCAAGGCGTCCAATTGGCAGACGAGCGCGCGACAGAAGGGAGCCACCATGGCAGTGCCAGAAAGGCTCACGATCGGCCCCGATGGTCGGCTTCGTGGCCAAGCCCTGATCACCTGGAACGACCAGTTTCCGTGGAAGGATCCCTGGCCAACCCAGAACGGCACGCCTGGCGGGTTCGGCACGCCGTACGGCGGGGTGATCCACACCGAGGTCGGCTTCGAGCAGGGCACGATCACAGAGTTCAACCAAGCGTCCGCCGACGCGTCGGCGTTCTTCTCGATCGGTATGGATGGCCACATTCACCAGTACGGGCCGCTCGGCAAGGACTGGATGGCTTGGACCCAGGTGGCCGGCAACCCGAACTGGCGCGGCGTAGAACACGAGGACAAGGGCCATCCGACCACGCCGATGCCCGAGGCGCAGCTGATCGCCAGCGCGCAGGTATTCGAGGCAATGAGCACCTTCGACGGATCGCTCGGCAACCCGTGGCCGCTCGAACCGACCGACGATCCCATCAACGGCCGAGGCCTCATCTTCCATGTTGACGGCGGAGCGGCGTGGGGCGGCCATGACTGTCCCGGCCCGGTGCGCATGGCGCAGCGCCCCATGATCATCAGCCTTGCCAAGCAGATCCGGGCGGGCGGCGGCGGCCCCGTATACATCACGGCGGACGGCAAATCAACGCTCGCCCAGCTGGCCACCAAAAACCACTCCGCGCCTTCGTCGATGTTGCGAGCCACTGCCGAAGCCAACTACCACGGCTTCTTCCCGGCCGATGTCGCCGCGTTCGTCGACCAGGCCGCCGGGCCGGCGGTGCCGGCCGCCGGCATGCGCCTGGTCGTGCCGTGACCGGCAGCTAGCGGACGGCGCTGTCGGCCGCCTGTCGCTGAGCCCCACGCGGCGCGCGCAGATCAACCATGTTCGGCGCGGTTATCCGGGCGGCGGCTGCGGGACGGAGGTCTCCGCGCCGATGGCGGCCAGCTTGGCGCGCTCGGCTGCGGTCAGCTCGCTCGCTACCGTGAGCGCGGTCAGGTTCGACCGGACCTGCTCCGGCCTGGTGGCGCCGAACAGCACCGTGGTGACTGACTGGTTCAGCAGCGCGAACGCTATGGCCAGCTGCGCAGGGTCTCGCCCGATCCGGTGAGCCAGCACGGCCAGCTGACGGCCGGCCGCGACGCCCGGTACATACCGGGGTTGATCGAGCGCTCCGGCAGCGCGGCCCGCCTGCGGGTCCTGGTCGTACTTTCCGGTCAGCACGCCGCCCGCCAGTGGGTAGGAGGCCACGATCGCGATCTGCCGCTTGGCTGCGATCTGCCGCATCGCCGGGTCTTCCACGGCGGCCCGGCTCACCAGGCTGTAGGGCGGCTGCGTCGCCACCGGGCCGGGGAGGCCCGATCGCTCGGCGATCTGCCACGCGCGCTCCATCAGCCCGGGTGACCAGTTCAGCGTTCCCCAGGACCTCGCGATCCCCGCGCTGATCAGCCCGGTGATCATGCCGACCGCGTCCTCGAGCGGCAGATCTGCCGGCGGCACCTCGGAGTAGATCAGGTCGATGTAGTCGAGCCCCATCCGGCCGAGCGAGCCGCCCAGTTCCTGGGCGGGCGTCTGGTCCGGCCAGAACTCCCACCACAACTTGTTCGACACCACCACGTCGTCCCGGTGCCAGCCGACCGCACGGAACAGCTCGCCGAACACGATCTCGGAGTACCCGGTCGGAACCGGAGCCCGCCCGGTCTCGTCGTTGTACCGGGCATCGTCCAGGAACGTTATGCCCGCCTCGCGGGCCGCCCGCATGACGCTGGCTCCCTGCTCCCGGCTGATCCGCTCGTAGGTCCGCCAGGACCCGAGCGCTAGCCGGCTGACCGTCAGCCCGCTGCCGCCCAGTGGCACGGCGGGCACTGCTGGAATGCTCACCCGGGCAGTATTCCGCATCTCCAGCACACTGATGGCAGGCGCGGGCCTGCTCGGCTGAGTGCCTGGTCAGCCCCCGGCGGGATGGTAGTCGAAGTACAGCTTGGCCGGGAGCTCAGCAAGGAGCAGCTGAGGCGTCAGGCCGTGCAGTTCGGCGACCTGGTCGCGGAACCACCGATCGAATGGCTCATCGGACGTCGCAAGCATGCCGAATGCTCTGGCCAGGTCCTCACCCTCGTGGAAGAGGCAGAGGAAATCGCCCTGCGGCGTCTGAGCGAGGCTGGCGACCTCCCGGACGATCCCCATCCGCCGCCTCGACGCCTCGAATTCCGCGTGCCGCGTCCTCATCTGGGCATCGAACGCCTTCCAGGCCTCGAGCTTGCCCGGCAGTATGGGCACGAGCCAGCTGACGCATTCCACCGCGCTTCTCCCCTATCTCCGTTTTTACATGAACCGGTCAATGTGCGTGAGCCAGCGCGCAAAGCGGCATTCCAGGTTCATGCTAGATCCTTGGCCAGCTTGCGCCTAGCCCGGAAAACAGCAGCGGAACGGCCATCAGCGGCTGAAAGAATATGAAATCGTGCGAGCTATGACCGCCTTCGCGATCTCTGCGGCAGAAATTCTCGATGAAGATCTCGCTGACCGGTATCGGCTGCTGGCTCAGGAGTCGATCGTCCGGTACCACGGACGCTACGTTATCCGTGGCACGCCCGAGGCGATCGAGGGCGAATGGCCGCCACAGCGCACCCTGATCATCGTGGAATTCCCGGACATGAGCACGCTGCGCGAGTGGTACTCCTCCGCCTCCCGCTGCCTCCGGCCAGAAAGCGGTGCACCGAGTCCCGCCCCACTGCCGCCCGTCCCAGCCGGGTGGCGACGTAATCCAGCGGGCCGACGTTCGCATGCCATTGGACCCGGACCAGGCGGCCATACCCGAGGCCTGCGGCCGGGATGCTACCTGGTGATGGAGAACTTGGTGATCGCCAGGCCTTTGCCGCCTGACCAGATTTCGAAGCCAGCCTGGGCGCACCACAGCAGCGATGACGCGCGGACCGCGCCGAGTCGCTCGGCTACCGCCATGAACGGCGCTAGCCGCAGCGTTGCGGCGGCCACGGGCGTGGCTCGCCGGAAGGAGAGGTAATGCCGGCCGGGAGCGGTGGCGTGCGGCACCAGGTACCACGTCGCCCCGTCGACCTGCACGGTCGGGTACCGCCGCGCCCACCAGGCCGGCTTGCTGTACTTGAGCCAGATCATCACCTCGAATGCGCCGACTCCGCGGCGGGGGCCGAGCCACAGGTCCAGGGAGGAGTTCCATACGCCGCTGGCCCGCGGTGTCACGGTCGTCCAGCTAATGGTGTAGTTCCCCAGCGATCCCGCCCGTGGCATCACGCCCTCGCCGCGCCCGGCGCACGCTCCCTCGAAGCAGCCGGTGCCAATGTACGGGTAGGCCCGCACCTTCGCTGAGGGCGCGGTTCCGGGCGAGCGGGTGACGGTGAAGGCCGCGCCGCGGCCCGGGTCCGAGATGCACATCCCCCGGTCGTTGTGGTTGATGCTGGGCTTGTTCCTGATCACGTACCGATGACCGCCGGCTCCGGTGACCTGCAGGGCCTGCCATGGCCTGCACGCGGTAGCCCTGACCGGCGAAGCGGTGGCGGCCGCGGGCCCAGTGAGGGTGACGGCGGCTGCAGCTGTTACCACGGTCAGCAAGGTCCTTGCAGGCAGGGCGGTGGCTCGGAACGTCATGTCGTCTTCCCTTCCGCTCGCCGGACACAAGTCACGATAGCCGCGCCGGGCCCAGTGACACGGTGTTTCTCCCGGACACCTTGCGCCCACGGTTCCACCGGACATGACAGCCCCGGAAGCGGCCCGGGAGTGCGGCGGCCACGACGAATGCGCTTGCCGTCCCTCATGCCGGTGACGGCGCAGGTTCGCCCACAGCAGCATCGGGCTTGGCGACGGCGTGGCTGACGCGCCGCGCGAAGGTTACAGATCTGATCGAGCGTTCCCGGCCGGGAGCCAGCGAAGCGTGCAGGCTCAGCTGCCCGGATACCGTGCCTGCAGCGGGCGCAGCGTGGCCTCGATGCCTGCCGCGTTCTGCTTCAGGCTCCCGAACAGTCGCAGACCGCTCGCCTTAGCGGCACCGACCTGGCTGTAGTCGAATGTCTCGGTCACTACAGTGGCCCGATCGGACACCGGTGCCAGCTCCCACCGCCAGCGGTGGCCAAGCGGGTGGCGCCACTCCACCACCCGCCCCTCGGCGAAGTCCGTGACCTGGCTGGTGATCCGGTACGGCACGCCATACTGCCTCATCCGCACCGAGAACCTGGCGCCGTCACTGAGCCGTCGCGGCCCGGCTACGGTGTCCATGACCGTGCCGGAGCCGTCCAGCTCGCCGTGCCGGCGCGGATCGGCAACAATCTCGAAGATCTCGCCGGCCGGCGCGTTCACCTCCGCAGCGCGGCTGATCTTCCGCGGTCCCGCATCGACAACGGTGACGGTCATGATCCTGAGGCTACCCAGTACATCCCCGGCACGGAACGGCGGAGCCATACGGGATAGGAACGCGGCCGCTAGGCGCCCGATGACCATCGCGGCAGCCTTGGTGGATGAGGCTGTCTCGGGAGTCTGTGCTTGTCCAAGCTGCCAGCACACGGTATGAGTTGGGCAAATGTGCTCTGGCTCTGGGTCGGTGCCGGTGAGATGATGCGACCGTGGGCGAAGAAAGGGACACCGAACTCGCCGACACGCTGGCAGAGGTCGGCCGGAGAGTCGGGCAGGCCATGGCCGATGCGCTCGAGCGCATGCGGCCGGCCATCGATGCGATCGCTGAGGTAGCCAGCCGTCCTGAGGTCCGAGCGGTGATCGAGCGTGCCGAGAAGGCCATCCGGCGCAGGCCCTGCCTTTGCTTCTGCCCGAGGGCTCATCCGGCTGACCGAGGCATCTGCGAGATGTTCGACGCAGTGATCACGGGCCAGTACAGCTCGGATTTGCTTGGCGATGTTCAGGTGCCGTTGTGCGCACCGTGCGCGGCGGCCCGAGCCGCGCACGAGTTCGCCAGATGATCGGCCCTAGCTCACCTAACTAGCCAGGATCCACGCCAGTCATCGCCCTTCGCCCACCACTTTGGATTCTCGTACCCCCGTGGCCGCGCCGTTGAAGACGAGCGGATAGATGAAGCCAACCCCGCCTGTCAAGGCCTTTCGCAGCTAGATCAAGAAGGCTTCGGATGTACCCGCCGAGCTACGACCACCCAGCCGCCAAGCTTCGGCCGCTGATCAGCGCCGTCATCATCGACGACGCTCGAATCGACAAGAGCTGCTGACTTCGAATATGCGTGGCGCGTGCAGATGACATATACCGCCTCGCCCAACATGTTCATGCATGGACAATGTCATTCGACTATGCAACACCAGCTTGCATGAATACTCAAATTCAAGCCTATCTCTTGCGAACATGTTACTCCAGAGGTAACCTCAGGGCATCGCCTAGGCGCGGCTGGAGGTCCGAATGAATTCAATGCCCAGCTATGACGCTCTGCTCGCCGCCTACTACCGGGTCCACGACCCCACCCTGACCCAGCGCGAGATCGGCGAGAAGGCCAACCTGGGCACGCAAGCGCAGGTTTCGCGGTTACTGGCCGAGGCTCGTGACAAGGAGGTTCTCCGAGAGGTCTTCCAGTTTCCCGTTGGCCTGTCCAAGGAAGTCCGTCAGCAGATCGAGAGTTCCTTCTTTGAGCGGCACTCAGCCCTTGAGAATGCTCTCGCGCAGAAAGCCCGCGATCTCAATGACACGCGATCAGATGGCGGCTCCTTCTTTAAACGCCTGCATGTTGTGGCCGCACCCGGCCTTGAGAAGGAGAACGATTCGGCGGGGCGCGAAAAAGCCTTTCAGACCTTCGGGGCTAGTGCTGCCGAAATTGTGGCCAGCTACATAGATCAAGCCGACATGTGCTGTGTGGCCTGGGGCCGAACAATCGACGCGACAGTGCGTCACGTACGCCCCAAGAGCACGTCAGGGTGGACTAAGCTATTCATGCCAATCGCCGGCGAGCCCACGAATCATGAACCCAATGGCGTAAGTCCAAGTGACGCAGCCCGAACTCTTGCCAACGCCTGGCCCGGCTCGCACGATCTATCTCTCCGAGGCGTTCAAGCGCGGATCCCAAAGTCCGTTTACGCCCGTGATAAAGATCACATTGCCCGTGAGCTAGTCGGCTACTCGACGAACTACCAGCAGATTTTCGGCCGACCAGACTCCTCGGACCGCCCGCTCATCCGCCAGGTGCCGATGATCCTGACCGGCATCGGCGACGTCCACACCAGCGAGCGGCCCATCGCAGGCGTTGGCCGGGCCGACCCGTGGTACCTCGAGACGGAGGACGCAGAGGACCGCAGTGTGCTTGAGCTGGCAGTAGGAAACATCGGCGGCGTGTGGATTGCGCGAAGTGGCGTGTCAGAGGAGGAGAAGGACAAGGTTGAGCAGGTCAACGCGCGGTGGCTCGGGGCCCAGCACAGCGACTTTAAGCGCTGCTCGCGAACTGCGGACATGGAGCGAGATCGCCCGGGCGTCGTAGTTCTGGCAGTAGAACCGGAGAAGAAAGACATTGTCCTGGAAGCCCTGTACCTCGTGAACGTCTTGGTGGTCAGTCGCCAGCTTGCGGATGCGCTTGCCGACGAATTGTTGCCATCGAAAGGCCCGGCAACGGCATGAGTCCTGCTCCGACCCGCTCGTACGGTGCCTTCATGACTTGACCAGGATGGATGGTGAAACAGTGTTCGTGCCGCCGTCGCGATGGCAGCGTGTGGTCATCACCGCCGTTCTGGTTATTCCCCTAACTGTCGTCGTGTTGCTGTCAGCGCCGGCCTGGATTATGCTGCCATTCCTGGCTGCGGACCGGCGGATTGCGATTCTGGAATTCCTCGATCGCCTAGTCGAATGGATCAAGGTACTCGCCGGGATCGGCTAAGGGCGTGATAGCTGCCCTATCGGTGGGTCGCGTCGTAGCGGACCCTGGCCTGTTCGACATCGCTGATGTGTTCGCCACTCCAGGCGACCAGGGCGTCGACGATGGTGAGCAGCGAGCGGCCGAGCGGGGTGAGCGAGTACTCGACTCGCGGTGGGATGACTGGATACACCTGCCGCGCGATCAACCCGTCGCGCTCAAGCGCACGCAGCGTGACCGTCAGCATCCGCTGGCTGATGCCATCGATCGCTCTGCGCAGCTCACTGAACCGCCTGGTGCCCTCGCCCAGGTGGCCGATGACGTAGGCCGACCACTTATCCCCGATCCGGTCCAGGACATCACGGGCCAGGCAGCCCTCGTGCTGCTCGGCACTCGCCCCGAGATCTGCCGGCGCAGCGGTCATGGTTCCCTCCGAGTCACCCGGGCACCCAAAAGTGCCGTCTTGCCAGTCCGCCGAAGGTCAGTTCTGATTGCAGACCTAGTTACTACTCAGAACCAGGGCTTGGACGGGGGCAGCGACGCTGATCCTGCGTGCGGCATCTGACAGGACGGCTTGACGAATGCAAGCTCCGCAGACGCGGGTGCCTGTTTCGATCTTGGGCGCGTCGCCAAGGCCGGGGAGGTCGCCGTCAAGACGACGACGATCGGGGTCAACTTCACCGACCTGTTCGCGCGGATGCTGCCGAGCGATGCGCCGCTCATTCCTGGTGTCGAAGCCGTCGGCACCGTCGTGGCCGTCGGCGACGGGGTCATCGACGTCCATCCCGGCCAGCGGGTCATCGCTGCCCCGCTGTTCCGGCTGGGTGCCTACGCCGAGCAGTTCGTCGTCGACGCGACCCACGCGCTGCCCATCCCGGACAGCATCACCGACGATGCGGCCGGCGCTCTCGCGCTGAACTACGGCACCGCATATGCGGCGCTGCATCATTGCGCGCGGGTCCAGCCGGGCGACACCATCGTGATCCACGCGGCCGGGGGCGGCGCGGACGATCACTGACGAGCAGGTCGAGCGGGTGATCACCAGGACGCTGGAGGAACGGGGGCCGGGGCAGGACACGCACTGGTCGACCCGGTCGATGGCTGCGGCGACCGGGATGTCCCAGACTGCCGTCTCCCGGATCTGGCGGGCGTTCGGCCTCAGGCCGCACCTGGTGGATACCTGGAAGCTGAGCACCGACCCGCAGGCCATCGAGAAGGTCCGCGACATCGTGGGCCTGTACCTGGACCGGCCGGCCAAGGCCCTGGTGCTGTGCGTCGATGAGAAGAGCCAGATCCAGGCCTTGAACAGGACTGCGCCGTGCCTGCCCATATTGCCCGCGACCCCGGCGCGGATGACGCACGACTACGTCCGCCACGGCACCACCAGCCTCTTCGCTGCCTTCGAGACCGGCAGCGGGTCGGTGATCGCCCAGCCGTACCGGCGGCACCGGCACCAGGAGTTCCTGCGGTCCCTCAAGCTGATCGACGACGCCGTCCCCAGGGACCTGGACCTGCACCTGATCTGCGACAACTACGCCACCCACAAGACACCCGAAGTGCAGAAGTGGCTGCTGCACCACCCCCGGTTCCAGCTGCACTTCACTCCCACCAGTTCCTCGTGGATGAACCTGGTCCCCGTTAACCGCAGCGTCACCGAACTCGAAGCCGACCTGCGCAAATGGACCAGCGAATGGAACAAGAACCCGAAGCCATTCGTCTGGACCAAGACCGCCGACGAGATCCTCGACACCCTCGCCGCCTACTGCCAACGAATCAACAACTCAGGACACTAGGAGACCGGGCGTGCTGGGGAAACTGCCGGCGGAGCTGTGCGCGCTGATCGCCCCGGTGTTCGCGCAGGCCAGCTCGCGTTTCGCGGCGTTCGCGTACGTGACGGCGCTGCTGACGGCCCCGGGGACCGCAAGTCATGCTCGCAGCTGGGCGAGCAGGCGGACTGTAGTACAGGGGTGGCCCTGATCGTAATCATTGGCACCCGGATCCGCCCGGATCCGCCGCTGATTGGTCGTTCCGGCGGCATTTTCTTTATGCGTGCTGGTCGCTGTTCTTAAATAGTTCGTTTCGTGCGGCACTTGCATAAAGGGTTTCTTGACTAAAAGGAGCATGCCATGCGCTTATTGGGCGTCCGGGCCGGGTTGATGGTGACCGCAGGGGTCATGCTCGGCTTAGGCCTGGTGGGGCAGGTCGCCTTCGCTCCTGCGGCTGGCGCTTCTTCGGGCCCTATCGACGTCAGCGCGAACTGCGCGGGCCAGAACGCCGAGGTGGAGGAGGCGACCGCGGCGCCCGGTTTCA
>Ga0208044_1000593_pt1 | contig 25158 bp, 22 predicted proteins | sample Sb_taG_8_FD_187712 | JGI IMG/M metagenome (GOLD analysis project Ga0208044, IMG submission 187712) | Peat soil microbial communities from Weissenstadt, Germany - Sb_50d_c_BC metaG (SPAdes) (version 2) | ecosystem: Environmental > Terrestrial > Soil > Wetlands > Peat | place: Germany...
TGCGGTTCGAGCAGGCGGCGCCTGATGCCGCCGACAAAGAACATCAGATCGCGCTCCTTCGGCGCAAGAATCGTCTCGTCCCAGTCAACAACCCAAAACTGCTCGTTTCCCTCCAGCAGCACATTGCGCGTGTGCAGATCGGCGTGACACAGGACTAGCGGGGTGGAAGCCTCGCGCAACCGGGTACCGAGCGTGTCAGCACGATGCACTAGCCGGCGGATCTGGTCGTGGCGAGAATGCCAGAATGCCGCGAATTCACGTTTCACGGGATCCGCAAGAACCCGCCCGCTGATAGCTTCCTCCAGGTCAGTGATTACGCTGCGCCGGGACGGCATAAAGGTTTCGCGGGGAATGATCGGCATCAGCTCAGGCGGAAGCTCACTCATATGGATCTGTTTGACCGTCCTGCCAAACGTAATCCAGTGCGGCTCAGATAGGCCAAAGTCTCCCCCGATGCCCCCTTCGATGAAGGGATATAGAGTCAGCGCGAATTCGTTCACCATCACCCACAGACTCCGTGACGTAGTCAGGAGCGGTGCGAGGATGTGCGGCACCCCTTGTTCGCGGAGATAGCGCGGAACGGCTAAGCTCGCCGGGCTGAAACCCCGCCCTGTGCGAGTCTTCAGAAAATAGGCCGCACCATCGGCCGCTTCGACGTGATACACGGCGGACGCGGAGTCATTGCCAAGCGGAAGAAAGTTCAGCGCGGCGATCGAAATGCCGTAGTGCGCTCGTAACGCCGACCTGATCGTCGTGTCTGCAATTTTGGGCGGTTCACGCACCGGTCTCCAATCTTCAGCTGTCAAATTCTTTTTTCAACAGCCTGCTAGGGTCATATCTAATTGTATGTGCAAGCGGTCAACGTCGGCGATGCGGCTACTCACCCGATTTCGCGGCCCAAGGTCCGATTCCCGAGAATCGATCCGGCGCGATTCGGGTGACGTAGCCCGGCTTGCTGCGCATCGACGCAGGCGGAAATTCCGCTTTCGGTCCCAAGTAGAGCGGAGTCAGGCGCTGCAACAGCGGCACCGCGCCGCCCTCCGTAATTCGGGCGCGTCCATACGCGACGACGTATTCGCGCATTCCTTCCTTGCTGGTGTTTTGGCCGATGAAGGATAGCGCTACGCGTGGGTCGCGGCGAATGTTCTTGATCTTCTGATGAAGCGCCAGGTGCCCGATCACGAAATCCTCGCCCTCAATTCCGACCCATATCACCGTGACTTGCGGGCTGCCGTCCTTGTTGAGTGTAGTCAAATGAGCGAGCGGCGCCTTGGCGATCTCGTCGCGTACCGATTGCGGAATTTTCATGTGAGTATCTCCATGAGACGAAGCATTAAATAAGTTTAGCGTGCCGACCTCTCAGAAGCACGAGAAACCGCGGGTTCGTTCAGCTACGATGTCGTCAAGTTCGGACAAAACAAACGCGCAGGCCCACCCCACGACGCCCTCCATAAAGCGAAGTCCGATGCGGGGAACCGGCGTGTCACTCCGCCAAAAAACAGCGCGTTGCAGATCACCTCGCGAGCGCATCAGGATCGTCTTGCGATTGACGTGTCCACTCACACCATGAAGGTCCTTCTTAACGATACCGCCGTGTCGATAGCGTCGAGGAAGTAGCGTCGGGAGGCAAACTTCCACTTATCACCTACTTTTGCGTACTCGTCCTCGTAGTAGCCCGAGCCGACCCGCTGCATGCCGAACTTGGCGCTGTACACCTCGGCGTAGCATCGGCCCGTCGCGCGGTTTCCGCCAAGCAGATCGACGACGTGACTGTGGATGAACAGCCGAGGATTCATCTCGGCGATCGCCTTTTCGTACACCTTCCTAAGTTGGGCGCGGCCGCGCGAGATAGCTTCAATCTCGAGGCCTTCTACTACGAAAGTGCCATCCTCGGTGAAGAGGCTCACGAGCCCGTCAAGATCGTTGCGCCATATGCAGTCGCAGTATCGCGCGGAAAGATCGCGGATCGCTTCGCGAGCAGCAACCCGACGTACCAATTCGTCGGTCGTTTCCATGACTTATCCCTCAACTGGCATTAGTCTACACCATTCGCGTTGGGCTCTTGCCAACCGAAAACCACAGGAGTCTCCGGTTCAGATCTCGATCTGAATAGTTAATTCGATCGCTCAACGCAGCTAACGCTCAGTCACGATCTCGGACAGGAACCAAGTGCGGCGCTCAGTCTCGTCAATCCAGTTTTCGATCAGACTGGCCGTAGCAACATCGTTATGCTTTTCGCACAGCTCGTGCGCGGAACGCAGGTTTCGCGTCAGTTCCAGATTGTCTGCGCGAAGCTCAGCCAACATGTCCTCCGGCTTGACGAATTCGGCATTGTTGTCCTTCAGGTGCTGATGCCTTGAAATATCGCTGATCGAGTGCAGCGTGGTTCCGCCGATTTTGCGCGCCCGCTCGGCGATAGCGTCCGTCATCGCGAAGATTTGAGTAGCGTGCTCATCGAGCAGCAGATGGTAATCGCGGAAATGCGGGCCAGTCATGTGCCAGTGGAAATTCTTCGTCTTGAGATAGAGAGCGAACACGTCGGCGAGCAATTTGCGCAGCTCGCCGGAAATCTCTACGACGGCATCGCCGCTCAGGTCTGTTGAAGTTTCCGACGTCCTCTTCTTTTCCATAATCCTGGCTCCCTTCGATTGTTACGTGACTCTTAAGATAAAAGCAGTCTAAAAACCCTGTGTGTGGCGAATTACTGATTTTCCCAGAATTAGCAATTCGCCACACACAGGTTTCAAGCCAGAGCGAAATGTTTTTGCGGATCACAACCGCTATGGCCCCGATTGTTAGCCCGCCACGCCCGCTGCCACCTGTGACTTTCCCATCAGCATCATGGTAGGAGTGACCCGTCACATGAACCTCCGCCACGCCGCCGCGCTGGCGCTTGTGGGCTGATGAAATGGGACCGTCTGGAAAGTGTGAATGCTGCGGGAATTTCGGCAAGCATCGCCGAATAGACGATCTTTTTCGGTTTCAAATTACGGAGATCGGCGTCGTTCTCTGCCATGAATGTTACAAGGCACTGAGACAAGCCGACGCGCGGGCTTGGGCGTGGTTTAGGGAATATCGCGACAGGCTGACGAAGTAGGCTGAGAAGAGAACAGGCCCGCGCACAAGACGCCAGTCCGATGCCTACTGGTAAATAAGGCAAAACCAGCCAGCGCCCCTCTGTTATTAAATTGTCGCGCGAGGGTCTAATCGCCGCTGAAATTAAGCCACCCGCGATTCCAACTTTGGCGTGGGGTGGCGGATGGGTTAGTCCGCCACCCCGGGATTCCACCCTTTTCGACTAGAGTTGGTTGTCAACGCTGTTCAGCACGCTCTTGATCGTCGTCCCCATGGACTGGTAGCCCACGAACACCACTACCGCGACTGCGGCGAGAATCAACGCGTATTCCGTCATCGTCTGACCGTGCTGATACTCGCGCACCTTCACAAACATCCTCGTGATCGTATCCATTTTCCCGTGTCCTCCTTCTGTCCTTATTTCTTGGCCGAAATTGGTCATTGTCTCCATTTAAGTAAATCTGACCTTGTTCAACCTCGCGCTGCGGCTGAATTCGTTATTTCCAACATGGTGTGGATTAATATCAAAAAACTTAATAAGAGTAAATAGACCATGCTAAAGAGGACAGAACTCGTCGCGTTTGCCCGGGCTCGTATCATCGTCGGTCGCTCTACAATATATTGAGATTTTGCGACATTAATGCATTTCAGAGATTAGGCGAACTTACCTAATTTATCTGGCAAATTCATACACGAAGACCACTCGCATGGGCATCGGAATGAAGCTGTGTGTGGCGAATTGCTGATTCTGGGGAAATCAGTAATTCGCCACACACAAGAGCCTGCAGAAGTTCTACGATGCTATGGCATCGCGACCTTTCACGAAGGAAATTCTGGCGGCGCAGGCGCAGGAGTTCCCCGTCACCAGGCAGGAGCTGTTCCGGGATTTCGGGCCCGCTTACGACAAGATGTTGAAGCCGGGCAGGGCGGCGCTGCGCGCCATGTTCGGCCACGACGTCTAGGCAGGAGATTCCCCGAACGCCGCACCGATGGACCTAGCAAAATCGCGCGCGGATAGGTTTTGCCGGATTCTGCCAATTTGCGCGGCAGAGGGCGTTCTCCGGGTCCATATGTGATCGCAAATCGCGCGCACACGCGCGGATTTCGCGCGATTCTCCGAGATCTCCGAATACCCAGAGACTGAAATGTGGAGCAGAGTGGATTTGAACTGGCGACCCCCACTTCGCCTTTTCATCGCGAAATTGTCCGCGCGTTGGCGACTAATTTGCAAAAGATTAAAGCAGCACCGCTGGAGAGATAATCATCGCCAGATCTTCGCTACGTTTTCTTTCTGTCCAGGAGCCCATTTCGCTGAGATCCATTCACCGAGTACCGTCAGATTCTCATCCGATTGAGTGGAAAGCGTTGGCGATTACAGAAAGAGAACTCAGACTCATTGCAACTCTCGCGAGGATCCGGGCTGACACAGCAATTTGATTGGAGGCTCTCGACAGCTTGTATTCTTCGAGGCCTGCCTTCAAAATGCCCGACAGACACGGGCTTGGATGTGAACAGGGTGTTAGCGTGGGCAGAGTTGAAACCGCTCAATACCGTCAAACGGTGCGCTATTATTGGCAGCGTGGTCCGATACCACCGTCGGGACAAGACGTCATCTGTTCTTCTGATGAGCCAGTTGTCTAGAAGAATCTGCGTCGGGGTAGTTGCCGCAGTCGCGGTGCTTGGCGTTTCTGCGGTCGTATTCACGGTCGCGAGGCAGGCGTCGGCTGCTGAGGCTCCTGCCACCTCTTCGCCTCCGACCGTAACCGAAACGGTACTGTATTCTTTCTGCAGCCAACCGGATCATAGCACTGGCGTTTGCCTCGACGGCGAAACGCCCGATGGCCTCATCGAAGGCACCGACGGCAACTTCTATGGAACCACCGGACCATCTGGCTTCTACAGCGGTGGCACGATGTACAAGCTCACTCCTTCCGGTACGCTCACCACCCTCCACTCGTTCTGCCCCGGAAAGGATCCGAACAGCGGCGATTGTCTCGACGGCTCTGGGCCTGACGCAGTGATCGAGGGCAGCGACGGCAACTTCTACGGCACCGCTGGTACCGGCGGCGCGAATTTCGAGCGCGGTGGAGGTACCGCCGGCACGGCCTGGATGATTACTCCTTCCGGCACGTTTACGACGCTCTACTCCTTCTGCGCTCAAGTAGACCCCAAGACCGAAAATTGTCTCGATGGCGAAAATCCTGATGGCATCATCGAAGGGAGCGACGCCAATTTCTACGGTACAACCTCTAGCGGCGGCCTGAACGCGTTTGGCGGTGCACGACCTGCCGGGATCGTGTTCAAGCTGACTCCTTCGGGTGTGCTTACCACCCTCTATTCTTTCTGCAGCCAGGACCCGGACGGTCTCGATTGCCAGGACGGCCAACAGCCTGGGGGCTTGATCGAAGGCAGCGACGGCAACTTCTATGGCATCACTCCGGTCGGGGGACAATTCGGTATATCGACGACTAGCGGTGGCACGGTGTTCAAGCTCACTCCTTCCGGGACGCTCACCACCCTCCATTCGTTCTGCAGCGCGGAGGATCCGAGCACTGGCAATTGTCTCGACGGCAACGGACCCGCCGGCGTGATCGAAGGCAGCGACGGCAACTTCTACGGCACTACTTCTGGCGGCGGCGCATACAGCGAGGGCACGGTGTTCAAGCTCACTCCTTCCGGCACGCTTACCACCCTCTACTCATTCTGCAGCCAAGGAGACTCGAGCACTCACGATTGCCTCGACGGCGCAGATCCCAGCGCCGGCGTGATCGAAGGCAGCGACGGCAATTTCTACGGCACCACCCACGCAGGGGGTGAATCCGCAAGCGAGACTGGCGCTGGCACGGCATTCATGATCACTCCTTCGGGCACGCTTACCACCCTCTACCCGTTCTGCAGCCAGGAGGCTCCGAACACTACCGATTGCCTCGACGGCGCCGAACCCGATGCCGCTTTGATCGAAGGCAGCGACGGCAACTTTTATGGCACCACCGCGATCGGCGGCGCCAATGGCGACTTTGGATTCGGCACCGCGTTTAAGCTGGCCGTCTCGTTCCCAACGCCGGTTCCGGCGAATCTGACGATCTCGCCCGGAGGGCACTCGTTCGGAAAGAAGGTGATCAACACAACGAACCATGAAAGCTTCCTCGTCCGAGCGCGCTCGCGCACAACCAATGAGGCCCCGATCGTGCTCAGTAGCTTCACGATCAGCGGCCCCGATTTTTTCGTGGATCCGACGTTGACCACCTGCCAGCAGGGGCAGATGCTTCAAAGCAACCAGACGTGCAAGATCGTCGTGGATTTCACGCCGCGGACGGTGACTAAAGAGCTGAGCGACACCGGCACGCTTACTGTCATGAGCAACGCCGAAAAAGTCAGTCCCAAGCACGGCGTGGTTACTTTCAAAGGAGGCGGTAAGGCGTTCCCGGTAAGGAGGTGAAACGAGCACACCATCTCGCCGCTGCCTTTTTCGGCAGCAACGGGCTGGCGCGTCAGAGGCAGTTGCCTGCGGGACTCGTGACCATCGCCGTGCCGCCGTTGGGCATAGATTGGGGCGATTGGTTGTCGGCGCCAACTGCAACGCCGCCGCCGGTGGCTATCGCGGTCACCTTGCTGCCGTCGTTATTGCAGAAGGTTTCAGCGTCAGCCGGATGATGGATACCGTACTCGCTCGCGGAGTAATCTGGCGTTCCTTTCCGCAGGCGAATCTAAGGCGATGATCCGCGGACCTGGGCAAATCGCGGCGGGATAGGTTCTGCCCAATTCTAGCGATTCGCGCCGCCGGAGGCGCTCTCTGGGTCCGCGCCCGATCGAGAATCGCGCGCACACGCGCGGATTTCGAGCGATTCTCGGTGATCTTCGAAATCCTTTCAAAACGAACAGACCAGACGGACGTTATGAATAGCGTCCGCCTGTACACGGAGGAAGTTCCAGCCGAGTTTGTTCTGAGGTAAATTCCATTACTCGCCAAGATCCCGCAGGCCGCGAACTCAGACTGAACCGGTGAGCCGGCGAGTCGCCTTAATGAGCGAAAGCAACGAATGGGGCAATCATGGTCACCACACAACGAACTTGGCGGATCAAAAAAGGCAGCTTCGCCGAATTCCATCGGGTCAGCGCGCGAGGGGTGTGGCCGTACTTCGAACGGATCGGCGCACGCATCGTCGGCATGTGGCTGGTCACCGAGGACGAGCACGAACCGCCGTCGTCGGAATACGACACCGTCATCCTAGTCACTCGCTACGAAAGCCGCGAGCACTGGAAGGCCACCCGTGACTTCTTGAAGCTCGGTGGCGAAGGCCCCATGTACGACGCGTGCGTCAAAGCGCTCCAGCGCCGCCGCGAGCTGACCATCGATACCTGGCTGCGCTGGCTCGACGACGGCGTCGAGACGGCCGGCGGGCCCTACTACAAGGATCGCGTCGGATTCTGAGATGGCTGGCGACGCCGCAACGCTGCTCGCACGGATTCCGGACTCTCCGGCAGGCCGACAACTGCGGTGGTACCTCAACGTTCTGGTTTCGCAGGGAGAGGCCGGCTCGGCCGCCGATCACGAACGCTATGCGCCCCAGCTCGCGAAAAGGATGGCTCGCGCCGCCACCGATGAAGAAGCCCGCCGCAACTTCCGCGGCTGGGCCGGACGCGTGGGAGAGATCATACAGGTTACGATCCGATCGGCGTCGGAGTTTCAGATCGAGGCGTCGATAAGCGGGGCGAAGGATCGCAAGTGGCGGCTGAAAATGGTTGTTGAGCCCGAGCCGCCGCACCGCATCGTGCGGCAGCAGTTCGATCGCGAGCTCGATGCGAACGTCGAGGTGCGCAAGGCGGTCGAATCCGATGCCGCGGCGCTGGCTGAGATCGAGCGGCGCTGCCCAATCGTGATGGCCGGCAAGTCGATGTACTTCGATCGCGGAGCTGATTACTTCGCGTCGAATCGGCTCATGGAACAGGCCACCGTCGGTATCGCGTTCGTGGACGGCAAACCGGCGGCGGCAAGCTGCGGCGCGCTGCACCAGATCCGGGTCGGCGGCGTGGTTCGATCGCTGGTGACGGTAACCCATCTGCGGGTCCTGCCGGAGCATCAGCGCAAGGGGCTCTGGGGCGCGGTGAATCGCGCCTTCGATCACTACTTCGACGACGTGGACGGCTCGCGCGCGTACATCTCGGTCGAGAACGCCGGCATGCAGCACGGCTTCACCAACACTCCCAACAAGTGGAGCCAGCCGGTCTACCGGATGCAGCTGGCGACCGCGAAGCTCGCTGGTCCAGCCGCAGGGCGCAACGCTACTGGGGCCGACGCCGGCGCGATCGTTGAGATCATGAACCGATGCCATGAGCGCGAGGAGCAATACCTTCCCTACACCGAGACTTCGTTCGCGGCGCGGGTGGCGCGCTCGCCGCGAGATTACTCCTGGTCGCGCGTGCGGATGACTGAGCGGGCGGTGGTCGGGGTGTGGCTCGCCGGCGAATCGCTGAAGGTGGTGCGCGAGTCGGACGGCACTCTTAGCGAGTCGCGGCCCGCAGTCGTGATTGACTATGGCTTTCTACCCGGCGGTGAGCACGAATTCGAGGCGTTGCTGCGCGAATGGTGCACCGGGGCTAACGCGCGCGAGCTGGATACCCTTTCGATCTTCAGCTCCGATGCATCGCCCGGACACGCGCTCCTTCGTTCGCTGGCATCGGCAGTCGAGCCGTTCTTCGTGTGGACCCCGGGGATCGAGGAACCCGCCGGCTCGGCAGAGAAGAACGGCACCTACGTCGATCCGATCTATTTCTGATCGGCCGTTGTTCGATCGACCCGATGAAATCTTTTGCCTGGGCAGTTCGCGATCCGCGGACCCAGGTAAATCGGGCCCAGATCGCTGGCTTCAGCGAATCGCTCTTACCGACTGTCTGAACGACTCGGTTGAAATCGCTTGTTCGACAGCGGAGTTAAGGTTCGGCTAAAACTAGGCTGGAGCGAAATAGCAGGAGGCTCACAAATATGGCATCGGCTACATTGCGCGAAGGGGCACTGCAACCAGTTGTCGAAACCACCAATGGCAAAGTCCGCGGAATGACTTCCGCGGGCGTCAACATCTTCAGGGGAATTCCCTACGGCGCTTCCACCGGTGCCAAAAACCGTTTCCTGCCGCCAGTCGCGGCGCAACCGTGGGTCGGGGTGCGCGACGCGTTCGACTACGGACCGAGCGCACCGCAAAATCCGTCGACGATGCGTGGACTGGTCGATCCCCGGAGCGGGTTCGCAGCATACGGTGACGCCGCCGGAATAGAAGAAAGCGAAGACTGCCTGGTACTGAACATCTGGACGCGAGGACTCAGCGACGGCGGCCGGCGTCCCGTGATGTTCTGGTGCCACGGCGGCGGCTTTGCTGCGAGCTCGGGCTCACCTCTGATGTACGGCGGCGAGCGTCTGGCGCAACGTGGAGACGTAGTGGTGGTGACAGTCAACCATCGGCTCGGCGCGCTGGGATATAGCTATCTCGCCGGGGTAGGCGGCGAGCAGTTCGCATCGTCAGTCAACGTCGGAATGCTTGACTTGGTAGGGGCGCTGGAATGGGTCCGCGACAACATCGAGCGATTCGGCGGTGATCCGCACAACATTACGATCTTTGGCGAATCGGGAGGCGGCGCAAAGGTCTCGACTTTGCTCGCGATGCCGTCCGCCAAGGGGCTCTTTCACCGCGCGGCGATTCAGAGCGGACCGGGAATAAGGATGAGCGAGCGCGACAGTGCCGTGGAGGTTGCCGACATGTTGCTCGCGGAGTTGGGACTCGATCGCGCGCGGATCAGCGAAATCCAGAACGTCAAGGTGGAACGCATTGTCGCCGCACAGGCTGCGGTCGAACGCAAACTAGGACCGCGGCTGGTGGGAATGAGGCGGGGCTTTGTCCCGGTAGTCGACGAACAGATTCTGGAGCAGCATCCGTTCGACCCCAAGGCCTCACCGGTTGGCGCCGATGTGCCGGTAATGATCGGCTACAATCGCACCGAAACAACGCTGTTCCTAGCCGGAGATCGCCAAGCCTTTGCGCTGGACGAAGAGGGTCTTCGGCAGCGCGTCAAGGTCATTCTCCGCGACCAGTCCGAACAGGTGATAGAAGAGTTCCGCGCCGCCAATCCCGGCGCGACCGCATCGGAGCTGTTCTTCCTGATCGGCAGCGAATCCATGATGGGTGCGAACTCGCGCAAGATCGCGCAGCGCAAGAGCGAACAAGGGCGGGCGCCGGCCTACCTCTACCGCTTCGACTGGGAGACGCCAGTTGGAGGCGGCAGGCTCAAGTCGCCGCACGCGCTGGAGATAACCTTCGTGTTCGACCACGCAGGAGAGCCGCTCGCGCCGCGGCTGGCGCCGGACAGCCCCGAGGTGCGCACGCTGGCGGCGGACATGAGCGGCCGCTGGATCGTCTTCGCGCGGACCGGCGATCCCAATATCGGCTCGGCCTTGAATTGGCCAGCGTACTCAGTTGCCGAACGCGCGACGATGATCTTCAATAGCCCGTGCCGAGTCGAGAAGGATCCATCACGTCAGGAGCGGCTCGCGATCGATTGCGTTCTGTTCCCCGCGGAGACTCCCTGAGCGGACGCGATCGATTACCTATGGGACAGGAGCCGTTTCATAACCTCGAAGTAGGAACGCGCGTCGGTTTTCGCATAGCTGGCCGCGATACGGCTTCACTGCGGCGCCGATGCGGAGATCGAGATTTCCCGAGGTGCCGCCGATGGTGGCGATGGAGGACGCATCACCGTTGCTGCCGGGTGAAAAGACGGTAATCACGCCTGTTGAAAAGTCCGCTTCTTCGTCTTCGCGACTCGACACGTAGATGTTTCCGGTCCGTAGGGACGGACCGTGCGCGAAAATGGCAGGCGAATCTAAGGCGAGGATCCGCGGACCTAGGTAAATCGCGCCCGGATAGGTTTTGCCAGATTCTGGCGATTCGCCGCCCCGGAGGCGTTCTCCGGGTCCGTGCCTGATCGCAAATCGCGCGCACACGCGCGCTTTTCGAGCGATTCTCCGCGATGTCCAAATCTCTGGAGACTGAGGTGTGGAGCAGAAGGGATTTGAACCCTCGACCCCTACGTTGCGAACGTAGTGCTCTCCCAGCTGAGCTACTGCCCCATCCAAGACCGCGACGCGATTACTATTGTGAGATAACTGACTTCAAGTAAGCTCGCAACCTTTCGGCCAGATCGGGCCGTTTCAATCCGAAGCCGATTTGCGCCGAAATGAACCCCACCCGATCGCCCAGGTCATAGCGGACGCCCTCGAACTCGTAGCCGTAAATCTTGCGCCGCCGGGTCAGCGCCATCAGCGCGTCGGTCAACTGAATTTCGCCTCCCGCGCCCGGCTTACCCGCGGCCAGCAGTTCGAAGATATCGGGCGTCAGCACGTAGCGGCCCATGATTGCGAATTCGCTCGGCGCTTTTTCGGGCGCCGGTTTCTCGACCATCCCGCGCAGTTCGTAAGTCCGCTCGCCGACGGCTTTCAGCTCGACGATGCCGTACTTCGAGAGCTCGCTGCGCGCGACCTTGAGCAGCGCGACCACCGGCGCGTCGCGTGTCTCGGCCACATCCAGCAGCTGGCGCAGGCACGGTCGCCGGCAATCGAAAATGTCGTCGGGGAGCATCACGGCGAACGGTTCATCGCCGACCGCCTCGCGCGCTTGCAGCACCGCATGGCCAAGCCCGAGCGGACGCCGCTGTTCGGCGATCGTAATCCTGGCCGGATTGTTGCTCCTTCGGACGATTTCCAGGATGTCGCGTTTGTCGCGGGCTTCGAGATAGCGCTCGAGTTCCGCGTTGGGCTCGAAGTGATCGACGACGCTCGTCTTGCCGGGGCTGATGACGAGAATGATTTCCGCGATGCCCGACGCGACTGCCTCCTCGACGACGACCTGGATCGCCGGCGTATCCACCACCGGCAAAAGTTCCTTGGCGATCACCTTCGACGACGGGAGCATCCGCGTGCCCATCCCGGCCGCCAGAATGACTGCCTTTTTTACTTTCATAGTAGTGCGATTTTCCGGGTTGGATGCCCGCTCAGGTCTTCTGCTCGCGCGCTTCCTGTGCCGATTTGCATGCGATGCAAAGCGTGGTGACGGGGCGCGCCTTCAGCCGCTCGATCCCGATTTCGCCGCCGCATTCCTCGCATTGCCCGTACGAGCCGTCTTCGATTCGTGCGAATGCCTCGCCGATTTTGGACAGCAGCTTGCGCTCGCGATCGCGCATTCGCAGCAGGAAATTGCGGTCCGATTCGAGCGCCGCCCGATCGGTCGGGTCTGCGTAGGCCTCTTCCGACTCGTGGTTCATCGTGCCGACCGCGCGCTCAGATTCCTGGAGAATGTCGCGTTTGCGGCCTTCGAGCAATTTTCTGAAGAGCTGGAGGTCTCTTTGCCTCACGGTTGAATTGTCCGTCACGAGCCGAGTTTTTGATTCTATCGACGCCCTGCTACCATGTAAAGGTTGCGGGATGAAAACGGCTTATCTCGACGCGTTCTCCGGTCTCAGCGGCGACATGATCGTCGGCGCAATCCTCGATTGCGGGGTCGATTTTGGCCAATTCGAGCGCGCGATCAAGTCGCTGCCGATCGCAGGCTATCGGCTCTCGACCCGGCGCAAACTCTCAAGCGGGATCTCGGCGCTTAAGTTCGATGTCGCCGTGACGGAGCCGCAGCCGCAGCGTCATTTTGGCGACATTCGCGCCCTGATCGAGGCATCTCAGCTGGCCGCGGCCGTCAGGCATCGCGCGATCTCGATCTTCGAAGTGCTTGCCCAGGCCGAGGCGAAGATTCACCACATCACACCCGATCTCGTTCACTTTCACGAAGTCGGCGCGGTCGATTCGATCATCGACATCGTTGGCACGGCATGGGGACTCGAGCATCTCGGGGTCGGCGACGTGATCGTGTCTGTGCTCCCGATGGGGGTCGGATTCGCGCGCTCGGGGCACGGAGTTATTCCCGTGCCGGCGCCGGCGACGGTGGAGTTGCTGTCGGGATTCCCGGTGAAAATCGGCGACGGTGCGCACGAGATGGTCACGCCGACCGGCGCGGCGGTGGTCCGCGCGCTGGCGCGTCCGGCGCAGCTCCCGCTCGCGTTCGAAGTCGAGAAAATCGGCTACGGCGCGGGCGCGCGCGAGCTGGAAGATCGGCCCAATGTGTTGCGGCTGATGCTCGGGCGCGAGCGGGCCGCGTTCGACAGCGACGAGATGATCGAGATCTCCGCAAACATCGACGACCTCAGCCCGCAGATTTACGACCATGTGATGAATCGCCTGTTCGCCGCGGGTGCGCGCGACGTGACTATTACGCCCACGATGATGAAGAAGAGCCGACCGGCGGTGACCCTGGGCGTGATCGCCGAGGCCGCGCGCCGCGACGCGATCGCGGAGATTATATTTGCCGAGACCTCGACGATCGGACTGCGCTTTCATGCTGTCGAGCGGCTGAAATTGCATCGCGAAATTCACGAGGTCGAGACGCGATGGGGCAAAGTTCGGGTCAAGACATCGGGCGCGCATGGCCGGGAGCCAACCACGATTTCGCCGGAGTACGATGACTGCCGGCGAATCGCCGCCGAGCACAAAGTGGCGCTGCGCGTCGTGATCGAGGAAGCGCGGGACGCCGCGCGCGCGCGCGGACCGGCGCCTTCCGGCGAAAAATGACTTCCCAACGCCTGCATATCAACGAAATCTTTTACAGCATCCAGGGCGAATCCACGCATGCGGGCCGTCCATGCGTGTTCGTGCGATTAACCGGATGCAACCTGCGATGCAAATGGTGCGACACCGAGTACGCATTCTACGAAGGCCGCCAGATGCCGATTGCCGAAGTCGCCGAAATAATTCGCGGCTACCGCTGCGACCTGGTCGAAGTGACCGGCGGCGAGCCGCTGCTGCAGGAGGGCGTGTATCCGCTGACCGAGGCGATGCTCGAAGCGGGCCAGACCGTGATGGTCGAGACGTCGGGGGCGGTGGACGTCGGCCGGCTCGACCCGCGCGTCATCAAGATCATGGACCTCAAATGTCCGGGCAGCGGCGAATGCAAACGAAATCTTTGGAGCAACCTCGACCATCTGACTCGGCGCGACGAGATCAAATTCGTAGTCGCCGATCGTGCCGATTACGAATGGGCCCGGGACACAATCGTCGCGCGTGGCCTTGCCCGGCGCGTCGGCGCGCTATTGTTGAGTCCCGTGTTCGGACAACTGCCGCCCACCGCGCTCGCGGCGTGGATGCTCGAGGATCGATTGCCGGCGCGGCTGCAATTGCAGATGCATAAGCAGATCTGGCCGGGCATTTCCCGCGGCGTGTGATCGCGCGCGGGCTGCCGGATTTATCGCGCCCGCGCCAGCGCAGTATTAGGCTCTTGGTAGGGACCCGCGCCCGCCAACGGCGGGCGGCCTTAATACTGGGTGCAGGGCTCAGCCCTGCTCACCCCTGCCGCGCCGGCGCCGCAGAATGCTGTCGCACGGGATCGCCCGACAGCAGCAGTTGCGATTTTCGCAGCGCCGCCTCGGTCTCGCGCAGCAGATCGGCGAACACTTCCGCCGTAGGCTTGATCTCGTGAATCAATCCAGCCCCCTGTCCGGTCGGCATGAAGGTGCGATTGGGATCGAAGGGGGCGCCGCCGCGTCCCGAAAAGTTCATGACTCCGTTGTGCTGCGAAGTCATCGCCTGCAACGGGAACGGCTGAATCTTCGAGGGATCCTTCTCCCACTCCAGTGCATATTCGGTGCGGATGACGCGGCAGGTCTTGCCCGTGTACGCGCGCGTGCGCATGGTGGAATCCTCGTGCGCCTTTACGATCGCCTCGCGGTAGCCGGCCGCTGCCTGCGCCTCGGGCGTTGCGATAAAGCGCGTTCCGATCACGACGCCCTGCGCACCGAGCGTGAGCGCCGCCGCGATCTGTCGTCCGTCGGCGATTCCTCCGGCGGCCAGCACCGGCAGCTTCACCGCGTCGATCATCTGCGGCACCAGCGACAGCATCCCGATCTCGCCGGTATGTCCTCCCGCCTCGGTGCCTTGCGCGACGACCACGTCGGCGCCGGCCTGCTGCGACTTGACGCCGTGATGCACCTTGCCGCACATCACCACGATCTTCATCCCATTGTCGTGCATCACTTTGACGAATTCCTGCGGTACCGAGAGTCCGGCGACGAACACCTTGATCTTTTCCTCGATCATCACGGGTACGTGCGGGCGCATCATGTCGGGAATCGGCGCGAGCAGATCGACGGCGAACGGCTTGTCAGTCAGCTCGCGAGTCTTGCGGATTTCCGCGCGCAGTTCGTCGGGGCTCAGCGAGGCGGCGCCAATCACGCCGAGTCCGCCGGCGTTGGAAACCGCGGCCACAAGCTTGTGCATCGCGACTCCGCCCATCCCGGCGAGCAGAATCGGATACTTGATTCCAAAGTAATCGCAAATCGGCGTGTGCAGCATCGAAGCGTTCTCCACAATGGTGAGCCGTCTATGCGACTGGCTCCTGACGACATCTTTAGTCTGGCCGGTGCGGCGCGATCAAGCGCATCTGTGGCCCCGCGGGTTGGCGTGATGCATAATCGCGTTCGCGCGCGGAGAGGTGGCCGAGCCCGGTTTAAGGCGCACGCCTGGAACGCGTGTAGACTCGAAAGGGTCTCGGGGGTTCGAATCCCCCCCTCTCCGCCATACAGTCTGACATGTTTCACTACTTTTTGGAGAAGCGATGAAATCGGCGCGTGGGGCGCGATTCACGTGCGGCGGTGGACCCGGAGAATGCCATCGGCCGCGGCTCAGCGCAGAAATGGCGGAAAATTCTCTGTTCGCGATTTCGGCATGTCCATCTGCGAACCGGCCGACATCCTGAGGGAACCCAGTACGAGCTTGGGAAGAACGCCTGATGCAAGCGACTCCGCCGCGTAATCTATCGGATGTCCAGCGCTTGCTCCTGCGCTCTCCAGAGCGGGGGCAGTTCGATTCTCTGGGTCATTGCGAGGGTGGAGAGGTCGGCAGGCTGGCGGCCTGCGGCGATCGCCTCGACGATCCTGGGCGCCAGAAACGCCAGCCGCATCAGGCGCCGCACGTGACGGCCGGTAAGATGTTCTCGCTTGGCGATCTCGCCTATCGACCGCGCCCGGCCTGCCACCAGATCGTTGGACCATCGATACGCACGGGCGGTCGCCTTGAGCAGCGGTAGGTCGACGCGGGCCGCCGGTCTGGCGTCACCATCAATGATCAGCCGCATCTCAACGCCGCGCCGCTTCATCCGCATCGGGACGAATCGAGTGAGCGCAAGTTCGTTCGGAGCCGCGGCATCACGCCCTTCATCGGATGGGATCGGCAATTTGATCGAAACTTGGATGCCGTCCTGCTTGAGTCCGACGCGTTCGATTAGCCGGACAAGCGCGGGTGAGGCTTCCGTTTCGGACCGCAGGCTTTTAATCCAAGCCTCGGAGGCCTTGAATATCGAAGGCAGTCGGCTCGCATCGATGTTGAGCTCTTCAATCGCTCCGGCGATCGCCGCTCGATCGCCGAGAATCTGCAGAGTCGCAGCGCGAACGGCTCGCTCAAGCTCCGGCGCGGCTACGCGCCATCCGCGGTCAGTATATTCTGTGGAGCCCCTCACCAGATCCCGCGAGACGTAGTAGCGATAATGGCGCGCGCCTTTTACCGCACCTTGCACATATAGGGGCTCGCCGTTTTCGTCGAACAGTTTCCCCGCAAGCGGGCTGGGTGGCGCCTTGGTCGGGCGTTTGCGATGCGTGGCGGCCTGATCGCGCAGGTGCCGCTGGACCTTTTCCCAGAGCCCGCGTCCCACTATCGGCTCGTGCTGCCCCGGATGGCGTTCCTTCTTGTGACGGATTTCGCCGAGGTAGATCGGGTTCGACAGCAGCTCGTAAAGAGCCCCGCGCGAAAATTGCCGGCCTCCCGATCGCACGCCGTTTTTCGACACCCGGACTTTGGAGATGATCCTGTGGCGCTCCAAATCGCCCCTCAGGAGCCGGACGGAACCGAGTTCGAGATATCGCTCATAAATGTGTTTCACCGTCGCGGCTTCAGCCGGGTTGACCACCAGCTTGTGATCGCGGACGTCATAGCCCAGCGGCGTCACCCCACCCATCCACATTCCCTTGCGCTTGGAGGCGGCGATCTTGTCCCGGATCCGCTCGCCCGTCACTTCGCGCTCGAATTGCGCGAAGGACAACAAGACGTTGAGCGTAAGTCGGCCCATCGAGGTGGTGGTGTTGAACTGCTGCGTGACTGCGACAAACGAAACGCCGTGCGCGTCGAACACCTCGACCATCTTTGCGAAGTCGGCAAGCGAGCGGGTCAGGCGGTCGACTTTGTACACGACCACCACGTCGACGAGTCTCCGCCGTATATCTTCCAATAGGCGCTGGAGGGCAGGCCGCTCCATTGTGCCGCCCGAAAGGCCTCCGTCATCGTAGGCGGTTTTGACAAGCCGCCAGCCCTCGCCCGTCTGACTTTTGACGAACGCCTCGCACGCCTCGCGCTGCGCATGGAGCGAATTGAAGTCTTGTTCAAGGCCTTCCTCCGAGCTTTTGCGGGTGTAGATTGCGCAGCGTCGTGTTCGCGACTTAACGTGTTCCATTGCAGCTCTCCTGTTGTGGTCGCTTGAGGCCGAAGAACAACGGCCCCGACCATCGAGTTCCGGTAATCTCTCGCGCGACTTCCGAGAGCGAACGGTAACGCTTGCCCCGGAAAGAAAATCCCTTTTCCAGAACGCTTACCTGATGGCTGATACCGCGCCATTCTCGCACCAGCACCGCGCCGGGCTGCACGATGCGAGACGGTGCCGCGGCCAAGGCCGACCCGTTAGCGTCGTCATGGGCGAACTCCACCAGCAGGCGCCGGGTCGCCGGTTTGAGACCGCCGTAAGCCTTTTCCTGGAGGCGATACGCGATCGCGCGCGTCAGGAAGGAACGGCTGATATCGCACGACGGCGCCTTTCCGAACATGGCTTTCCAGCGCTCGCGGAGTTCATCAATACTCAGTTTCGACAGGCTCGCGATTTCCGACGCGAGCGCCTCACGGCCGACAGCCACTGCCGGCCGCTTCATGGTAGTTGCCCTCGATATTTCGCGACCTTCACCTCAAGATCCAAACTCATATGTGGTCCTCCTTGAGGCGCGCTATTTACCGCCCCCACGACACACACACATTGCTCGATTCGCGGCACGGAGCCAGTCGTGCGTGGCGGGAGATTTCGGGCAATGTCCGCTCTTTACAAGGTCTTGTCTTTTCTGTTGCGATTTTGGCAGTCCCATTCGCCTTCCAATCGCCCTGATCGAGCAGGCCCGTCGATGCGCGCCCATACCTGGCTTCTTTCTGCGCGAATGACGTTGGGAAAATTGGAGGAAACCACTCGCTTCACGCGCCGACCAGAGCAAACATCCCGACGAGCCGTTACGGCTCGAGGAGATTCAGAACAATGGAGCAAGCGAAACTGGCGAACGGAAGCGGGTATAAGCTGATCGGACACTCCTCAACATCGGCCCTGAAGAAAGCTGGCCGGAAAAAGGCTGAGTCGGCACGGCCGCTCCGGAAGGAGCCGGACAGCAAGTCGAAATCAGAGAAACTGGTTTGCCGCTATTGCGGGAGCGATGACCTGGCTCCGAGTTTTATCAAGCGGCGGGATAGGCGATGCCGCAAGTGTTTCAGCAAACGCTATGGATCAGCGGCACGGGCGCGGAAAGCAAAGGTCAAGAAATAGTTTGGCCACGACGTGAGATGAGGGACCGGGCTACCAGCCGATGCCGCGGTCGGGGCGATACCGGCAGAAATTTCCGGCATGGACGAATGCAGCGCGATGATGTCCGAGGTCGGCGTTGCTGGCCCGAATCCGCTCGTTTGATTTCTTGATTCCCATGGTGACCGTAGAGCGCGCGTATCTTTGAGGCGAAACGTCGTGCCATTCCAAACTACGGCGTCCAGTTCGACTGCGGCAAAATGGCTCGGCCCCTGGCAAAGGGCCGAGCACACCGAACCAGAATCTTAGCAAACACTTCCGTTAGGGAGTCGTGATCGTCCCGGTAAATCTGGCCTCAACCCAGGAAAGGCCGTTGCCAGCCGGGTCTAGGCTAAATTGCTGTCCATGGTAGGTGAAGGTTTCGACCCCGGTAGCGCTGGCATTCTTCCCAGTTCCTCCGGTAATAGTTGCGTTGCCGCTGCCGGCGAAGTTGAACGGCCCCGCGCCCGAAAAGTCCAAGCAAAGGGTATCCGACGAGTAAGCGAGGAACAGCAGGTCGCCCCTGGAGCTATCCCGCTCTACTGCCGTTCCGCCCGTCACCCCCTGAAGCTCGCATCCCTGCTCACCGCTCCCTGGAAATGTGCAGCTCTTGATGCCCGCTATAATGCAACTCGGCGTGCCCGACACCAAATCGAATTCTTGAGCGTCCTGCTCAGTGAAGCTGCCGCCGGGAGATATCATTCCGCCAAAGTTGCCGTACACGGCATCGACGGCACAAACCGTCGCGCCGTTCGGGGCTGTAAAGCAACTGTCAGCGTCGAGCTCGACCGGTATAGCGACGGAGGTCCCGCTATCGCTTCCCTTAAAGTTTTTTGTCCCCGCACGTGCGACTCCCGCTGCCACAAGCATCAGCACTACAATTCCCGCTAAAATTTTAAACCCTCGTATCTGCATCGATATTCCTCCCTGTCTGTTGGCCACCCGTTTGGGCGAAGCGCTATTGCCTAACGGAACTCGCATGAGGCACATGACGAAACCGAAGCGGCAAGCCCAATGCGAAGAGCCGAAATTGGATGATTTGTTCGCAGCCATAATCGATTTTTCCTCCCGTGATTGCTGGGAGCCGTGACGCGGTTTCGCGTCCAACGTCCCCGACAGTCAATCATCGAGGCTTAAAAAATCGGGCTGGATTGTAAATTTTCAGTTTACAAATGGAGCGGAGCCAAACTCGATTGGAAAATGTCTATGACGACCAGCGGATGTTCCGGTCAGGGCGATACCGGCAGAAATTTCCGGTATGGACGAATGCAGCGAGATGACGTCCGAGGTCGGCGTTGCTGGCGCGAATCCGCTCGATTGATTTCTTGATTCCTATGGTGACCGCAGAGCGCGCGCGCTCCGAGTGAGCGACAGCCCGGCGATCGCGCCCGCCGAGGCCGACCGCGGCCGCGACCTGCTCGGTGATCGATTCGATCTCGGCGCGCAGCGTCTCGGCCCTGTGCAAGTCATTGGAACGCTCCGCGTCTTCCAGTTCGGACCGAAGCTCGATCAGCCGGCTCTTGTAGGCTGCTTTTGCCTTCTGATCGAGGATTGCGCCGGCGTCGCCCAGGTCTGAGGAGGCCGCGACGTTACCAGGCGCAGCGAAGGCGATCAGCTCGGCGGCGTGAAACTCGCGCCCCGGGTCGTGCAGCAGCCGGGCAAGGTAGCGGAGTCCTTTGGCATCCTTGAGGCGAGAGCCCGCGCCATTCCGGCCCACGACCCAATAGTCACCCTCCTTGCGGAAAATACCCGAGGGCGACTCGTGGCTCGCCGCAAGCGCGCGTGTCCGTCGGCGCTCGACCCGATCGTTCCATGCTTGCCCGGCACCTATACGGCGGTAGATTTCGACAGCCTCATCGAAGTGATGTTCCGCGCGTGAACACTCCCCGGCGGCGAGCGACGCCTGGCCCAAATACAAGTTCGTCTCCGCCTCCTCGAATGGCAGGTGGTATCTCCGAAAGATCTCCAGGGATTTCGCCAGGAGCTGGTCTGCCTCAGCACTCCTTCCGTTCAGAGCGGCAAATACTCCCTCGGCTCGTGCGAGAAATCCTGCGCTGCTCGGGAGATCTTCGTCCGCGACAATTTCGGAGCATCTGGACAGATGGGGCTCGGCAAGCGCCGGGCGTCCCGTATCGGCGTAGACCAGCGCCAATTCACTGCGAGCTTCGAATTCAAACCGCACCTGGTCGCGCTCCGTCATCGCGATCGCCTGAAGCAGCGCCGACTCTGCCGCTTCGAACTGTCCCATAGTCCGATTGAGCCGGCCGCGGTCGAGAGAGAGGGTAGCAATGTCCCACCTGCTATCAGTGTCCCGCACCTCTTCCAGCGATCCATCGAGGAGCGACTCACTATCCAGCCATCGCCCCTCGAGTCTTGCCACTGTTGCATCCATGATCTTCGGAAGTCCGTACTGGGCGCGGATTTCCTGGGCTTCCCGCAGATGACCCAAGGTCGCAAGGGTGACGGCGAGGTACTGGCGTTCCGTCGTCCTTTGCGTATCGCTCAAGCCCTTCCATTCGACAATGCGACGATGCCACTCCACCGCAGCCATCGGATCGCCGCCGAACATGTAGTGCCGGACCTTCGCATAGCCAGATGCACGTGGGCAAACGTGTGGTGAACGGCAACCGCTTTTTCCTCCATCTTTTCAATTATCGCTTTCGCTTCGGCCATCCGGCCGTTGGCCGTCAGGGAGACGCACTGACAAAGCGCGGCGTGGAACCAGGCGTGCGGCCGATCGAGGCTCTCGGCCAGCTCGACTCCATGCCGAGCGAAGGCGATAGCGTCACGAACCCTCAGCGCTTCCCAACTGGCGATGGCAAATCCGGCATATAAGGAAGCCAACAATTCCTTGGCTGGACCACCACTCAGAATCTTCTCCGCAGCGCGATAGTGGTCCATAGCCCTATCGATGTTCATGGTGTTGGCGTCGCCACGTTTGCCGAAATTCGTAACCGAGAACACTTCACCGAGCCGAATATGGGCCTCCGCCGCTTGCTCGGGGTCTCCGGCTTCAGTCGATACAGAGATCGCTTTTTCGAGGTAGGCGATTGCGGGTTCATTGCTGACGCTGGTGCAGAGGTCGCCCAGGGCGTACAGATGCCGCGCTCGACGCTGGGTGGAGACAGCATGCTTCTCCATGACCTCGAGAGCCATTTGCCACTGCGCAACCGCCTCTTCGAAGGCGAAGGTTTTCCCTGCGGCTTTCCCGGCGCGAATCGAGTAGTCGATCGCCTTCTCGACTTCGGCGCCTTCCCGGAAATGATGTGCAAGCTCGGCCAAGTGGGGAGTCAGGTCGGCGCGATGCATCTCCCCGATAGCTTCGCCGACCGCGCGATGCTGCGCGACGCGCTCGGTGCCGGCCGGTTCGTTGAGGAGCCATTCGCGCACCAGGGGATGCGAGAATCGCCACCGCCCGTACGCGACACGACTAACGACGCCAAGTTCCTCGGCCTCGCGTATCAGCTTCGAAGCCGTCTCACTCGAACATGCTGACACGCGGGATACCAAATCCAACTCGAATTCATCGCCGACTATCGCAGCGGTCACGAACACCGCGCGGGCTTCAGGCGAAAGCATCTCGAGCCGCCGCGCGATCGCTCCGCGCACGCTGTCGGGCAGCTTGAAGCCTGCCAGATCGATCCGTTTGTTCGCGCCGAGCCTGCCCTCTGCGGCCAGCACCCGCAGCACGCCGTCGACGAACAGCGGATTACCGGCCGTCGCGCGATGCAGTTGCGCCACGAACTCTGCGCTTGCCGACTGGTCCGAGCGCGCTTCTACCATCCGGCCGACCTCGGCTTCAGCTAGCCCGCTTATCGGCATCTGATGGCCGTCGCGCAGGGCCTCTTCGATTGCTCGAAGGCGCTCCGGCGACCGCCGCATCTCGGCGTCGCGGTAGGTGCCGATGATCAGAACGGGCGCATCGTGAAGCACCCGCACGGCGAACTTAAGCATTTGCAACGAAGGCAGGTCGGCCTCGTGCAGGTCGTCGATAACGATCAGCAGCGGATGCTCTTGCGCTGAATCCTTGAGCAGTGCCGCAACCGCGTCGAACAGGCGAAAGCGGGCCTGCTCGGCATCGCCTTGCGGGTCGGCTGCGGGGGCTTCCGACGGGAGTTCGGGAAGCATCCGGGCGATCTCCGCAGGGAGGTTGCGAGAGCGCGCGCCCGGTGCTTCGGGCTCGGCGATTATGCCGCGGATGACCTGAATCCATGGCCAGTAGGGGGAGCGCCGCCGCCTTCCCAGCATCGCCCCCACACCACCCGCATCCCGCGCAACACCGCGCTGGCGCCGGCTTCGTCGGCCAGCCGGGTCTTGCCGATGCCCGGCTCGCCGCTGAACAAGAGCAGCCGGCCGCGTCCGCTGGAAGCGCCATCCATGGCCGCGCGGATCTCGCCAAGCTCCCGTTCGCGGCCAATGAACCGTTCACCCCACTCAGCCGGCGCACGTTCCGCAGGCTTCAGCACGCGCAACGGCGTTGAACGATGTCCCTTGCCTGCCAATGGATTCCCCCGGCTAACAAGTCTGAGATATCAAAATTCCCTTGCAGCGAGAATCATTCGCTAAAGCCCAAGAAGAAGCGGAAATTCCGTGATCGCGAGCAGATCTAGTGATGGAGCGCGGCGTGAATCGCGTTTCGCAGATCGGAGAAAGTGATTGGTTTGAGCAAGCAGACCAGGGCGCAGCCGCATGCGGAAGCACGTTAATTAGACGGCCGAGATCCCTGAAGCGCACGGTGTGAAACAGGAAATCGAGTCCGAGGCCGAATGTAGCGAGCAGACGTCGGTGCGAACACCGTCGCAAATCGAGAGAGAAAAGTTGAGTTGCTGACTGCCCGCCCAAGAGGGGGAGATTCGAACTCGAAACCTTTTGTCAGATGCTCGACGTCACCAAATTCCGCGCATCAGCCCAGCGAACGAATGGAACCGGAGAGATCCCAACAGGAGCCGAATTCCAGGCGAACAGATTCTCTCCAGCACTGATGCTTTTTTTCGGGCCGAATAGTGCGCCAAACTCGCGCCTAATTCTGCCGATAAAAGCGCTCGCGGCACCGGGGGTTCGAATCCGCCCCTGTCGCTACTGAAAATTCAATTTGGTACGAAAATCGGTCAGCCGCGAAAAATCGATGGAGCCACGGCGGTGGCGAACAATGGCGCGCGACCTGAACCGCAAACGGTCGGCGCTGGTCGAACGAAGCAAACTCGATACAGAGTCTTCATACGCGGCGAGACTGACGCTCCTCGGTGGCGCAGTACAGCTCTAGTCGCTCAGGCGGCGAGGCGCTGGTAGCGATGATGCAGGCCACCGACCTGCGGGATGGCGACGACTCTTCTGACCCTGCGAGGCTGGATCAGGCGTGAGTCGAGGCAATCCTTGTCGAGCGATAGATGCGTGCGAGTGCGTTGGTAATAGTCGACGTACGAGGAGATAACTCGGCTCAGATGGCGCTGGTTGAAGATCACGATGTGATCGAGACATTAACGGCGAATCGATCCGATTACCCGCTCGACGTACGCGTTCTGCCAGGGTGAGCAGGCGCCGTGATGACTTCCGTAATTTCCACCGCCTCAACGCGCCTGCAGAGGTGCGAGCCGTACGACGCGTCGCGATCACGCACCAGATAGCGCGGAGCGGTATCCCACGGGAAGCTTCGGTTACCTGGCGCGAGAGCCACGCCGCAGTGGGATGCTGGGTGACGTCGAAGCGCACGATCCTCCGGCGCGCGTGGATGAGGATCACGATTACATAGAGAAGCCGGAACGACGCGGTCGCGACCACGAACATGTTGATCGCCGAGATCCCGTCGAGCTGATCGCGCAGGAAACTACGCCAGGTTGGCGAAGGTTTACCGGGTCGCCGGACCATGTACTTGGCGACGGTCGCCTGGCTGATCTCAATACCGAGTTTTAGCAGTTCGCCGTGGATCCGCGGCGCACCCCAGAGCGGGTTGGCAGTGCTCATCTGTCGAATCAGATCGCGGACCTCGCGCCCCACTGACGGCCGCCCGGATCTCGAACGCCAACGCCAAAACAGGCGGAAGCCCTGACGGTGCCATTGGATCACTGTTGCTGGCTTGACCAACACCATCACCTCCAGACAGCGTGCCCACAAAGGGTAGAGCCAGACCCGGAGCAAGCGAACGATCGCGAACAGCCGGAGCCGACCCGGCCGCTGTCGGCGAAGAACGTGCAGCTGATGACGGAGCGCGAGGTTCTCTAGTTCCACAACCGCTCGGCTACGCAGTCGGCCAACAAGCCGAGAAACGATCGATCGCGCGAGCATATTCATGCTGGCGATATTGCGTCAGCGAATCGAAAAACTCTAGACTTTTCGGCGCATTTAGAGTTTTTGGTAGCCA